>ENA-OYWV01000650-OYWV01000650.1-human-gut-metagenome-genome-assembly--contig:-NODE-650-length-13446-cov-5.821746_pt1 | contig 13446 bp, 9 predicted proteins | sample MGYA00244812_ERZ653400 | MGnify/ENA primary metagenome ERZ653400 (study PRJEB26926, sample SAMN06165097) | human gut metagenome | biome: ENVO:00009003; feature: ENVO:2100002; material: ENVO:00002003... | reverse complement strand
GAGATGCTCAGGAGTCTCGTGGGCTCGGAGATGTGTATAAGAGACAGATATAGAGCAGTTTCACGGCAACCTGCATGATATTCCTGTAATCTGTCACTTCATCGTTCGGAAACCATTCGTCCGGCATGTCTTTCAGTCTTACGCCTTTCTGAACTTCAGCGTTGACGGCTAACTGTAGTGCCAGATACTTCCGGGTATTCAGGTCCCGGTGCATCAATATCAGGTTGTAGGCATCATTCGTGATGCCCGACATCTTCAATGGAATACCGTTCATCAGTGCCAGGAAGAAGCCGCAGATAAAGGAGAGTAGAAGGAATAAATGTAAAGGTAGCGGTATCTCGGGATAGGCAACCCAAAGAACAAGTGCAAGGATTGCCGTCAGCAGATTCATCAGTACTCCGCCTGCATTATACCAGAAATAAGGCAACTGTTCGTAAGGCTTATCCGGTGGAGAGAGCAGGCATTGTCCGCCCGTGCCGGAGATGGAGAAGCGTTTGAAACGGAACTTTCCTTTTTCTTTTATCAGTGTAAGGCTACCTACCCGAAAAGAAACGAACCGGTAACCGGTGGCAAGTCCGAAGATCAGATGCCCGCCTTCGTGGAGAATGATTTGTACAAAAACGGCAAGGATGAGACAAGTCAATGATAAGATACAGGAAAGCAAGAGTCTGCTTAACTGTATGTTTCCCATATTCCCGAAGAATTCACTTAATGTGGTTTCCGTAAAGAATGTAATGCAAAGCACCACTGCACCGAAGCCGATGCATGCACCGAACAGGGTGGAAAGTATAAGTTTGAGAGCTTGTTTCATAGTTGCATGGTATGGAGTTCTTACCCGGTTTGTCTGCACAAATATAAAGGAATATAAGGAACTTTATGGTATAACCTTGTATTTTTGTTTAGCTTCCTGTCGGCTGCACCAGTTAAAATGCCACCACTCGCTGGGCAATGCGCGAAAACCTGCGGTACGCATGACGCTCCGCAGCAGTTGCCGGTTCGCCTGTTCCTGCTTTGTCATTTTTCCGCTTTGCACCAGTGCGGCTTCATTCGTGATGTGAGCTTCGGGACCGAGGTGGTCTACTTTCGTACCCATCGGCAGGGGATTTCCCGCTTCATCCAGTATGCTGATGTCTACTGCCAGACCGTAGTTGTGCAGTCCGCCACCACGTGCGGGATTGGAAACATAGATATACTTGGAGGTGCCTTTCACTACATTCCACATTTTCTGCTGCACACTCATCGGGCGGGCGGCATCATACACGATGAGGCGACGGCCGGGGTATCGCTTTTTCAGTTCCTGTTGCGCCAGTAGCAGTCCTTTCATGGCATCGGGATGCAGGTACGCCTCATGCAGATCTTCGTATAGCACCTTTCCCGTGAAATTATCCGCCCGGGTATACATCAGGTCTACGATGATGCTACTGTCCGCTTCGGCAATATTCACCAGTCCGATGCTTTCCAGATATCTTGCCGTTTCACTTTTTTGTGCGGATGCGGGGATAAACCAGAGAACAAGTAGAAAATAATATATATACTTCATGCCTTTTTTTCTTTGCCTGCAAAGGTACGAATTCCCACCGGATTAGCCATTCCGTGCGAATACATAGATTTTGTCTATTTCCTCATAGAATTTATCAGTTTGTAATGAACTTACGAATCCTTACATTTGTTCCATATATTAATTATCTAAACAAAAATACCATGGAAAAGAAAAAACTCACTTCTGCCAACGGGCGCCTGATCGCCGACAATCAAAACACTCAGACCGCAGGACAACGTGGTCCTATCATGATGCAAGACCCTTGGTTTCTGGAAAAACTTGCACACTTCGACCGTGAAGTGATTCCCGAAAGACGTATGCATGCCAAAGGTTCCGGCGCATATGGTACGTTTACCGTAACACATGACATCACAAAGTACACCCGTGCTGCCATCTTCAGCGAAGTTGGTAAGAAGACGGAGTGTTTCGTGCGTTTCTCCACCGTAGCCGGTGAACGGGGAGCCGCCGATGCTGAACGTGATATCCGTGGTTTTGCCATGAAGTTCTATACAGAAGAAGGCAACTGGGATTTAGTGGGAAATAATACTCCTGTATTCTTCCTGCGCGATCCGTTGAAATTTCCCGATTTGAACCATGCCGTAAAACGTGACCCGCGCACCAATATGCGCAGTCCGAACAATAACTGGGATTTCTGGACCCTGCTGCCCGAAGCTTTGCATCAGGTGACCATCACGATGAGTCCCCGTGGTATTCCTTATTCCTATCGCCATATGCATGGTTTCGGTAGTCATACTTATAGCTTTTTCAATGCCGCCAACGAACGTATTTGGGTGAAGTTCCATCTGCGCACCCTGCAAGGCATCAAGAATCTGACCGACCAGGAGGCCGAGGCTATCATTGCCAAGGATCGTGAATCGCACCAACGCGACTTGTACGAGAGCATCGAAAAGGGTGACTTCCCGAAGTGGCAATTCCAGATACAGCTGATGACGGAAGAGCAGGCGGACGAATACCGCATCAATCCGTTCGACCTTACAAAGGTATGGCCGCACAAAGATTTCCCGCTTCAGGATGTAGGTATTCTGGAACTGAACCGTAACCCGGAAAACTACTTTGCCGAAGTAGAACAAGCTGCTTTCAATCCGCAGAATATAGTGGAAGGTATCGGTTTCTCTCCCGACAAAATGTTGCAGGGACGCCTTTTCTCTTATGGTGATGCACAGCGTTACCGCTTGGGAGTGAATGCGGAACAGATTCCGGTAAACAAGCCCCGTTGCCCGTTCCATGCTTACCATCGTGACGGTGCCATGCGTGTAGACGGTAATTACGGCAGTGCCAAGAGCTACGAGCCCAACAGCTACGGTGAATGGCAGGACTCTCCCGAGAAGAAAGAACCGCCTTTGAAAGTTCATGGCGACGTTTATAACTACAATGAGCGTGAGTACGATGATGATTACTACAGCCAGCCGGGTGATCTTTTCCGACTGATGTCTGCTGAAGATCAGCAACTGACGTGCGAAAATACAGCCCGTGCCATGGGTGATGCCGAACTCTTCATTAAGCAACGCCATGTACGCAACTGCTACAAAGCTGATCCGGCCTACGGTACAGGTGTAGCCAAGGCTTTAGGTATTGACCTGGATGAAGCATTGAAAGCAACCCGATAGTTAAGGGATGTCCTGAACAACACTAAGACCCTATATGCAAAAGATGGCATCTATTACATCAAAAGATGCCATCTTTTACAGTGAAAGATGCCACCTTTTGCAACGAAAGATGGCATCTTTTGCATATCCGGGATAAGAGATGGATATGGTATGGTATAACCTTGAGGTTAATACTTAATAAGCATCTGTTGCAAGAACATACGGTATTCTTGCGGTGTACTCCCTTTCTTCTTCTTGAATATCCTTATAAAATTAGATAAGTTATTGAAGCCGCAAGTGTAGCAGATCTCGGCTACCGTGTGGGTTGTTTCTGCCAATAGCTGGCAAGCGCGGGCTATCCGCAAGTTCGTGATATAATCAATGAATGTGCAATTCGTCTTTTTTTTGAAGAAATGGCTGAATGCAGATTCGGACATGTTCACCAGTTGCGCCACGTCGCCCAGCTTAATCGGTTCTTCAAAGTTTTTCTCGATATAGTCGCAGACTTTGGCTATCCGTCGGCTTTTGGAAGTGCGTACGGTGTCTTTGGTATCATATTGGTTGCTGACTAAGATATGGCGGTCGGCAATAGAAAGCTCATGCAGGATAGAGAAAAATTCCAATACCGTATGAAATCCCTGCATTCGGGTCAACTTGATAATCTTATCTTTCATCACCAGTTGGGTTTGTCTGGAAAAGCCAATGCCCCGTTGTGATTCAAGCAGCAGTTGCTTGATGGGGTTGAATAAGCGTTTTTCCAATATCGGAAAGTTCAGTAGCTTGTCCGAGAACTGGATGGTAATCACATGGTTTCCTTCTACTACTTCTCCTTTCCAGGCGTGTGGAAGGTTGGGACCTATCATGATGAGGTCCAGGGCTTCGAAAGCCTCTACCGAATCTCCAACGATGCGGCTTCCGTAGGTGTCCATAACCAAATTGATTTCATAGTCCGGATGATAGTGTACCGGATAGTCGAACTTGGCGTTCGGATGATTGAGTACAATGAACAGGTCATCCGCGGCAATGGGAGTGATTTCTTTTTGTATGTCTTTCATGGTCGTAGTTGTTTCTCTCTTGCAAAGCTACGAATTCTAATGAAAATACAGTCAGGTATTCAAAAAAGTATAATCAATAGACAGAATATTATAAGCGAATTATCAGAATCCCCTCTATTTTTGCAGCATGAATTCAAAACAATTAATTTCTATGCTATGGAGACATTTTCAATAAGCAATTTAGATCTTGTAATAGTCCTTGTTTATTTGGCCTTTATCATCTGGTGGGGGCTGAAGAATGGTAAGAGCTCAGACTCCCAATCCTATTTTCTGGCGGGACGCTCAATGCCTTGGTGGGTAGTGGGGTTGTCGCTGTTTGCTGCCAGTATTTCAAGTACCACTTTGATAGGTCAGTCCGGTGATGCTTATCACACGGGTATCGCTGTGTTTAATTATAACCTGACGGGTATTGTGGTAATGGTGTTCTTTGCAGTTTTCCTGCTACCTCTTTATATTAAGTCGGGTATATTCACGATACCGGAATTTCTGGAGAAGCGTTTTGACCGCCGTTCGCGCTATTACTTCTCTGCCATTTGCATCATAGGAAACATTTTCCTGGACGCTGCCGGAGCTTTGTATGCTGCTGCGCTGATTATTAAGCTGATACTTCCCGATGCTGATTTGCAACTGATCATTATTGTGTTTGCGATTATTGCTGCATCTTATACTATCCCGGGCGGTTTGTCTTCTGCCATTAATGCGGAATTGATACAGGCTGTCATTCTTATATTAGGATCTATCTTGCTGACTTTCTACTGTTTCCAGCAAGGCGGGGATTATTTCTATCAGTTGTTTGCCAGTGGCGATATATCGGTGAAGCTGATTCGTCCGTTGACGGATACGGCCACTCCCTGGCTGGGGCTGATAGTCGGTATGCCGGTTCTGGGCATCTATTTCTGGGCAAATAACCAGACGTTGGTGCAGCGTGTATTGAGCTCGAAGTCAGTGGATGAAGGACGTAAGGGTGTATTGTTTACGGGTTTCCTTACTATGCTGACTCTTTTTATCATTGCCATACCGGGTGTGATTGCCCGCCATTTGTTTCCGGGGCTTGAAAAGCCGGATATGGTATATCCCAATATGGTGCTTCAACTGATACCGGTGGGATTGTTGGGTATCATGCTGGCAGCGCTTTTGTCTGCTTTGACTTCTACTTTGAGCGCTATTCTTAACTCTACGTCTACACTGTTCACAATGGACTTCTATGCGCAATATAATAAGAATGCCAGTTCCCAGAAACTCGTGATTATCGGAAAGATAACCTCTTGCGTCATTATTGTTGCGGCCGCCTTATGGGCACCTCAGATCGGGAAGTTCGGTTCGTTGCTGAAGTATTATCAGGAGATGCTTTCTTACATTGCTCCGCCTGTTGTTGCGGCATTTTTGCTGGGCGTGTTTAATAAGCGTGTGAATGGAAATGGTGCTTTTGCCGGACTGCTCAGTGGTTTGGCTATAGCGGTTGTGATGCTTTTCTATAAGAATGAAATATTTGGCGATATGCACTTCCTGTTGATTGTTCCTTTCTTGTTGGCGGTGAGCGGGATCGTTATTTATCTGGTCAGTATGTGCTATTCGAAACCGGTTGCCGAGAAGCTTGTGGATACCACCTTCTCCATGAGTGAACTGAAAGCGGAGTTCCGGGCGAACCGTGCTCTGGTGTGGTACAAGAATTATCATTCATGGGCGATTGTCCTGTTGGTGTTGAGTGTATTGATATGGATTATATTCAGTTGATTGTTATATAATTATAAAGAAATAAGAAGATGAAATTAAAGAAGTTTGAGGGAAATCCGATACTTTCCCCGTTGGATTCGAATGATTGGGAATCGTTGGTAACCTGCAATCCCGGAGTGGTTTATGACAATGGTACGTTCTATATGCTGTACAGAGCTGCGGGAAATGATGCCGAACATGTGATCCGTTTAGGATTGGCCACCAGTAAAGACGGATTCCACTTTGAGCGTGTATCCGATGTTCCGGTGTTCGGTCCCAGTGAGGATGGTCCTGATTCGGGTTGTGTGGAAGATCCCCGCATTGTGAAGTATGATACGGAGTATTACATCACTTATGCCTATCGTCCGTATGCACCGGGGCAATATTGGAACTTCAGCCATGATGAAGTGTTGTTGCCGGATTGCGGTAGTGATGCTCCTATGGCTCTCCGTAAAAATCTGGGTAATACGGGATTGGCTGTTACTACTGATTTCCGTGAGTTTAAGAGACTGGGACGTCTGACCTCTCCGGTATTGGACGACAGGGATGTTATTCTTTTCCCGGAAAAAGTTCAGGGAAAGTATGTGATGCTGCATCGTCCTAAAGAATACATAGGCGGTGAGTATGGCGTGGATTATCCATCCATCTGGATGAAGTTCTCGGATGATCTGTTGAATTGGGAGGATAAGGAAAGCCATTTGCTGATTACCGGAACCGAGAACTCATGGGAGGAAAAGTTGGGCGGAAGTACTCCTCCGCTTAAAACGGAAAAGGGTTGGCTGGTGCTGTATCATGGTGTGGAGCATGGCGGACGGGGATACTATCGTGTTGGCGCTCTGCTGCTTGATCTGGAAAATCCGCTGCACATTCTGGCTAAAACTCCTCAACCTATACTTGAACCGGAACTGGATTTTGAAACGTCTGGTCTGTATAATGGTTGTGTATTTCCTACAGGAAATGTAATTGTGGACGGCGAACTCTTCGTATACTATGGCAGTGCCGATAAATATGTCTGTGTAGCTACTTGCGCCGTTGATGAATTACTTGATTATCTACTTTCCGATAGCTGTAGATTGCACTAAATCCCCTTTTGTTATTGATCTCTTATTGTTATCCCATGTAAATGCGATAATTGATACCTCTTGCAAATAAAACGGTAGCAGGGTGTGGATTATAGCCGGAAAAACGTTCAAAAAAGTACAATCATTGAACAAGTAATATAAATGCTGTCATTCATAATCCTCCTACTTTTGTCCTATCATGATATAGCTAATGAAAAATAGAATTCTATGAATGTAAAATGTGTGTGTTCTTTAATTCTTGATAAGTATGAAAAATGAATCAAAAAGTTGGTGGCATGTATTTTTGTCTTGGCAGATAATGGCATTATGCATGTTCTTTAGTAACATTCCCGTTTCTTATGCACAGTCACCGGATAAAATAACAGTTGCCGGTTGTGTAAAGGATGCAGCAGGAGACTTCCTGATTGGCGCTACTGTGCAAGTCAAAGGAATATCCGGCGGAACGATTACCGATATCGATGGTAATTATATATTGAAAGATGTGCCGCGTACGGCAACATTGGTGTTTTCTTATGTAGGTATGCAAAATAAAGAAGTGCCCGTCAATGGAAAGAGTACGATCAATGTAACTCTGCTTGACGATGCGCTTCAGCTGGAGCAGGTAGTGGTGATAGGCTACGGTAGTGTGAAGAAGAGCGACGTTACAGGTTCGGTTACGTCCGTCAAGACGGAAGCCTTGAAAGAAATCCCCGCCAATTCGGTGGAAGGATTGTTACAGGGACGTGCAGCCGGTCTGCAGGTCATCAATTCTTCACAGGACCCGGGAGCCGGCGCTACGGTGCGTATCCGTGGTGGTAGTTCGTTGCGTGGTTCCAATGCTCCACTGGTGGTAGTGGATGGCTTTCCGTTGGGAGATGCCGGAGATCTGAAGCAGATCAATCCGTCGGATATCGTGAATATGGAAATCCTGAAAGATGCTTCAGCCTCTGCTATTTATGGCTCCCGCGGTGCGAACGGTGTTATTATGATTACAACAAAGCGTGCGAAAACAGGAACTACCAACATAACGGTTCGCCAGCAGATTACCCTTTCGCAGTTTGATACGAAACTTGATTTGTGGCGCGACCCCGTATTGATGGCTTCCTTAAACAACGAGTCGCGCATCAATGGAGGGCTTGATCCGCTTTATGTGGGAAAAGTAAGTTCCACCGGTGTTTACTATCCATCGGTAGAAGAACTGCAAACTACCTGGACTACCAATACCCGTTGGGATGATCTGGTATTCCGTGACACTCCGGTTTCCAATAATACCACTGCTACGATTTCCAGTTCCAATGACCGGACTGTTTTCAATCTTAGCGCTAATTTCTATACAGATAATGGTATGTATATAAAAGATGACTACACAAAAGGTGGATACAATTTGAGTGTAGATCATAATATATATGATAACTTCAAAGTACGCTTTTCCAATATCCTTTCCCGCGGTGTGCGCAATGCCAACGGTGGCTTGTCGTACTGGAGAAACCCTATTTATCCGGTTTATGACGAAAACGGGGACTATTATCTGACCAATGCAAGTGACTTCAGCCATCCGATGGCGATTACAGACTTGCAGAAGAATGAAACTAAGTCTTTGGATGTCATTTCTTCCGTAGCGTTGGAATGGCAACTCTTCCCTTTCCTGAAACTGACTTCCCAATTGAACTATAAGTTTGGCAAGTCCGTATCCGACAGATACTATCCGAAGAAATATACCGAAGCCGGAGAATTCAGCAACGGTCAGGCAGAGATAGAGAACTGGGAGGGACACAATCTGGTTTCTGAAACTTTCGCCAACTTCCAGAAGAAATTCGACAAGCATGACATTGGTGCCATGGTGGGTTATTCTTATGAATACTATATGTCCAGAAGTTCCGGCCTGACGGGTAAGGATTTTGTGAACGAAGCATTGGGCAATGAGAATATGGGTGCCGGAAATCCGGAGAAGAATGAAATATGGAATGGATATTCGGATAATAAACTCGTTTCAGGAATGTTCCGTCTGAACTATGTATACGATAATAAGTATCTGCTGACCTTGACGGCTCGTGCCGATGGTTCCTCTAAATTCGGTAAGAATAACAAGTGGGCTATGTTCCCTTCAGGAGCTGTAAGCTGGAAAGCGCATGAAGAATCGTTCATTAAGAATCTGAATGTATTTGATGAGTTGAAGTTCCGTTTCAGCTATGGTATTTCCGGTAATCAGGGAATCAGTCCTTATCAGACTTTAAGCCGTTACGGTACGGATAAGTATTATAATGATGGCAGTTGGGCTACTACCATCGGTCCGGGATATGTTTCCGGTTGGACAGGTCCGGGATGGATTTACCGGGTATGGAGTGGTATTCCGAACCCTGATTTGAAGTGGGAAACAACTGCACAAGCCGACTTTGGTATCGACATGGCATTTCTCAACCGTCGTCTGAGAGTTTCTTTTGACTATTATGATAAACAGACCAGCGACTTGCTTCGTGAACGTAATCTGGCTCTGTCTTCGGGATATGACAAGATGTGGGTGAATGATGGTAAAATCCAGAACCGTGGTTTTGAAGTAACGGTAGATGCCGATATCCTGCAAACGAAAGACTGGCAGTTGAGCGGAACCCTGATTTACTCGCGCAACCGCAATAAAGTGAAAGACTTGGGTAACACTTTGGAATCCGGTTTGGTTACCGACCCGATGACGGGGATGCTCTTTGAATATTCGGGCAATAGTCTTGAGCAATATCGCGACTATACCAATATACTGGCTATCGGTCAACCGGTAAATGTGTTCTATGGATATAAAGTGGATGGTATTGTCCAGACCCTGAATGAAGGAATCGATGCCGGTTTGTCCGGCGATTACGCTAACCCCGGAGAGTTCAAATACATGAATCTGAATGGAGACAGCGAAATATCGGAAGCGGATAAGACCATTATAGGTGATCCTAATCCGGACTTTACAGCCAGTTTGGCGTTGAACCTGTCTTGGAAGAAGTTTGATGTGAGCGTATTCCTTAACGGGGTATTTGGTCAGGACGTGTTGAATACGAAGGCATTCGGTGAGCCCAGTAACTCTCCATTACGCTGGACACCCGATAATCCGACAAATAAATATCCGAGCTTACGCGACGGTCGTCAGGTGAAGATTTCTGATTGGTGGATAGAGGACGGATCGTTCCTGCGTGTTCAGAATCTGAATATAGGCTATACGTTTGACTTACCGAAAAAGTCATTCCTTTCTAAAGCGCGTATCTATATGAATGCTTCTAATTTATACACTTTCACCAAGTTCAAGGGATACGACCCCGAAGTAGGGTTGGATGGAGTTTATAGCGGCGGATATCCCCGTTTGCGTAAATGGACTTTCGGACTTGACTTAACCTTCTAAATAACTGATACAATATGAAAAATAGAATTGTAATATCACTGCTTGCCGGAACCCTGGCATTGGGAGCATGCAATCTGGATGAGACTCCTTACGGGTTCTATTCTGAAGATAATTTCTTCAAGACGGCAGCCGATGCAGAGGCCGCAGTTATGTATGCGTACGGCACGCTGAACTACCTGGAATATTCCAGAACCATTTTCTTTTTGGGTGATATGGCAAGTGAGACCATGACGACCAAGTCGGATGCAAGTGCCGACAATCAGGACCTGAATAACTGGAAAGTGGGTAACTTTAAAACAAACGGTTCGTTGGAGAATTTCTTCAAGTATGCTTTCATCGGTGTGAACCGTGCCAATGCCGTCATTAAAAAAGTGCCGGATGCAGGCTTCAGCCAAGAGCAAAAAGACCTTTTTCTGGGTGAGGCTTATTTCCTCCGCGCCTGGAATTACTTTAACCTGGTGCGTAACTTCGGCCTTGTTCCTTTGCACAAATCAGTAGTGGAAACGGTGGATCAGACTTCAACCGCGCTTGCGCCTGATATGGATGCTATGTACGACCTGATTCTTTCGGATTGTCGCCGGGCTGCAGAGTTACTGCCTGTTTATGAAACTCCTAAGATAGGGCGTGCCGACCGGGTGGCTGCGCAGGCCCTGGCTGCAAAGGCATACTTGTATGTGGCGTCGGCTAAAGAACATGGGGTGAAACTCTATCGTGATATGCACCGCGATGCAACAGTCATGTACGACAGTGCTGCATATTTTGCAGGTGAAGTGATTGAAAATCAGTCGGTATATGGCTTCGAGAGCTCGCTGCTTGATATTTATGACGTTGAGAAAGCACGCGGCAAAGAGCATATCTTTATCATGGCGATGGACCGGAGCGGTTCTTCCGAAGGGCAATACTCTAAAATATCCAAGATGTTTATTCCTTATATAGATGGAGCCACTCTGTATCTGAAACAGGGGGATAAGGATGAGTATATCCCCACTCATGACGGTTGGGGCGAATATCAGACCACGGTTGCTTTTTACAATACTTTTGATGCAAGTGATAAGCGCAAAACAGAGCTTATTGTTGATAAAGTCTACAAGGCAGATGGTACGCTGTTGGGAGAATATCCCGGAAAGATTCCTTATCCGTTCTGTCGCAAATATATAGATCCGAAGTTTGAAGGTGACAAGACCAGTACCCGGCCTTTCCTGCTCCGTTTCTCTGATGTGGCGCTTATTTATGCAGAGGCGGCAGGTCCTACGGCTAAGGCCTATGAACTGGTAAACTTCATTCGTAGCCGTGCCGGTTTGGGAGATATGAAGCCGAATCTGGGGAAAGATGAATTCCGCAGGGAAATACTGAAAGAGAGAACTTTTGAACTTGCCTTTGAAGGCGATCATGTATATGATTTGCGTCGATGGAACCGGATTACGACAGATGTTCCCGAGGCAGCCGGGCTTTCGGAAGATCAGGTGACTTTCTATCCGATACCGCAGGCTGAAATAAATTTGAATGGAAGTCTCAGACCTTAAAAAGAAGTAAGATTATGGTAAAACTAACGAAATACATTTTGCTTGCCTGCATTGTGTTGATCCAGCAGGCATGTGTGAAAGATTTGCAGGACGACATCAATGATGGTGGCTGGAATCATGAACGTACCATACTGGATATACAATTTGAAAATCAGATGGGAACCGCCCTTATTGAGACTGTGGATGCTGCTACGGGAGATATAAACCTGGCTATCAATGTTGATGCCGTACCCGATTTGTCGAACATCAGGCTGAAAAAGCTACAACTCTCCTATCAGGCGGAAGCTTCCTTAGAGGTAGGAGATGCCTTGAATTTCGAGAATGGTTCGAGGAGTGCGTCAATCACTGTTACTTCCGCTACCGGAGAAACACGTAATTATACGATTACCGTATCTGAATTTACGGAAACTCTTGTAGGTACCTGGGATGTAAAGAAATTGACTATTTATGGTGGTACCGGGCCGGAGTATGGTGGAGGTGCCGTGATGCAATTGACGGACAAGCCCTGGTGCTGGTCGGAAACGTATGGCCCGCAAGCTGAGTGCGACAATGTGCTTACCTTTACAATGACCGGAGTGACGGATGAGGGCAATACAAGTGGTATCTGTATCAATGATGCGGGAGCTGATGGAAAATATGCTGATTTCATTTTCCTGGGTGACGGTAACAAAGAGAATCCCGGTGTGGATATTGACTTGAAGAAGTTCTATCGCCAGATTCCTGAAGGTGAAAGTACATGGGTACGCGATTATGCAGCGAATACGATTACTTTTACAGATAAAGAGGGTCGGAAGACTACGGGTTCTTTAGTGGCTGCCGGAACAGAAGACCTGGGTAACGGACTGAGCATGACTATTGAGCGGAATGCCTTTGCCTTCAACCTGAGTGGTACGGATGACTGGACGAATATTTACAGTGACTATGACAAGTTTGTCAAGAAAGTGCGCCGTTACTGGATCTCTGTCTCCAAACGTTGATATATCCTATGAAACGGTTTGCTATACTCTCTGTTTTCTTTCTGTGGGGCGGCTATGCCGCTTCACAGACTGTTGTTTCTGTAGATGCGAAACAGATTATCAATGAAGGTTACATCGGTAACGGTGCTCAGTGGGACCCTTATCAATTGGATTACGGAAAAGGACGTTTGGACATTTCCGAAGCCGACTGGAAGAAGATGTATGACCGTCTGGACTTTATGCGCCCTCAGTTTATACGTGTCATGACTAACACTACATCGGTAATGCAGGATGGAGTTCTTTATCCCGAACGTGGCTTGGAGCATTTGTCTCATATATTGGATTACTGCCAATCGCGTGATGTGACAGTAATGTTCGGTGACTGGGGTGGGGGAATGGTAGATGCCCGGAAAGAGGTGATCCGTGAAAAGAATCTTTCCGCTGCTGCCGAATATGTTCGTTTTCTGATAGAGGAAAAAGGGTATTCCTGTATTAAATACTACAATCTGGTGAATGAGCCGAATGGCTACTGGTCTTCAACGGACGGAAAATACTCCCTTTGGGCACTGTCTCTTATACACATCTCCGAGCCCACGAGACTCCTGAGCATCTCGT
>ENA-OYWV01000638-OYWV01000638.1-human-gut-metagenome-genome-assembly--contig:-NODE-638-length-13594-cov-8.641406_pt1 | contig 13594 bp, 12 predicted proteins | sample MGYA00244812_ERZ653400 | MGnify/ENA primary metagenome ERZ653400 (study PRJEB26926, sample SAMN06165097) | human gut metagenome | biome: ENVO:00009003; feature: ENVO:2100002; material: ENVO:00002003... | reverse complement strand
ATTGACAATATCAAAGTTGTCTATAAGCACATCCGGAAGGATGGCACGAAGGAGTTGTGCGGGTTTCATAAAACAAAGGTAAGCAAAGATAGCTAATTTTAAAACTTACCAACCAGATATTTCCGCTGAGCCCTAAATTATATGCTTAAATATAAAATCCCTCAGATTGTTACGTTGACCCCCTTTTACGTTGACCCGCGCAAACCGAGTATTAAAAACAAAAAAGACCGCCACGAGTGGAAGCCTCCTAACAGTCTAAATCTTCATCAGTAGCGGGACCCGGGATTGAACCGGGGACCTCATGATTATGAATCATGCGCTCTAACCAGCTGAGCTATCCCGCCATCATTTCTCGATTGCGGGTGCAAAGATATAGCTTTTATTTAAATTGCCAAAACTTTTATGGATATTTTCTGCTTTTTCTTTTGCTGATAGGGTGCTGAAGTGGTTTGCAGTACTTTTTATCAAAAGTCTTTGTATAACATTATCAATGAATTAGGGGTGTATGGAAAGGGAGGTATAAATAAATTTGATGATTTATTTTCTGTAATTAGAAAAAAGTATTTATCTTGGCTGGCGCAATAAAAGCAGAATAGACTATGGAAAGGGAAAAAATACATTTGGAATATCTCTTGAATGCGACTTCTAAAAGTATTCTTTGGACAGCAATAAGTACTCCTACAGGTTTGGAGGGTTGGTTTGCAGACAAGGTGCAATCGGATGATAAGATAGTGTCTTTCTTTTGGGGAAAGACAGAGAAACGCGATGCTGAAATCATAGCAGTGCGTGCATACTCTTTTATCCGTTTTCGTTGGTTGGATAATGAAAAACCGCGTGAGTATTTCGAATTAAAGATGACAAACAATGAGTTAACCAATGATTTTGTACTTGAAATAACAGATTTCACCAATGCAGACGAAGCAAATGATTTGCGTGAATTGTGGGAATCTCAGGTAGATACCTTGCGTAGAACATGCGGTTTTTAGTTAACTTTCAATTAAAAATTTCCCGTACTCCCTTTTTTGTGCTACTTTTGTGCGTTTATTGCATGAAACAAGTAAAATGCTGCGCATAAAAAAGTTAGATATATTTATTTTAAAGAGCTTTTGCATGCTCTTTATGGGCACTTTCTTTATCTGCCTTTTCATCTTCATGATGCAGTTCCTGTGGAAATATGTAGACGAAATGGTGGGAAAAGGATTGGAGATGAATGTTCTTGCCCAATTTTTTTTCTATTCGGCGCTGACGCTGGTGCCGGCTTCATTGCCTTTGGCTATTTTGCTGGCAGCTCTTATCACTTTTGGCAATTTTGGAGAGCGGTTTGAATTGCTTGCCATGAAAGCGGCAGGTATTTCTTTGCTTAAGATTATGCGTCCGCTGATAATTTTCATATCCATTATTTGCTGCGTTTCCTTTTATTTTCAGAATGTTATTGGTCCTAAAGCGCAGACTAAGTTATGGACATTGCTGGTATCCATGAAGCAGAAGTCGCCCGAAGTGGACATTCCTGAAGGAGTGTTTTATGATGAGATAGACGGGTATAACCTTTACGTAAAGCATAAGAACCGTAAGACAGGTATGCTGTACGATGTATTGATTTATAATTTCGAGAAAGGGTTTGAGAATGCGCAGATTATCAAATCGGATTCCGGCAGATTGGAAATGACAGCGGACAAACAGCATCTTTATCTTCACCTTTACAGCGGTGAGCAGTTTGAAAATCTGAAGTCGCAGAGCATGAATCAGAAAAATGTGCCTTATCGTCGGGAAGCGTTCGTTGAGAAGCATGCGATTATAGAGTTCAACTCGGATTTCAATATGGTGGATGCCGGATTTATGAGCAACCAATCCAATAGCAAGGACATGAAAATGCTGCAGGCCGGCATTGATTCTATGAAGGTGCAGAACGATAGCATCGGGCGTACTTATTATAAAGAGGCTATGGCGAGTACTTATAAGGCGACCTCCAATACGCTGAGTAAGGCTGATACGATAAAAATAGAATCTGCGACTTTGGGTAGCTATGATGTGGACAGTCTGTTTAATGTGGCTACTTTAATGCAGAAACAGAAGATAATGTCTACGGCTGTCAGCCGTGCGGAGAGTGCTGCAAGTGATTGGAGTTTCAAGGGTTTCAATATATCGCAGACGGAAAACAGTTTGAGGCGCCATATGACTTCTTGGCACGAGAAACTGACGCTTTCGTTGGCATGCCTTATTTTCTTCTTCATCGGTGCACCGTTGGGTGGTATCATTCGTAAAGGCGGTTTGGGTATGCCTGTAGTAGTGTCCGTGCTTATTTTTATCATCTATTACATTATCAACAATACGGGTTATAAGATGGCTCGTGACGGTAAATGGATTGTGTGGATGGGTATGTGGACCAGTACAGCTGTGCTGGCGCCATTGGGTGCATTCCTTACTTATAAATCCAATAATGATTCGGTGGTGCTGAATGCTGATGCCTATGTTAATTGGTTTAAAAAGATAGCAGGTATCCGCAGTGTCCGCCATTTGTTCCGGAAAGAAGTGATTATTCACGATCCTGATTATGTACGTTTGCCGGGAGAACTTCAGCGGCTGTCGGCGGATTGCCGTGCGTATGCCGAAAAGAAAACTCTGATGCGAGCACCCAATTATTTCAGATTATGGATGAACGATGCGCCACACGATGAGGAGGTGGTGGCTCTCAATGAACGGTTGGAAACTTTGATAGACGAGATGTCTAACACAAGGTCTATACCGTTGTTGACAGCATTGAATAATTACCCGGTAATAGCTGTTCATGCCCATGTGCGTCCTTTCCGTAATTATTGGTTGAATATGCTGTGTGGAGCGATAGTGCCTGTCGGCTTGTTCTTTTATTTCCGTATTTGGGCATTCCGTATCCGCTTGAATAAGGACATGGAGCGGATTATCCACACAAACGAAGAGATACAGAATATTATAAAAGTCAATCAGAATAAATAATAAAGATATGGAAAAAGTAAAGTTAAATACGATAGAGGAGGCCATTGAAGATTTTAAGGCTGGCAATTTCGTGATTGTAGTCGATGATGAAGATCGTGAAAATGAAGGCGACTTGATTATTGCAGCAGAAAAGATAACATCGGAAAAAGTGAATTTTATGCTGAAGCATGCACGTGGAGTATTGTGTGCTCCGATTACGGTGTCTCGTTGCAAAGAGCTGGATTTACCTCATCAGGTAACGGACAATACCTCGGTATTGGGTACTCCTTTTACGGTGACTGTCGATAAATTAGAAGGTTGTACAACCGGTGTTTCTGCAGCAGACCGTGCTGCAACCATTCAGGCACTGGCCGATCCGCTTTCCACTCCGGCTACTTTCGGCCGCCCCGGACATATCAATCCTTTGTATGCGCAGGAGAAAGGGGTATTACGTCGTGCTGGTCATACCGAGGCTACGATTGATATGTGTCGTTTGTCGGGTTTCTATCCTGCCGGCGCGCTTATGGAGATCATGAACGAAGACGGTACGATGGCACGTTTGCCCGAATTGCGTAAAATGGCAGATGAATTTAATTTGAAACTGATTTCTATCCGCGATATGATAGCTTACCGTTTGCAACAGGAATCTATCGTAGAAAAAGGTGTAGAGGTGGATATGCCGACAGAGCATGGACATTTCCGCTTGATTCCTTTCCGTCAGAAGTCCAACGGATTGGAGCATGTGGCCTTGTTTAAGGGTACTTGGGCTCCCGATGAACCGGTATTGGTGCGTGTACATTCTTCCTGTGCTACGGGAGATATCTTCGGTTCCATGCGTTGTGATTGCGGCGAGCAGTTGCACAAGGCGATGGAGGTGATAGAAAAAGCCGGTAAAGGAGTTATCGTATATCTCAACCAGGAAGGCCGGGGCATTGGTCTGATGGAAAAAATGAGAGCGTATAAACTTCAGGAAGACGGTATGGATACAGTAGATGCCAACATTTGTCTCGGACATTTGGCAGATGAACGCGATTATGGTGTGGGGGCTCAGATACTGCGTGAATTGGGGGTGCATAAGATGCGTCTGCTTACAAACAATCCGGTGAAACGTGTCGGTTTGGAAGCTTATGGCCTGGAGATTGTAGAGAATGTATCGGTTGAAACCACTCCGAACCAGTATAACGAGCGTTACTTGCGTACGAAGAAAGAGCGTATGGGACACACTCTCCATTTTAGTAAGTAACTGTCTTTTTGTTTTATTATATCAAAGAAAATCGTTTATTTTGCAACCGGATTTGCATAACAACCATTAAATAGAAATAGAATGAACCAATTATCAGACCGTTTGAATAGCTTGTCGCCCTCTGCGACGCTGGCTATGTCTCAAAAAAGTGCAGAGTTGAAAGCTCAAGGTGTAGACGTAATTAATTTAAGTGTCGGAGAACCTGATTTTAATACACCCGACCACATTAAAGAGGCTGCAAAAAAGGCGATAGACGATAACTTCTCTCGCTATTCTCCCGTTCCGGGTTATCCAGCTCTACGTAATGCTATCGTAGAAAAATTGAAGAAGGAGAATGGTCTGGACTATACAGTTGCGCAAATTTCTTGTGCTAATGGAGCTAAACAGTCGGTTTGCAATGCCATTCTGGTATTGGTGAACCCAGGTGATGAAGTGATTGTGCCTGCGCCGTATTGGGTCAGCTATCCTGAAATGGTAAAGCTGGCAGAAGGTAAGCCGGTGATTGTCACAGCGGGCATTGAGCAGGACTTTAAGATTACACCGGCTCAATTGGAGGCTGCTATTACGCCAAAAACCAAAGCACTAATTCTCTGTTCTCCTTCCAATCCTACGGGGTCTGTATATAGCAAGGAGGAATTGGCCGGATTGGTTGCTGTGTTGGCAAAGCATCCGCAGGTAATTGTCATAGCTGATGAAATTTATGAACATATCAATTATATCGGTAAGCACCAGAGCATTGCACAGTTCTCTGAAATGAAGGATCGTACAGTGATTGTAAACGGTGTTTCCAAGGCTTATGCCATGACAGGTTGGCGTATTGGTTTCATTGCAGGACCGGAATGGATTGTAAAGGCTTCTAACAAATTGCAGGGGCAGTACACATCAGGGCCGTGTTCTGTATCTCAGAAAGCCGCTGAAGCTGCTTATACGGGAACGCAGGCTCCGGTGGAAGAGATGCGTAAGGCTTTTGAACGCCGTCGCGACCTTATTGTGAAACTGGCTAAGGAAGTACCGGGATTCGAAGTAAATGTACCGGAAGGTGCTTTCTACTTGTTCCCGAAATGTAGCTCATTCTTCGGTAAGTCTGCCGGTGACCGTAAGATTGAGAATTCGGATGATTTGGCTATGTACTTGTTGGAAGTAGCTCATGTAGCTTGTGTAGGCGGCACATCGTTTGGTGCTCCCGAATGTATTCGCATGAGTTATGCTACCAGCGATGAGAATATTGTGGAAGCTATTAGCCGCATTAAGGAAGCATTGTCAAAGCTGGTATAATCTTTTGATGACAGAAGTTCATCTCAGGTGTATGGGGTGTAACTCTGCAATATAAAAAGCCAACTAATTCACGTTTGAAATGTATTGTGGATTGGTTGGCTTCTTTGTATATTTAGATATTTCACGCAAAAAACGGGTTTGGCCAGTATAGATAAAGATGTATATTTTCTTCTTGGCACTGAGTCTTTTTAGTACTGAAATAAAAAGGCCCGATTTCATTGAAACCGAGCCTTTTTTCTTTTTCTTAGGATTGTATTATTCTCCCGGATGAATTGCTTCAGAAGGGCAAACATCTGCACAAGTACCGCATTCAGTACAAGTTTCAGGATCGATAGAGTAGATATCGCCTTCAGAGATAGCGCCTACCGGACACTCGTCGATACAAGTTCCGCAAGCAATACAATCGTCACTAATTACGTAAGCCATTTTCTTTAATTTTTTAATTATTAGTACTAATTGATTTGGCAAAAATAGTTGTTTTCTTCAATACTTGCTATCAATCTTGATTAAAAACATTTAATTTGTATCTTATCTAAATAACAGCTGAGGTGAATGTGCATATAATCAGGTCATAAGCGTTGGATATGTGAAAAATATAATCGGATTATTTTCACAGTTCTCTACACGATAATTTCCGTTGAAATGTTCGAAAAACAATAGACTGATTCTTTGTAATATAGCTTCTTTTTGTGAGGCAAATGCCAAATCAACAAGTGGACTGTTGTCTATTCGGGAGTTTATTTCCTGTTTTTCCTGATTGTAAACCAGTTGCATACCTATTCTTCTTGGCTTTTTGCACTCAATAGGATAGAGCAACATGCTGGAAATTATTTGTGTGAAGCGGCTGACATCCGTGTGTATGATTGCATTGTCCACATTGGCTTGAAGCTCCAGATGTATATATCCTTCACTTCGCATCTGCACCAGATAGGGGAGTTCGTTGCACCACTCCTGTACGTTGCAGTTCTGTAGTTGGAACTTCATCATGTTGGCTTCCAGACGTGAAAGGTCTAATACGTTATTTACAAGTTGGATTAATTCAGCCGAGTTGCTTTGAATGATGCCGGAATATTCTCGTTTTTCCTTTTCGTTCAGGTTCCCGTCTTCGGTCATAAGCTGTGAGAACCCTACTACATTATTTAAGGGTATACGGATGTTGTAACTCATATTTGTCAGAAAGTGACTTTTTATTTCATTGGCTTCTTCGGCAATGGAGGTTAATCTTCTGATTTCTTTTTCATTTTTTTGCAGCCGTTTCCGGCTTCGGTATATATGGATATTGGTAAGTAATAGAGCTAAGATAATGATGACTGAGATGTATAAGCAGGCTTGATGAAACATACTGCGCCTTTGTTCTCTTTGCAGTATGAGCTTATCCATGTTGTAGAGTGAAAGAATTTCTTCCATCTGGGAGTTGGTAATGAGATTGTACAATGAGTCTTTTGACTTAAGGCTGCTCTTGTAATATGTAAGTGCTTCATCTGGTTTTCCTGCTTTTACCAAAGAATCGGCTTTTCGGATGTCGTTGTTTATGAGTCCCTCTATTTCAATGGAATGCTGGCGGAGTACGGAATTTTGGCTTTGTACATCGGCATTGATAATTTGTACGGGCAGGAGTAGGGTGAGTAAGGTTGGTATAATAAATGATCTTTTCATGCGTTATTCTCCTTTTGGGTTTTAGTGGACTGTGATTGTCGGATGGGGTGAGTGAAGAAGAAGCGTGAGCCGCCTGTATAGTCTGGGTCAATCCATATTTTTCCACCGATATGTTCAATGATCAGTTGACAGATGGAAAGTCCCAGCCCGCTTCCTTGTGCATTTTCATTTAGTTTCTCAAATCTTCGGAAGATTGCGGCTTGCTTCTCTTTAGGGATACCGCAGCCTGTATCTGTGACAGAAAAGAGCAGCTCTTGTTCCGATTGCTTCCTAAGCTCCAGGATAATACTACCCTGCGGTGTAAATTTGGTTGCATTAATCAGTAGGTTTATCAGCACTTGCTGCAGACGTGCATCGTCTGTCTCTATATCCATGCCCTTCAATTCGGTTATGAAGCATATGGCTGCCTGAGTCTGTTTTATTTTGCTGACAGTATCGATTACATTTTGGCAAATATTGACAACGTTATGTTTGTTGATGCAGAATTGTATTTTCCCGAATTCAAGGCTTGATAGGTCTATCACATCATTGATGAGTTTCAACAATAACTCGGAATTTTGCAGGATTACTTCATTGCACTGACGACGCGTCTCATTATCCAGGTTTTCTTCGGTCAGTAATGAGGAGAAGCCGGAGAGCGCGTTGAGCGGAGTACGTATTTCATGGCTCATGTTCGAGAGGAATATGCTTTTGGCGGATGTGGCATTTTCGGCATTGGTGCGCAGGTGTTCCAGCTTTTGTGTAGATAGGGCGATTTCCTGTCGCTGTTTTCTAAGCATGATGGCTATAATAATAAATATGAAGACTAATAGGATACTCCCGGTCAATATGCCAGTGATGAATTTATTGTGCTCTTCTCTGCTGGCTATTTCCATTTGGTCTATCTGATACTTGGCTCGTAGAATATTGATTTGTCGGACATAACCTTCTGCAGTGAGTGTGTCAACTGTGGAATATAATTCTTGATACAATAGGCAGGCGGCCATTGATTTCCCTTGTATCTTATATAGATATATTGTTTCTTGCGTAATCCATCGGTAATAGGCAGACTGTTTGTTGACTGTGTATTCTTGTCGTAGTTCTTCATACAGTTGCAGGGTTTTGTTCCAATACATTCTGTTCCAGTTGCCCATTGCCCGATAGTAGGCGGCGGTAGTATATTTCAGGTGAAAACAGTAAAACTTTTCAGGATGTATCCGGTAGATGGAATCCATGTTGTGCAGATATGCTGCGGCTTCCTTGAGATAAGCCTTTGAAAGATGTCCGTGAGAGATTGCATAGTTGGCTTTTTCGATATTGGCAAAAAAACTGGTGGCATAGTCCGGTTGTTTCTGAAGAGTTTGTTCTATGTCATGCAATGTTTTTTGAGCCTTTTCCAGTTGTCCTTTACGTTGTAAAGCATTGGATATCTTTAATAAGAGTTGTATCCGGTAGGGATGTTGCAGCGAGAGATGGTTTAATTCCTTTAAAGCATCCTGGTACGAATCCAATGCTTTGTCGCATTGATTGGCTATGGTGTAAGCATCGCCGATGGCTTGGTTGGCAACTGCAATTCCGAACTCATATTCCGTTTCTTTGGCTTCTTCGTACATTAGTCGTGCCCGGTCTATGGCGAGGCTGATGTCGCCTCGTAATGTATAGGCATTGGCAAGTTGCAATTGCAGCAAAAAGTAATTTTCGTCATTCCGATTGTTTGTCTTGATAGTCGGCAGGATGTTTTCGCTCCAGCAGATGACGCTGTCTACCGGTACGTATTCATCGTAAAGTATTTTTTTTCGAAGAAAAGCTTTCAGCGTATCTAATTTGTTCGGAGTGGCTGAGGCACATATAAAGGTAGCGTATGGTATACACATCACCCACAGTACCATTAATACGGCAACGTCTTTTCTCATTGTTTGCTTTGTTTGTCTATTATTGGCAAAAATAAACATAAAAAGCGATATGCAAAATAAAATATAATGTTTTTATTTTCAATAAGTTGTGACGTATATGTGAATATTGAGCCTCTTTACTTGTAATGCTTAGTAAAGTTCCAATCCGAATTCGTCTTTCAATTGTAAAAGAGCATTGTTTTTCTGGACCATCATTTGGAATTTTTCAACACGTCCGTACGCGCGGACTTGCTCAGTGGGAGTACTGATACGTACACTCATGGTTACCTTGCGGTTTTTCAGGCGGGTACGTAGGTACTCTTGTAATTGGGGAGTCATCGAGATAAATTCTTTTGCCACAATTTCATTATCTACGACAGCTTCAAAAGTAGTAGCATTTAGCAGAGTGACGTGCATATTCTGCATGCGTTTGGCAATGGCTACTTGTTCTTTGGGCATACGTCCTGCATACTCTTGCCAATAGTAGTTTATGTCTCTTTCATTGAAGATGTAGTCCTCTTCCGGTTGTGCTGTTTGTGGTGTGATAGTGGCTGTAGCCGTATTTTTTACCTCTTCCTCGACTTTCGGCCCTTTAATGGATACGCCAAGTCCTGACATTTTTATAACCGGAATTTTCTTTTCTTCTTTGCCTTGTGCCAGCAAAATGGAGGTAGGGGTGGCGTGTGAAGCAGTATTTGCTGTTGTGGCGGTAGTGCCGGTGGAGGGGGCAACGGTAGGAACTGCTTGCGGTTTAGCTATGACGGGTGCTTGCGGCTGGGGCACAGCGGGAGTAGCCTGTGGCTGTTGGGTGGCTGCAGGCTGTGTAAATATAGGTTTTATGACTTGTTTAGGGCTGTGCCCATTGGCTATGCCGTCTCCTTCGGCGGTTATTTGTGCCACCTGTATTAAAGTGAGCTCTACCAGCAATCGCTTGTTTTTGCTGGCACGATAGTTTAAATCACAGTCGTTGCACAATTTCATGGCGCGGTAAAGGAAGGGTAACGGGCATTTTTGTGCCTGCGTTTGATAACGTTGCCGTATGCTTGCTCCCACTTCAAGCAGGGGAAGAGTGGCGGGATCTTTACTTACCAGCAAATCGCGGAAATGCGAGGATAGCCCGGTGATGAAATGGCTGCCGTCGAATCCTTTGCTCAATACATCATTCAGCAGTAATAGGGCATCGCCGACTTTGTTCTCAAGAAAATGGTCGGTCAGTTTAAAGTAGTACTCGTAATCCAGTACATTCAAATTTTCGATTACGCTTTGGTAGGTGATGTGTCCGCCGGTAAAACTCACTACCTGATCGAATATGGACAAAGCGTCGCGCATACCACCGTCAGCTTTCAGTGCGATGACGTTCAGTGCCTCCGGTTCGACGGTAATGCCTTCTTTGGAAGCTACATAGGCCAGATGTGCTACGGTATCTTCCACACTGATGCGGTTGAAGTCGTATATCTGGCAACGCGACAAGATGGTTGGCAATATCTTATGCTTTTCAGTAGTGGCAAGGATAAATATGGCATGGCGGGGAGGTTCTTCCAATGTTTTCAGAAAAGCGTTGAAAGCGGAAGCCGACAACATGTGCACCTCGTCAATGATGTATACCTTGTATTTGCCTATCTGGGGCGGGATACGTACCTGTTCTACCAATTGCCGGATATCGTCTACGGAATTATTGGATGCAGCATCCAACTCGTGAATATTGTATGAGCGCTGTTCGTTGAATGCTGTACACGATTCGCATTGGTTACAAGCCTCTCCCTCTGCAGTGGGACTCATGCAGTTGATGGTTTTGGCAAAAATACGTGCACAAGTCGTCTTTCCAACGCCACGCGGACCGCAGAACAGATAAGCGTGTGCCAGTTTGCCTGTGGCGATAGCATTCTTTAAGGTAGTAGTCAAAGCGCGTTGTCCTACTACCGACTCGAAGGTTGAAGGGCGGTATTTTCGTGCCGAAACGATATAATTTTCCATATTCAGGGTATTCTTGTCACTTATATAGCGTGCAAAGGTTGTATGGTTTATCTTTGCTTTTGTGCAAATGTACGCAAAAAAAAGAAAATTCTCAGTTATTCGTCTTATCTTTGTGCTCAAAGAAACAATAACTGGATTACATGGATAAACTTGCTTCTCTTTGGTTGTTTGTCCGCAGACGTAAATATCTGATAACGTTTGTGCTGTTTGTCGTACTTGTCGGATTTTTGGATGAAAACAGCATTGTGCGTCGTTTGGGGTATTATCGTGAGGAAACGCGTTTGCGCGGGGAGATAGATAGATATCGTGCGGAATATGAGGAAAATACCCGTCGTCTGAATGAACTTGCGGTCGATTCAGGAGCTATTGAGAAGATAGCCCGTGAGAAGTATCTGATGAAGAAACCCAATGAAGATATTTATGTGTTCCAAGAAGATATAGAAGAATGAAACAGTTGATACCCGCCCTCTTTGTTGTAGGAGCCGTAATGCTTCTGATAGGAGCTGCCGTTTATGTTACAGGTTGGCAACTTTCGCCTTATATATATACGGTAGGTGCTACATTTGTTGCTTTGGCGCAAATAAATTCACCTTCGCAATATAAAACTCCTACTATTAGGCGCCTGAGACGCCAGCAAATATTTGGTGCATTGTTGTTGGTGCTTACCGGAGCTTTTATGTTTTTTACGCGTGGTAATGAGTGGATTGTTTCACTGACTATCGCTGCTATTCTTGAGCTTTATACATCCATACGCATCCCGCAGGAAGAGGCTAAAGAACAATGATTGCATGAAAATACGAGGATGGTTTTCATAAAAAAAGGCTATCTCTCCCAGACAGCCAATCTTTTTGTTAACCTTAAATCTAATACTATGAAAAACACATTGCAAAGATATTCCATTCCTGGTATTATCCAATATTTTTTGGGGAAATCTGTTGTTTGGTAACACGGTTTATAAGACAGTTGCTTCTGTTAACATTTAATACAACGTGCATCTTCCTTTAACAGGTTTGTAGGGTTGTGACTTGCTTCGTGTTTTCCGGACTGCCTGCCGCCTTTCTCCTATTTCCTGTGTCTGTTCTTTTGCTGTGCCGTTGTTTTTTTGTATCTTTTTCTCTGCCGTTTTTCTGTTTGTATTTCTTTTCCTTGTATGTGTCCGTATTGTTTTCTTCCTGTGCCGTTAGTCCTGTTAGCCTTTATCTTGTGTCCGACACCCGGATGTCGAACATGCCGAGACCCGGGTGTTGAACATGTCAAGACCCGGGTGTCATACAATGCCCTTCCGTATCTCCGTATTTTCTTTCAGCCTTCCGTTGTTTCCTTTCCGCGCGCATGCGCATATATTATAATGTGTCCCTTTTGTCTGGCTTTTCATCCTCCTTAAAAAAATATGTTCTTCAACACATTTGTCAATCAGCGTTTTATAAAAAATGTTTAAGGAAAACGCGAAAAAATCCCCTTATATATTTGGCTTGTATGTTATAAAGTCCTACTTTTGCACCCACTTTCGAGAACGGGAGCAGTGATGTTTTGACATTCTGACAGGAACGGCGTAGGAACTCTTACCTATTTCTTCTGCTTGGGGCTTGTTTCTTTCTGGAATTCTCCCTTTGAAAAAGCAGAATGAAAAAAAACTTCCGAAAACATTTGGAAGATATGAAATAAAGTTCTTACCTTTGCACCCGCTTTCAAAAAGTAAGCAGCGTTGGTTGACACACTTTTTCTTGAATCCGGGTCGGTAAAACAATCTTTCTTTTGTTCTCCCTTTCGCAAGAGAGATGATGGGAAAAAGGAAAGATGAAAAAAACTTCCGAAAATATTTGGAAGATATACTTAAAAGTTTTTACCTTTGCATCCGCTTTCCTGAAAAGAAAGCCGACATAAAAGAAGCGATCTTTGAAGAGATTTACATAAACAATACAAGTAGTACAAGAGCAAGACTTGTTTCTGAAAAAGAAACGGTCTTGGGTAAAATAAAAAGAACCGTCATTACTTAGTAAATAGGTAATAGATACTTTTTAAATTCGAGCGTCCTGAACAGAGCAACAACCGTTCCTATATGGAATGATTAACAATACTTTTACAATGAAGAGTTTGATCCTGGCTCAGGATGAACGCTAGCTACAGGCTTAACACATGCAAGTCGAGGGGCAGCATCATCAAAGCTTGCTTTGATGGATGGCGACCGGCGCACGGGTGAGTAACACGTATCCAACCTGCCGACAACACTGGGATAGCCTTTCGAAAGAAAGATTAATACCGGATGGCATAGTTTTTCCGCATGGGATAATTATTAAAGAATTTCGGTTGTCGATGGGGATGCGTTCCATTAGGCAGTTGGCGGGGTAACGGCCCACCAAACCAACGATGGATAGGGGTTCTGAGAGGAAGGTCCCCCACATTGGAACTGAGACACGGTCCAAACTCCTACGGGAGGCAGCAGTGAGGAATATTGGTCAATGGACGAGAGTCTGAACCAGCCAAGTAGCGTGAAGGATGACTGCCCTATGGGTTGTAAACTTCTTTTATACGGGAATAAAGTGAGCCACGTGTGGCTTTTTGTATGTACCGTATGAATAAGGATCGGCTAACTCCGTGCCAGCAGCCGCGGTAATACGGAGGATCC
>ENA-OYWV01000631-OYWV01000631.1-human-gut-metagenome-genome-assembly--contig:-NODE-631-length-13689-cov-17.257958_pt1 | contig 13689 bp, 8 predicted proteins | sample MGYA00244812_ERZ653400 | MGnify/ENA primary metagenome ERZ653400 (study PRJEB26926, sample SAMN06165097) | human gut metagenome | biome: ENVO:00009003; feature: ENVO:2100002; material: ENVO:00002003... | reverse complement strand
TAATAGTATCATTATGGTATAATAGAGACATTAAAATCGAAAGTTATAAAGGAGAAATAAAATGAGTACAAAAAAAGCAATTAGCACATCGTTTGTTGCCATATTTATTTTAATAATCACACAGATTATTGCACAATCCATTGCAAGTTGTAGGAATCTGTAATTTGAGTTTATGGTTTACAAATCGAAATTTGGTGAACAGGTGAAACTTTGAATTTTCTTAACAGAGGAGGTTACAATGAAAAAGATATTAGTAACTGGTGGAACAACTTTTGTAAGTAAATATGTAGCAGAATATTTTGTGAATGCAGGTTATGAAGTTTATGTGCTTAACAGAAATACTAAGCCACAAGTTCAAGGAGTAAATTTAATTGAAGGTGATAGGCATAATTTAGGGGGAATACTAAAAAAAACATTCTTTGATGTTGTTACTGATATAACTGCTTATAACGCTGCGGATATTGTTGATTTTGTTAAAGAACTAGGCTCCTTTGGACAGTACATAATGATTAGTTCAAGTGCTGTGTATCCAGAGTATGGAGTTCAACCATTTCTTGAGGAATCAGAGAAGTCCTTAAATAAATTTTGGGGGAGGTATGGAACAGATAAGTTAGAAGCCGAAAATGTCCTGCTTGAAAAAGTGAAGGATGCATATATACTAAGACCACCATATTTATATGGGCCTATGAATAATGTCTATAGAGAAGCTTTTGTATTTGACTGTGCTTTAGCGGATAGAAAATTTTATTTACCAAAAGATGGAAGTATGAAACTACAGTTCTTCCATGTTAAGGACTTATGTGGCTTAATGGAAGTAATCATTAAGAATAAACCGGACGAGCATATTTTAAATGTCGGAAATACAGAAGCAGTATCTATTAAAGAGTGGGTAACAAAATGCTATGAAAGTTTGGGAAAAACACCGACTTTCGTGAATGTCACTGAGGCAATAGAGCAGAGAAAGTATTTTAGCTTTTACAACTACGAGTACTATTTAGATGTAACTCGTCAAAGCAAAATATATCCGGAAACCATATCTTTAGAAGATGGAATAAAAGATGCTGCTAAATGGTATTTGGAACATAAGACAGATGTTAATAAGAAACCTTATTTTGAATATATTGATTCAAATCTGGTAGAAAGGTAAATTTCAGTAAGCCGGTGTATTTAACTGAGAGACGAATTTGAAGTTGTAAGGGTGATATAGTGGAATTAAAAAAATTGGCAGTACAAGAGTTATATGTTTTGACGGAGTTGTTTGATTATAACAATGTTGAACAAATGATATCCGAATGTACGCATGATATTCAAAATGGGATTATTGATATTTTTGTTTTGTATGATAAAGATGTTTTAATTGGTGAACTTCACGTAATGTATGAAAGTGATGATGAAAATTATGCTATACGAGGCAGGCGGGCGTATCTGTTTGCGTTTAGAGTTCGTGAAGATTTTCAGAATAAAGGATACGGAACATATCTCTTAAAAACAGTTCTAGCTGTATTAAAAGAACATGGATATTGCGAATTTACTGTTGGAGTGGAAGATGATAATTTTCGAGCAATTCATATGTACCAAGCTTTGGGATTTGATGAAATTCTACTTAGAAAACAAGAAGAGTATCAGGGCGATGCTTATGAATATAATTTATACTTGAGGAGATAAACAAATTGTTTGTGGAGGTAAATAATGAGCGAAGTTTATTTTTCAAATAGTAATTTGCTAATCAGAAGCATGGAAGTCGATGATGCTAAAATAATATACGATACCTATTTGTCATATGGGTGGCATCCGTCTTTAGAAACATATGATAATTACTACAAAGAACAGGAAGAAAATAAAAGGAAAGTATTTATTGCAGAGTATGAAGGAAAAGTATCCGGACTCTGTACCTTAGTATTAAATTCCACGGAAGGTCCTTGGGCTGGTATGGGATATCCTGAAATAGTTGATTTGACAGTATTTTTTCACGTTCATAACAAAGGAATAGGGAATAAACTTCTTGATGTTGTTGAGCGGGAGGCTGCAAAAGTGGCTGATATAGTATATTTAGCGGTTGGTGTTCATTCGGGATACGGTGCGGCACAAAGAATATATGTTAAGCGAGGTTATATTCCGGATGGTAGCGGCGTTTGGTATCAGGGTAAACAATTAGAACAATATGCACCATGCTGTAATGATGATGACTTATTGCTTTTTATGTCTAAAAAAATATAATCAAAAAACAAAGGAAACTTTCAGTTTGTTTAATTGGACAACTCGGGATTTATGGAGGTATGAATATATGGCAGGTGCGTATTACAAACCTTGCAAGGAATTTGACATTTGCAATGAGCTGATTGAAAAGTATTGGGAAACAAAACAATATGACAAATGCTTTGAAGGTCATTTGGTATTGGCGGAGCAGGGCTATCCCCTTGCTGAATGTCAAATAGGCTATTTCTATTACGAGGGACTTGGTGTTGAAAAGGACTTGGAAAAAGCACTATATTGGACTCGCCGTGCCGCAGAGCATGGTGATAGAGATGGACAATACAATTTGGCAGAGTTTTATGAAGATGCAATCGGAGTGGAAAGAGATATCGAACAGGCTAAGCATTGGTATCGACTTGCTGCATTGCAAAACGATGATTTGGCAATCGAGAAATGCAAAGAACTTGGAATTGCATTGTAATTACGCATCGCAATATAATCAACAGTTCGTCAACTTCCAGTTTGACGAGGAGGTGCTTTACATGAAAAAGAGTATATCAAGGATTATCGGTGTGATAATGTTGATTGTAGCTATTGTATTTATAGTGTTTGCATTGAACCATCCAGAAAAGAGTTTCCCTTGGAACAATACAATTACTTGGTTACTGTATGGTATATATTTTCTTGTGACAGTGGTGCTGCTTATTGCTCCTAAGATGAAAAAGTGAGAAATTCAAGTTTGTTTGTGCATTGATGGTTATCTTGAGCTTAGGAGGCGTTTAATGAAAACTGTTTTTTTACATGGGTTGGGACAAACTGCACAGGACTGGAAAGAAGTAGTCCAACAACTATCAATTTCTGATGTCGATTGCCCAGAACTTTTTTCTTCAACAGAAGATGAAATATCCTATTCGCAGATTTTGGGTGATTTAGAACAGCGGTATTCAGAAGTAAAAGAGCCGCTTCGTATCTGCGGTCTTTCGTTAGGTGCGCTTCTTGCGATTGATTTTGCTATTCGACATGAGGAAAAAGTGGATTCGCTGGTTTTGATTGGCGCACAATATAAAGTTCCAAGTTTACTGATAGATTTTCAAAATCTTATCTTCCGTTGTATGCCAAACAAGGTTTTTGAAAGTATGGGACTATCAAAAAGCAGCACCATAAAATTGGCTCACTCTATGCGGTCATTGGATTTTACTTTGCAATTAAATAATATTCGTTGTCCAGTAACAATTTTGTGTGGCAAAAAGGATACTGCCAATCTAAAGGCTTCTAAAAGGCTAAAAGAATTGCTACCCCAAGCTACTTTGCACATCGTTCCAAATGCAGGACATGAACTCAATAAATATGCACCAAACACGATTGCAGAGATATTAAATAACTAAAATGTAATATTCACAGTTTCACCCAGCAGGAAATCTTTTTGGTTTCCTGCTTTTCTTTTACCCAAAAACCGAAAGGAGGACAGAATACCATGCCAACCAAAGCTGAACTATATGCACAGATGGCGGACAAGGTGGCAACACAGCTCACGGGGAGCTGGCAGGAATGGGCAGGGTTTCTCACCACTGCTTCCCGCCTTTACAAGTACCCGTTCCATGAGCAGTTGATGATCTACGCCCAGCGTCCGGACGCCACCGCCTGTGCAGAGTACGATTTGTGGAATGAAAAGATGGGCCGGTATGTAAGGCGCGGCTCCAAGGGAATTGCTCTGGTGGACGATTCCGGGGACAGGCCCCGCCTGCGCTATGTTTTTGATATTTCCGACACCGGAACCCGTGAACATTCCCGCACTCCCTGGCTGTGGCAGCTGGAGGAGCGCCATTTGGATTCGGTGCAGGCCATGCTTGAGCGCACCTATGATGTTTCCGGTGATGACCTTGCCGGACAGCTCACCGAGGTAGCCGGAAAACTGGCTGAGGAATACTGGACGGAGCATCAGCAGGACTTCTTCTATATCGTTGACGGTTCCTTTTTGGAGGAATATGATGAGTTTAACATCGGAGTACAGTTCAAGGCAGCAGCCACCGTCAGTATCACTTACGCTTTGATGTCCCGCTGTGGACTGGAGCCGGAACGCTACTTCGACCACGAAGATTTCATGGCGATCTTTGATTTCAACACCCCGTCCACCATCGGGGCGCTGGGAACAGCGGTCAGCCAGATCAACCAGCAGGTGCTGCGGCAGATCGGCGTTACCGTCCGAAATGCAGAGCGCGAAGCCAACCAAGAAAGGAGCAAACAAGATGAACAATCCCATGACCTATATCCAGAACGGAGACTATCTGATTCCCGACCTGAAGCTGAGCCAGCAGCCGGAGAAACCCCTGGGCAAGTACGGCAGGATGAGGAAAACCTACCTGAAGGAACACCGTCCCATCCTCTACAACCAGATGTTGCTGAGCGAGAAGCTGTACCCGCACCTTCTGGAGATCGACGAGACCGCCCAGAGCAGACTGGAGCAGATGATGCCCCAGCTGGCGAAGGAAGCGGGAGCCACCGAGGAACTGAAAGCCAGCGATCCCATGAAGTGGGTGGGGCTGATGAACACCTGCAAAGCTCAGGCCGAGGAAATCCTGATGGCGGAGCTTATCAACAGCTGACCCTAAACCTGTTCCTCTCCGAAGCGGAACAGATCCAATCCATAGATGAAGCAGAGAATGTAGCGCATACATCCTCTGCTTTTTCTTTTGCCCAAAATGATATTGACCATGTGCTGCGTTTGGGCGGCAATACAGACCGCCAGAGGGAGCGTGTGGTTGCAGCCTTTGAAAAGCAGAAAACCACCGCTGAGATTGCCGAGATACTGAAAACGCTGTACCACGGCGGCAATGGCCTTGGCAGTGTGAGCGCATGGTATGCCGAGGATGGTATCCATCTTTCCCACGGGAAGTCTGTCCGTTATGACAGGTCTGCCCAGGTCATTTCCTGGGAGAGTGCCGCAGAGCGCATCGGGGAGCTTTTGGAAAGTGGCCAGTTTGCCTCCAATGTGGAGCTTGCAGAAGCGGCAGGCTATGAACGCTCCCTCCTCTCGGAAAAGCTCTGGCATCTGTATCACGATCTCAGTGAGGACGCCAGAAAAGCCGGATATTTGTCCTGCCTGTCAGAGATCAAAGGCAATGGTTTCCCGGAGGAGACCCGCCGCCTGACGGAGCAGCTGAGTGACCCGGCTTTCCGCCAGACCCTCAAGGAAGAATACGCTGCCTTCTGGACTGCCTATCAGCAGGACCGTGACCTGTTGCGTTTTCACTATCATAGACCGAGGGAGATCTGGGAGAACCTGAAGGACCTTGACCTGCCCCGCAGGACCTTTTCTTCAGAGCTTTCCAAAGTGCCAACCGTCCAGCACTTTATTACCGAGGATGAGATCGACGCCGCCATGACCGGCGGAAGCAGTTTCGCCGGAGGAAAAGGCCGTATCTATGCGTTCTTCATGGCAAACCATACGGATAAGGAGAAAGTGAGATTCCTCAAAGACGAGTATGGCATTGGCGGACGCTCTCATGCCCTGTCCGGCGCAACACACAGCGGCGAAGATCACGATGGGAAAGGACTGCACTATAAAAAGCAGGACTGCCCGGATGTTCACTTGAACTGGGAAAAGGTTGCCAAGCGCATTACCTCACTTGTCCAGAAAGACCGCTATCTTACCGAACAGGAACAGGCGCAGTATGACAAAATCCAGTCTGAACAGGAACTGGCCGAAGAAGATGCTATTCAAGCCCAGCAGCCGGAGATGGAAGAAGAAACGCCAAAGCCTATCCTTCGGGAGCAGTTTGAGCAGTATAAGCCTGTGGTGACTGCCGCTATTTCCGAGGATGCCGCATACCGCAATGCCTGCGGGCATTCTGACCGTGAAAATGCTGTCATCGAGGGCAATGCCGCTGTGCGCCGTGCGGTTCTTGGTTCTAAGGATATGGAGCTGATCCGACTCTATTCGGATGTGCCGGAGTTCCGTCAGCGTTTACACCGGGAAGTGATCGACGAGACCTATCCAAAGCTCCATGAGCTTCTGCGCCCTCTTTCTCAGGAAGATATTGATACTGCCCTTTGTGCATGGAACGGCAATATCGAGAGTAAACACGCTGTTGTCCGCTATATGAAAGACCATGCAAGAGAAAAAGATACCGCCGCATGGCTGGCTCAGGAATACGGCGGCAGTAACAGCAACAGCCTGTTCGTTGTCCGTGCCGGCAGCCCGGAGGAAACGCAGCTGCCCTGGCCGAAGGTACAGCGCAGGCTTGCCCAGCTCATTCAGGAGGACCGGTTCTATACCGAAGAAGAACAGGACCGTTTTGACGACATCGACCCCATCGCCATCCGGGAAGCTCTGGAAGAAAGAGGGATCGTCAACGGACAGGTGGCAGACCCGGAAAAACTGGACAATGCCCCGTTTATCCAACAGGTGATGTCAGATGCAGAGCAGATCGCAGATGCCGAGACAGAGCAGACTTCCGAAGTTTCCATTTCCGATGAGGAATATGACGCAGTTCGCCGCCCAATTCCGCAAAGAACCTCCTATGACCCAGCCGCCCCGGTCTATGCCGTGGGCGATACCGTGTATATCGAGGATGACGCCTATCAGATCACCGAGCTGCGGGAGGACACCGTACAGCTTCTGCCCACCGGGATGGTATATCCCATCTACCGGGCAGAGCGCAAAGAACAGTTCGAGCAGCTGCTTCGGGCAGACCGCCGCAATGCTTACTATACCGAGTTTCTTCCTATTGACCCGGACAAGGCAGATCAGGACTTGCGGGATGTATTGGCTCATGGACTGATGGATGAAGCGGATAAAAAGCAGATTTCCACGCTGCTGCAATCCGGCAGGAGCAACAGCGAGATCGCCTACTGGCTGAGCAGAGCCTATTCCGGTGAGATCGAGACACTGAATCTGGAGACCGGCGATATTGCCGATTACCGTACCACGGCACAGGGCATAGAACTGGAAGTCATGGATGCAGAGGAAAAGCGTCTGGCTATGCTGTATTTCCGCTGGGATGAGGTTGCGCCTTTGCTGCGCGGGATGTATGCCCGTCAGCAGGACGGTTTTGGACAGGAACAGCCCCAACCGGCTACCGAATCCCCGACCTTCCATTCCGAGACCATGGCCGTCTATCCGGGCGATAAGAACAATCTGCCTTATGATGTGGTGGTGGAACGGCTGCATATCGAGGAGCCGGAGCCACCAGCCCCTGTGACTGAGCCGGAGAAAACCTTTGAGGAAGTGTTGGACGAACACCCGGTTTCCATTCAGGTCAATGGCCAGTGGCAGACCTTCCCCAATGCCAAAGCTGCCGAGGAAGCCTCCTATGAGGAATACAAGGCTAACCTGCGCCGCAATGCAAAAAACTTCCGCATTACCGATGAGCATTTGGGCGAAGGCGGTCCGAAAGCCAAGTTCCAGGCAAATGTCAATGCGATTCGTTTGCTGAAAGAGCTGGAAGCTGCCGGACAGCAGGCAAGCCCCGAACAGCAGGAGGTTCTTTCTCGATATGTGGGCTGGGGCGGTCTCTCTGATGCGTTTGACCCGGAGAAACCGGCATGGGCTTTAGAGTATGCCCAGCTAAAAGAACTGCTGACCCCGGAGGAATATGCCGCCGCCAGAAGCTCCACCCTCAACGCCCATTACACCAGCCCTACGGTCATTCAGGCCATCTATGAAGCGGTGGGCCGTATGGGATTTGAGACCGGAAATATTCTGGAGCCGTCTATGGGTGTGGGCAATTTCTTTGGTATGCTGCCGGAGAAAATGCGAAACAGCCGTCTGTACGGCGTGGAGCTGGACCCTGTTTCCGGGCGCATCGCAAAGCAGCTCTATCCCAAGGCGGACATCACAGTAGGCGGCTTTGAGACCACCGACAGGCGTGACTTCTTTGACCTTGCCATCGGCAATGTGCCTTTCGGTCAGTATCAGGTCAATGACAAAGCCTACAACAAGCTGAATTTTAGTATTCACAACTACTTTTTCGCCAAATCACTGGACCAGGTGCGTCCCGGTGGTGTGGTGGCTTTTGTAACCTCCCGCTATACCATGGACGCCAAGGATTCCACCGTGCGCCGCTATCTTGCCCAGCGTGCCGAGCTGCTGGGAGCTATCCGTCTGCCTAATGACGCGTTCAAAAAGAATGCCGGTGCCGAGGTGGTATCGGACATCATCTTCCTCCAAAAGCGGGACCGCCCGCTGGACATCGTGCCGGAATGGACCCAGACCGGACAGACGGAGGACGGGTTTGCCATCAACCGGTATTTTATCGACCACCCGGAAATGGTGCTGGGCAGACAGGAGCCGGTAAGCACTGCTCATGGTATGGACTACACCGTGAACCCTATCGAGGGACTGGAGCTTTCCGACCAGCTGCATGATGCTGTGAAGTACATTCATGGCACTTATCAGGAGGCAGAGCTGCCGGAGCTGGGCGAAGGCGAAGCCATTGACACCTCCATTCCTGCCGACCCCAATGTGAAGAACTATTCCTATGCCATTGTAGACGGGCAGGTGTACTACCGGGAAAACAGCCGTATGGTGCGCCCTGACCTCAACGCCACCGCCGAAGCCCGTGTAAAAGGTCTTGTGGGACTGCGTGATTGTGTGCAGGAACTGATCGACCTTCAGATGGATGCAGCGGTTCCGGACAGCACCATTCGGGAGAAGCAGGCGGAACTGAACAGCCTCTATGACAGCTTTTCTGCCAAATACGGTCTCATCAATGACCGTGCAAACCGTCTGGCCTATGCAGACGATTCTTCCTATTACCTGCTCTGTGCGCTGGAAGTCATCGACGAGGACGGAAAGCTGGAACGCAAGGCAGATATGTTCACCAAGCGGACCATCAAGCCCCATCAGGCGGTGGCTGTGGTGGATACGGCAAGTGAAGCACTGGCGGTGTCCATCTCGGAAAAAGCCTGCGTGGATATGGACTATATGAGCCAGCTTACCGGAAAAACAAAAGAAGAACTGGCCGGAGAGCTGCAAGGCGTGATCTTCCGTGTACCGGGACAGCTGGAGAAAGACGGCACACCCCATTATGTGACTGCTGATGAATACCTCTCCGGCAATGTACGCCGCAAACTGCGTCAGGCGCAGCGGGCGGCACAGCAGGACCCGGTTTATGCAGTCAATGTGGAAGCTCTTACCGCCGCCCAGCCCAAAGACCTGGATGCGTCGGAGATCGAGGTGCGTCTGGGCGCTACCTGGATCGACAAAGAGTACATCCAGCAGTTTATGTACGAGACCTTCAACACCCCGTTTTATCTCCAGCGCAGTATCGAGGTCAACTATTCGTCCTTTACCGCTGAATGGCAGATCAAGGGGAAATCTTCTGTATCCTACAACGATGTGGCAGCTTATACCACCTATGGGACCAGTCGTGCCAATGCCTACAAGATTTTAGAGGACAGCCTGAACCTGCGGGATGTCCGCATCTATGACACCATAGAGGACGCAGACGGAAAAGAGCGCCGCGTGCTGAACGCCAAGGAGACCACCCTGGCGGCTCAAAAACAGCAGGCGATCCGGGAAGCCTTTAGGGACTGGATCTGGAGAGACCCGGAGCGCCGCCAGACTTTGGTGCGCCAGTATAACGAAGAAATGAACTCTACCCGTCCCCGCGAGTATGATGGCAGCCATATCACTTTTGGCGGCATGAACCCGGCCATTACCCTGCGGGAACACCAGAAAAGTGCCATCGCCCATGTGCTGTATGGCGGAAATACCCTGCTGGCACACGAAGTAGGCGCAGGCAAAAGTGCGACACGTTCGTAACTGAAAAGGTTACGCACAAGTCAGCTAACAATAGAATCGGGATTTGAAAGGAGTCCCTGAAAAGACTTGGAGAACTAATATTCCGATAGGTGGAATGAAGGGGTAACGCCCTGAAACGCCTACCTTATAAACTGCGATATGCGGCAGTCCTCTGTAACAAGGATTGCGGTATAACGCTCGCTAAAGTCGGCGGAAATGCACCCAAACGGTTATGCCGTGGAAAGTGTCCCAGAGGTGGGATATGTGCATGATACGCCGGAGGTCTATAAACTGCCTATGGTCAGAATGTCATGGATGACTGACGAAATCCCGAATGTACGGGTCTAAAAGGCGCAGGAGCAGAAATGTTCCTTTCCGATTACGGAAGTATGTGAGGATGAGTAAGAATTTTTACTATGAAAGTCCTTGCGGTGTTACAGGCACCGCCCAGCATACAGGCTCAGAGGGACACCTAAGGGCAGATATGTACAGATAGGAATATTGGAACGTGGAAAGGCTGGAACACGGAGCCGGTTACAGGCTATGAGGTGTTGGATTGGAAAGCACATTGCGTATAACAATCCTTTATCCAGCTGAGAGAGATGGCACAGTACCGTTGAAGCCGTGGAAACACGGTGGAGGGATGGCCATTAGTCGTCAGCAATCAATAAATTGAAAACTATACAGACACAAAGGTTCGAGTATGACTAAGAAAAGCGAAATTCCCCATACAAGGAGGAAAGTACCTGACTTTGGCAAACAAGAAGAAACCCTTGAAGAAACAAAAAATCCGCAATTCCGAATACTACGATATGCAGCTCGTTCTTGACGAACTGTATGCCGCAAGTGTCAAGGGGCAACGGTTCTGCAATCTGGTGGAACTAATAAAACGCCCCGAAAACATCAAGCTGGCCTACAGAAATATCCGAAAGAACAGCGGCAGTCGGACGGCGGGTGTGGATAATAAAACAATAAGCGATTTGAACAAGTGGAACGAAAATGCCTTAGTTGCCCATGTTCAGCGCAAGCTGGACTGGTATATTCCTAATGCTGTCCGCAGAGTGGAAATACCAAAGGATAACGGGAAAACCCGTCCCCTCGGAATACCCACGATTATGGACAGGCTCATTCAGCAATGTATTCTGCAAGTATTAGAACCTATCTGTGAAGCAAAATTCTTCAAGCGAAGCAATGGTTTCAGACCAAACCACAGTGCAGAAAATGCCATTGCCCAAGCGGAGAGAATGATACAGAACGTCGGTTGCCACTATGTCATTGATATAGACATTAAGTCTTTCTTTGACAATGTGAACCACGGAAAACTGCTGAAGCAGATGTGGACACTCGGAATTAGGGATAAAAAGCTGCTGTCTATCATTTCTGCCATGCTGAAGGCAGAAGTGGCTGGAATCGGTTTTCCCGAAAAGGGTACGCCACAGGGCGGTATCATTTCCCCACTGTTGTCAAACATCGTCCTGAATGAACTGGATTGGTGGATTGTCAGCCAGTGGGAGGAAATGCCCACCCAAAGGAACTATGTACACAGAATCTATGCGAATGGAACTCCCGACAAAAGCAGTACCATCCGTACTCTGCGTAACTACACGAATCTAAAAGAGTGCTATGTTGTCCGTTATGCAGATGATTTCAAAATCTTTTGCAAAAAGCGGTCGGATGCAATCAAGCTGTTCGAGGCTACGAAACAATGGCTTTTAGATCGTCTGGGACTGGAAATCAGCCCGGAGAAATCAAAGATCGTAAATCTGAAACGCCATTACTCTGAATTTCTTGGCTTTAAGCTGAAAGTTCGAACAAAAGGAAAGAAGCCAGATGGACAACCAAGGTATGTAGTAGAAGCGCATATCAAGGATAAAGCATTGCAGAAAATCCGGGAGAAAAGCAAGGAAATTATTGGGCAGATACGGCAGACCTATGACCCAGGAATGGAATATCGTCTGATACAGAAATACAACTCCTATGTCATGGGCGTTCATAACTATTACAGCATTGCAACCCATGTGAATATTGACTTTCACAAAATCGCTTTCGATGTCAAAAAGAGCCTTTACAACAGATTGAAGCACAGACTGCAAAAGAAAGGTCAAATCACAAACAGGTATATCAAGGAGAAATACGGCACAAGCCGGGAGGTGCGTTATCTGAATGGTCACGCCATCGTCCCGATTGCCTATGTTCAGCATAGAGTACCCATGGATAAGAAAAGTCGGATAAACAAGTACACGCCAGATGGGCGGGTGGAGATTCATAAGAATCTTGCTGGTATCAATATGGCAGTACTCTATCATCTGATGAACAATCCATGCGGTAAGCAAAGTGTGGAATACAACGATAACCGCATTGCGCTCTATGTTGCACAGAAAGGAAAATGTGCTGTTTCCGGTGCTGAACTGGAAGCAAATCAAGTGGACTGTCACCACAAAAAGCCGTTGGTGCTTGGGGGCAATGACAGCTACCAAAACCTGATTATTGTCTCTGATGTGGTTCACATTATCATTCATTCCAGCAATGAGCGCACCATCCAAAAATACCTGAAAGTGCTAAATCCTGATAAGAAGCAGTTGGCAAAGCTCAATAAGCTCCGTGTGCTGGCAGAAATGCCGGAACTCGTTTTCTAAAGGGCAAATCTGTTTGATGTATAGATTGTCATAAAAAGTGCTGACGATGGAAAGCCGTGTGATGGGAAACTGTCACGCACGGTTTGGAGCGGGGGAAAATCTGGAGGAACGGATATGCAGCCTGCGGCTGCATATCCCGCCCAAAGGATTACCTATCGCTATCCTTTGAGATGGTGGCCGCTGCGATGGAAGCCAAACGCCTGGGCTTGTGCCAGAAATCTCTCTTTGTGGTTCCCAACCACCTGACTGAGCAGTGGGCATCGGAGTTTCTGCGCCTCTATCCTTCTGCCAACATCTTAGTCACAACCAAAAAGGACTTTGAGACCCATAACCGCAAGAAGTTCTGCGCCCGTATTGCGACCGGTGACTACGACGCCATCATCATGGGACACAGCCAGTTTGAGCGTATCCCCATCAGCCGGGAGCGTCAGGAACGGCTTCTCTATGAGCAGATCGACGAGATCACCGAGGGCATCGCAGAGGTGCAGGCCAGCGGCGGCGAGCGTTTTACCGTCAAGCAGCTGGAGCGTACCAGAAAGTCTCTGGAAGCCAGACTGGAAAAGCTGCAAGCCGAGGGGCGAAAAGACGATGTGGTAACTTTTGAGCAGCTGGGTGTGGACCGTTTGTTTGTGGACGAGGCCCACAACTATAAAAACCTGTTTCTATACACAAAAATGCGGAATGTGGCTGGTCTTTCCACATCGGACGCGCAGAAATCCTCCGATATGTTTGCCAAGTGCCGCTATATGGATGAGATCACCGGAAACCGTGGCGTGATCTTTGCCACCGGCACCCCGGTCAGCAACTCCATGACCGAGCTTTACACCATGCAGCGTTATCTTCAGTATGAACGCCTGCAAGAACTGAACATGACCCACTTCGACTGCTGGGCTTCCCGATTTGGGGAGACCGTCACAGCATTGGAGCTGGCACCGGAAGGCACCGGCTACCGGGCAAGAACGAGATTCAGCAAGTTCTTTAATCTGCCGGAGCTGATGAACCTGTTCAAAGAAGTGGCGGACATCAAGACCGCCGACCAACTGAACCTGCCCACCCCGGAGGTGGAATACCACAACATCGTGGCGCAGCCTACCGAACATCAGCAGGAAATGGTCA
>ENA-OYWV01000609-OYWV01000609.1-human-gut-metagenome-genome-assembly--contig:-NODE-609-length-14021-cov-6.693756_pt1 | contig 14021 bp, 4 predicted proteins | sample MGYA00244812_ERZ653400 | MGnify/ENA primary metagenome ERZ653400 (study PRJEB26926, sample SAMN06165097) | human gut metagenome | biome: ENVO:00009003; feature: ENVO:2100002; material: ENVO:00002003... | reverse complement strand
CTGCCGCAATTATAAGTGCCGCTTTGACGAGCAGGTTTTGATTTATGCGCAGCGTCCTGACGCCACTGCTGTCGCTAAACTGGAGACTTGGAATACCATGTTTAAGCGGTGGGTCAACAAGGACAGCAAGGGCATCGCTGTATTCGACCTGAAGGGGCGCAGGAATACGCTGAAATATTATTTTGACATTTCTGATACTCACGAAGGCTATTATGGCAGCCGCCCCGTTCCCATCTGGCAGATGGATGAGCGATACGAGCAGGCTGTTATCGAAAGGCTCTCTGACCGATTTGGGGAGATTGAGGGAAGCGACCTCGCTTCTGCCCTGATGGAGACAGCGAAAAACGCTGTGGAGGATCACCTGCCCGACTATCTGGCAGAGCTTAAGAACTGGAGGACGGACAGCTTTTTAGAAGAACTGGACGACCTCAATCTGGAGGTCAGTTACAGAAGGCTTGCCGAAAACAGCGTTGCTTTTATGCTGCTTACCCGCTGCGGTCTGGATACGGAGCTGTTCTTTGAACGGGAGGACTTTGCGGACATCGCAAATTTCAATACGCCCGCAACTATCAATGCCATAGGCATTGCTACGAGCGATATAGCGGAAATGGCACTGCGGGAGATCTCCCAGACCATACGAACTGTGCAATTAGAGGAAAGAGGGCAAAACCGCACATTTGCAGACCCCGGACAGAGCCGCTATGATAGGAGCAGGAAACAACCCGAAAGGAGCGATGATAATGAACGAAATCACTTACAGCAGGGAGGGCGATTATCTTATTCCCGACCTCACATTACCGACAGAGCCAGAAATTCCGCTTGGCAGATACGCTATGATGCATCGGGATTATCTGGAGAAGCACAGACGGGTGACTTATCTCAATCTGCTGACCTCGAACAGCCTGAACAGCCACCTGCACGAAGTGGAGCAGACCGCACTGGCGAGACTGGAGCTTCTGACGAAGCAGCTTTGCAGGGAGCAGGGCGTGACCGAGAAACTGAAAGAGAAAGCGCCGATGCAGTGGGTCGGGCTGATGAACAGTATCCGCAGTCAGGCGGAGGAAGTCATCTTAAGCGAACTGATTTACGCCTGACACCACAGGAAGCTGAGCCTTCCAAGGACAGTCAGGAAAGTGTTGCAAATGAGGAAGAAGTCAGGGCAAATCTCCCCACCGTAGAGGAACAGATGGACGCAATAGCACAGGCAGAGGACGAAACATCCTCTGCCTTTTCCATTTCTCAGGAGGATATAGACGATGCGTTCCAAAGCGGCAGCGGATATACGGACAGCAAATACCGCATTTACCGCCAACTGACCCGGAACGGGGATAGGAAAGAAAACATTGCGCTGTTAAAGGAAACCTATGGGAATGGTGGCGGCAGCCATACTTTTCCAGATGGCGTAAGCGGTCACATCACATACCGGGGCAACGGAATTACCTTTGACCGAAGCGACAGTGACCAAGCAATTACCCTGAGCTGGTCTAAGGTGGAAAAGCGTCTGCGGGAGCTGATTAAGGCAGACCGCTACCTCAACCCGAAAGAAAAAGACCATTATGCCGATTATCTGGAGCGCATCGAAGCCCCGCAGTATGAGGTGGAGAGCCAGAGGAAAATGGCAAGGCAGCGTTTTATCGAAAGCAACCGGGAACTGCCCCCTGCGTATAAGAGGGACAGCCTTGCCCTGCGGCTTTCTGATTTTATCCGTGACCTTGACCGATACGAAAAAGACCTGCTCAATGAAGTGAGACGCCCTGACCTTGCCGATATGACCGAAGAGCAGATGGAGCAGGCACTTTCAGAGCCTTCCACCGTGCAAAACCTCATCGACTTCCTTGCTCTGGTGCAGCGTAAGACTGCCAGTGTTTACAGCCGCAGCAACGGGTATCGGTTTTCGCAGGAGCTGACGGAGCTGTACCCCGTCCGCTATGTGTTCCACGAGGATGACCGGGTATTTCTCGGCGCAGATGAGTATGAGGTCATGGCGTTCTCCGAGGACGCTGTTTCTTTGCGTAATGTGGAGTTCCCGCTGTTTGGCAAGGAAATGAGCCGGACGGATTTTGAGGAAAAGCTCAGGGAAAACCCTGCCAACGACCATCTGAAAGTCATCGTGACTGAGAGCCAGAAAAGAGAGACACCCGCCGAAAAACAGCCGGACAGCCTTACCTTTTCCATTGGTTTTTCCGAACACCCTGCCTTTTATGACCGGGAGCTGAATGACCGCTATACGGATTTGAGCTTTGCCCTCGGAAACCGCCTGCTCGGTATTCTGGACGAAAAACAGCACCGGGAAAGGCAGGATGAAAACAAGTCCGTCGGTTGGTATCATAAGACGGATTTTGTAATCAAAGCAGTCATTGATGGCGAGGAATTTAGCTATGATGGACGCTTTGACATTGGCGATGGCGAAGGCGACCTGATTGCCCATATCCGAAACTTTTACGAATATTCCCTTTCCCCGGACTGCCCCTTTATCCCGGAGTGGAAACGACAGGGCGAGGATTACTACCGGGAGCATATGGAAAGCCTGCGGTGGGGACGGAATGTGTTCATCCCCTTTCTGGAGCAGCACACGGAACTAACCCCGGATGACGAAAAGCTCCTTGCCGAGATTATGGAGACAGAGGGCGAATGGTTCAGAGTCCCGGAGGATAAGGAAAACGACCTTGCGGCGCAACTGGCAGACTTTATTGAGGATGTTGACCCATACGGGTATCAGGACGCCCTTGAGATTGGCGAAACCAAAGAGGACGCTATCAGAAAAATCAGGGATGACTTGGGGAACCCGGAGTATGTGCAGTCCATGACGCAGGAGCTTTCTGAGTGGGTGGATGAACTGGACGACGCTGAAAAGAAAGAAACCTGCCGAAAGCTCATAGACGGATTGACCGCCCTTGCGCCAGAACAGCCGACCAATGACGACCTGATCGGGGCGGAGCTTACGATAGATAACCGCCGCTACCGCATTGAAAGCGTGGGAGAAATCAGCGGCGATGTGTCCATGCGTGACATCACATTCCAGAATGAGGCAGGCTTCCCCGTCAACCGGGTGGAGAAAATCAGCTATGTCCGCAGGCTTTTAGAGCAGGCGCAGCCGCAGGAAGAATGGATGCGTCAGGCGAAAGACCTGATTGACGCTTTTCTCCGTGAGGAATATGACAGCGATGTGGGGGCAGATTACCAAGACCTGTCCCGTGTGGATGTAGCCTATACCACCACTTCTGACGGTGAGCATGAGCTGCAAATCAGCGTAAATCTGCTTCATTTTAGTCTGGACATATATATCGATGAGCGTCTGTCTGCGAGTGAAGCGTATCAAAGCCTTGAGGATATGGTAGAAAATTGCCTGCCCTATCTGGATTTTGACGAGATGGTTTCCACTGCGGAAATGCAGGCAGAGGCGTTGGAACAAAAAGAAGCGCAGGCACAGTTACCGTCCGAAAAAGAAAAAACGGAGACACCTGCCGACCTGCGCAGAAATTACCGCATTACTGACGACGCTTTAGGTGTTGGCAGCGCAAAAGAAAAGTTCCGCAATAATATGGCGGCTATCCGGCTTTTGCATGAGCTTCAGATTGAAAACCGCCTTGCCACGCCGGATGAGCAGGAAGTCCTCTCAAAGTATGTAGGATGGGGCGGGCTTTCTATGGCGTTTGACGAGCATAATGCGGCATGGGCGTCGGAATATCAGGAGCTGAAAGCCGAGCTGTCCGATGCGGAATACCGTGCCGCTATGGAGTCTACCCTGACCGCCTTTTACACCCCGCCTGTGGTCATCAAAGGAATGTATGAAGCCCTTGACCGTCTGGGATACGCCAAAGGAACAATCCTTGAGCCTTCCTGCGGGACGGGCAATTTTTTTGGTCTGCTTCCTGAAAGTATGGGAGCAAGCAGGCTGTATGGTGTGGAGCTTGACCCGCTGACGGGCGAAATCGCAAAGCAGCTCTACCAGAGAGCGAGTATCGCAGTGGAGGGCTTTGAAAAGACCAACCTACCCGATGACCACTTTGATGTTGTCATCGGTAATGTCCCCTTTGGGGAAATCCGGGTAAATGACAGCCGCTACAACGCCCAGAAATTCCTCATCCACGATTACTTTTTCGCAAAAGCTCTGGATAAGGTACGCTCTGGCGGCATGGTGGCGTTTATCACTTCTAAGGGAACAATGGACAAGGCAAGCCCGGAGGTACGAAAGTATATTGCCCAGAGAGCCGAGCTTTTAGCGGCGGTCAGACTGCCGGACAACACTTTTAAGGCAAACGCAGGCACGGAGGTCACGAGTGACATCCTCTTCCTGCAGAAGCGTGACCGTGTGGCAGATATAGAGCCGGACTGGATTTATCTGGATACGGACGAGAACGGTATCACGATGAACAGCTATTTTGTGCAGCACCCGGAAATGGTACTTGGCACGATGCGGATGGAAAGCTCCCGGTTTGGTATGGACTCCGTCTGCAAAGCGGACAGCGACAGACCATTGTCCGAGCTTCTTACGGAAGCAGTACAGCGGATAAACGGGGAGATCACAGAGCCAGAAAACGGGATTGACGAAATCTCAGATGAGCAGGACGCTTCTATCCCCGCCGACCCGAATGTGCGCAATTTCTCCTTTGTCCTTGTGGACGGAAAGGTTTACTTCCGGGAGAATGACCGTATGCACCCCGCTAATCTTTCCATGACCGCAGGCAACCGTGTCCGGGGGCTTGTGGAAATCCGGGATTGTGTACGCAGGCTTATCGAATACCAGACCGAGGACTATCCAGAGGAAATGATACGCACTGAGCAGGAAAACCTGAACAGACTGTACGATGCCTACACGGAAAAGTATGGGCTTATCAATAACCGGGGGAACTATCTTGCCTTTGCGTCGGATGAGAGTTACTTCCTCTTATGCTCCCTTGAGGTACTGGACGACGAGGGGAATTTCAAGCGGAAAGCCGACATGTTCACGAAACGGACGATAAAGCCCCACCGTGAGGTGGTGTCCGTGGAGACTGCCAGTGAAGCCCTTGCCCTCTCCATCGGGGAGAAAGCCCGTGTTGACCTTCCCTATATGGAGCAGCTCACGGGCAGACCGCAGGAGGAACTTATCGGGGACTTGCGGGGCGTCATCTTCAAAGTGCCGAACACCGAGCCTGCCCGCTATGTGACCGCAGACGAATATCTTTCCGGCAATGTGCGGGAAAAGCTGACCGCCGCAAGGATAGCGGCAAAGGCAGACCCGGAGCTTTCCATCAATGTGGAAGCTCTGGAAAAGGTCATCCCGAAAGACCTGCCCGCCAGTGAAATCGCTGTCCGTCTGGGGACGACTTGGATACCGCAGGAGGATATTCAGCAGTTCGTGATGGAGCTTCTGACCCCGTCAAGCTATGCGGCGCAAAGGCTGAAAGTGCGTTACACCCCGATGAACGGCGACTGGTTTATTGAGAATAAGAACTCGGATGTGGGAAATGTCAAGGCGGACAGCACTTACGGTACGAAGCGGGCTTCCGCCTACCGTATTATTGAGGACACCTTAAATTTAAAGGACACCCGTATCTTTGACTATGTTTATGACGAACACGGGAATAAAAAGGCGGTATTCAATGCAAAGGAAACCACAGCGGCGCAGGCAAAGCAGGAAGTCATCAAGCAGGCGTTTGCCGACTGGATATGGAAAGATGCGGAGCGCAGGAGCCGCCTGACCCGTTACTACAATGACATCTTGAACAATACCCGCCCCCGTGAGTATGACGGAAGCCATATCGTGTTTGGCGGCATCAGCCCTGAAATCACGCTGCGTCCCCATCAGGTCAATGCGATTGCCCATATCCTCTATGGCGGGAACACGCTCCTTGCCCATAAGGTGGGCGCAGGGAAAACCTTTGAAATGGTAGCCGCCGCACAGGAAAGCAAGCGGCTTGGGCTTTGCCAGAAGTCCATGTTTGTCGTGCCAAATCATCTTGTCGGGCAGTGGGCGTCGGAGTACCTGCGGCTCTATCCGAGTGCCAATATTCTCGTGACTACCAAGCAGGATTTTGAAACGGGAAACCGAAAAAAGTTCTGCGGCAGGATTGCCACGGGGGATTACGATGCGGTCATCATCGGACACAGCCAGTTTGAAAAGATACCAATGAGCATTGAAAGGCAGGAACAGCAGCTTATGCGTCAGCTTGACGACATTGAGCGTGGTATTGATGAGGTGCAGTCGTCCCACGGGGAGCAGTTCACAGTCAAGCAGCTCATGAAAACCCGCAAAGCAATTATGACAAAGCTCGAAAAGCTCAATGACACCAAGCGCAAGGATACGGTCATCGACTTTGAACAACTCGGCGTTGACCGTCTTTTTATTGACGAGAGCCACTTTTACAAGAACCTGTATCTCTACACAAAGATGCGCAATGTCGGCGGAATTGCCCAGACCGAAGCCCAGAAGTCCAGTGACCTTTTTATGAAATGCCGCTATCTGGATGAGATAACGGGAAACCGGGGCGTGATTTTTGCCACGGGGACGCCAATCTCTAATTCAATGGTGGTGCGCCCGTAAGGGGCTGTAATAATCTTACCTTGAGCAAGTAATAGGGCAAGGTATCAAAGCGGAATAATCCGCACCCTATCGTCACCCGACTTATCCAAAAGGGGAAACCCGATGGGGAGTGTAGCATGTCGGAGGGCACGAAACACGGAAACTTCCAAAGTGTTTGCGTGGTAGTGGCGAAAAGTTATGAATAAGGATGAAAGCTAAACTGCCTGAATGACAGTCGGAGATTGGGCAAAATGTTGCTCCATGCGTAAGGAAGTTATACTCGCATGTACTCTGGTGGATATGAGTCGGCCATGCGTATCCACAAGATACCCAGAGTAAATCAGCCATAGGATAATGGAAAACGACGAACGTCACATCCGAAATCATAACAGGCTTATGTTATTACAGTTCTAAACGGGGATTGCCTAAGGTAAAATGCCGAAAATCGGCTATGAGTGCTATGAGAAAAGTGACTCTGAATATTTACTATGGCAACAGAGTCTCCGTAGTAGTCCGAGGACGGGAAAGCCGTCCACATGGCGAAGGGAGACAGTCTTTCTTCAATACAAATAATAAGGAAAGGTGCGTGAGGCATTATGAGAAGTCCCGAAAATGTATTGAAAAGTTTAAGTGAAAAAGCAAAAAACAAAGAGTACAGGTACGAGAGATTATACCGTAACCTGTACAACCCAGAGTTCTATCTGCTTGCATACCAGAATATTGCGACCTCTCAGGGGAGCATGACGGCAGGTGCAGACGGATTCACTCTTGACGGTATGAGCATGGAGCGCATTGAAAAGCTCATTCAGAAGCTGAGAGACCACTCATACCAGCCGAACCCTGCAAGGCGTGTTTATATTGCGAAGAAAAACAGCAGTAAAAAGCGCCCATTGGGGATTCCGTCAACGGACGATAAACTGTTACAGGAAGTTGTCCGTATGATACTTGAAGCAATCTATGAGCCGACATTCTCTGATAATTCACATGGTTTCAGACCGAAAAGAAGTTGCCACACAGCGTTAAAAGAAATCGTAACGCTGTTCACTGGTGCAAAGTGGATAATCGAAGGAGACATTAAGGCTTGTTTTGACAGCTTCGACCACCATATCACAATACAGCTTTTGAGAAAGCGCATAAAAGATGAAGCGTTCATATCGCTGATGTGGAAGTTTCTAAGGGCAGGATATATGGAACAGTGGACATACCATGAAACGTACTCCGGCAGTCCACAAGGCTCCGGTGTCAGTCCGATACTTGCCAACATCTATCTGAATGAACTTGATGAGTTCATGGCAAGGATGAAAAAGAGTTTTGACAAAGGCGATACAAGAAGCCGTAAAGTCCACAAAGACCATGATAAGGTACGCTGGGCTTATCGGAAAGCGCAGAAAAATCTGGAAATAGAGCGCACAGAAGCAAACCTAGCAGCATTTAAAGAAGCAAGGAAAGTGATGTTGTCCACACCACATTTAGACGAGATGGATGAGAATTACAAAAGACTTCAATACAACCGTTACGCTGACGATTTCCTGATTTCAATAACAGGTTCAAAGCAGGATGCTGAAAATATCAAGGAACAGGTAAAGATATTTCTAAAAGACAAGCTAAATCTCACAATGTCGGAGGAGAAAACTCACGTTATCCATTCCTCTGAAAAGGTGCGGTATCTTGGATACGACATAAGAATATCAAGAAGTCAGGACACAAAGCGGACGAAAAAAGGTCTGCAACGGGTGTGGTATGGAAAAGTGCAGTTATATATGCCGAAAGAAAAATGGATTGCGAAACTGCACGAATACGGTGCGTTTAAAATCAAAAAAGACGAAAACGGCAAAGAGATTTGGAAGCCACTCCACAGAGGGGCGCTTATGCCATTAGACGATGTGGCAATCATCAGTAAATATAATTCTGAAATCAGAGGATTGTACAATTATTACAGGTTAGCAATCAATGTATGCAATCTGGGGAAATTTCATTCTATCATGCGTGGAAGCTGTTTAAAGACGTTGGCGGCAAAATATAATTCTTCTGTTATGAAGATGTATAAGAAATACCGTAGCGTAAAGGGCGACTTTGGCGCAGATTACAAAACCAAGAGTGGAACAAAGCGGTGTGAGTTTTACAATGAAGGATTTAGGCGTAATAACAATATCGCACCTGAATTTGTAGACATTATGCCGAAATACAGAGGGCAGATAAAACCGAATAGTCTTGCAGGACGTTTAAAAAGCGGACAATGCGAGATGTGCGGAGCAAACCCCGTGAAAGTGTATATGCACCATGTAAAGCGCTTAAAAGATTTGAACGCTGATAATGAATTTGATGAACTGATGTTACTGAAAAGGCGGAAGTCATTGGCTCTCTGCCCGAAATGCTACGAAGAAGCAAAGACAAAATCACTTAAACTATGAAAGATGGCGAGCCGTGTACATCGAGAGGTGTAAGCACGGTTCTGGAGGGGGTTACGCCAAGACCACGGACGAAAGGAAGTATGGCGTGGCGTTTCCTACCTTATGAGCTGTACTCTGTGCAGAGATATTTGCAGTACGACACCCTTCTTAGGAACGGTCTGCAGCATTTCGATGCGTGGGCTTCCACCTTTGGGGAAACCATTACCGCACTGGAGCTTGCCCCGGAGGGAACGAACTACCGAGCCAAGACACGGTTTGCCAAGTTCCACAACCTGCCGGAGCTGATGCAGATGTTCCGTGAGATTGCGGATATACAGACCGCTGATATGTTAAAACTGCCCGTGCCGAAAGTGAATTACCACAATATCAAGGTAGCTCCCAGTGAAATCCAGAAAGAAATGGTGGCTTCCCTTGCCAAACGAGCCGAGAAAGTCAGGGCAAGGGCTGTGGAGCCGCAGGTCGATAATATGCTCAAAATCACGAATGACGGGCGGAAACTGGCACTCGACCAGAGACTGATTGACCCGATGCTGCCGGACGATACGGGGAGCAAGGTCAACGCCTGCGTGGACAATGTGTACCGTATCTGGGAGGAACACGCTGACACAAGGGCGGCGCAGCTTCTGTTCTGCGACCTCTCCACGCCGAAAGGCGACGGGACTTTCAATGTTTATGACGATATACGGGAGAAGCTCATACAGCGAGGTATCCCCGCCGAGCAGATACGGTTTATCCACGAAGCGGCTACCGACGCCAAGAAAAAGGAGTTGTTCGCAAAGGTGCGAAGCGGCGAGGTACGCATCCTTTTAGGCTCGACCCAGAAGATGGGCGCAGGGACAAATGTGCAGGACAGACTCATCGCTATCCATAATTTGGACTGCCCGTGGCGTCCCTCTGACCTTGAACAGCGGCAGGGGCGCATTGAAAGGCAGGGAAATATGTTCCCGGAAGTGGAGGTTTACCGCTATGTGACGGAGCAGACCTTTGACGCATACCTCTATCAGTTGGTGGAGAGTAAGCAAAAATTTATCAGCCAGATCATGACGAGTAAAAGCCCTGTGCGTTCCGCCGAGGATGTGGATGAGGTGGCGTTATCCTTTGCGGAGGTCAAGATGCTTGCCACGGGTGACGAGCGATTTAAGGAAAAAATGGACTTGGATATTCAGGTGTCCAAGCTGAAAGTGCTGAAACAGAGCTACCTTTCCGAACATTATGACCTTGAGGATAAGATACTGAAATATTATCCGAAGCAGGTCAAGGAATATGAGGAATATATCGAGGGCTATTCGCAGGATGTGAAACTTGCCGGGCAGCATCAGGCGGCAGGCGAGGAAAAGTTCTGCCCGATAACGCTGAAAGGCGTGGTCTATACTGAAAAGGCGGACGCAGGCGAGATGCTCCTTGCGGTGTGTAAGGAAAATCCGCTGTCCGCACCCGTGGAGATCGGCAGCTACCGGGGCTTTCGTATGGAGGTCTACTATGATACTCTAAACGCCCACTACTGCCTGAACTTATGCGGAAAGATGAAGCATACCGTTTCATTAGGCACGGACGCTCTGGGAAATCTGACCCGAATAGAAAACGAGATTGCCAAGTTCCCTGCCAGACTGGACGCCGCCAAGACAAAAAAGGCGGAGACACTGGAGCAGATCGAGAACGCCAAAGCTGAATTTGCCAAGCCTTTCCCCTATGAAGCGGAGCTGAAAGAAAAGGCGGAAAGGCTCAATGCCCTGAATATCGAGCTGAATTTGGACGAAAAAGATACAACCATTATGGACGCAGAGCCGGAGCAAAGCGAGGAACAGCCCGAAAAAAGAAGCCCTGCCCATGTCCGATGACTTTGCTGTTTGCACATTTGTCATGTGAAAATCTGGGCAGTATAATAAGGAAGGAAAGAACAATCGGAGGTGGAAAGGATGTCGGATGCTTTCAGATTTGAAACATTTGTTGATGTGCATAGCAATATCTTTGAAGAATATCTAAGTTCAGTCATAGGGAAACTGCCAAAGGATAATGAGGACTACCGTGCCATCTGGGACAAGATACAAGCCATCTATGAGCAGTATCCGAGGGTACTTGCGGTCTTTGACACGGAAAAAGCGTCGGATTTGACGGGGGAAGAATGTCAGGCTCTCATTGAAGTGTTGGAGCTGAAAAATGAGCTGACGGATATGGAGATGCAGACGGTGTACTTCCGGGGCTGCTATGATGGCATCGGATACTTGAAAAAGGCAGGAATTTTATAGCGGACTGACCGAGAAAAAGGCGGTGTTGGCGTGAGTGCTGATGCCGCCTTTTACATAGATATTGAGATGGAAAAATAAGCCGATTTATGCTATGCTGTATTTATTGGAAAGACGAAAAGTGGTAAAGCGATAAAAAGGCAAATGAGATTAACACAATATATAGTGCTATGAGTCGATGCTAAAAGAAATAACATTTATTTTATAGATTATAAAAGAAATGATTAAATCATAAAAAGGAGTTCGATTTTAATGAAGTATTCAGTGTCTAAAAATGGAAACAGTATTTCACATAATGACGGAATTTTATATTTCGCTCAAAGATTGGAAGAAATGCTGTTCAATTATACAATAGATCTATATCGTATGCCACTTTTAAATACTCATGGATTAACAGAAGAATATTGTACTGTTGCAAAGAAAGTGGAAAAGAAAGAGGTACGAGAATATCAGCGAGAGCAAGTATATGAGGAGTTCATAGCATCATTTAGAAATGATATTGTTTTAAAAGAATGTTGGGGACAGCAAAATATTGATACGATAATTAAAACTTTTGGTTCTAGCTCAGAACAAGAGAAACTAGATACTATATCATATTTAAATGTAACTTTCGATAACGGAAAGTACTATTTTTGGTGTGTAGAAACTTTAGAAAAATATGCTAAGTTGCCAAAACAAAAGAAAAAGTTAGAAGCAGCTATTAGATGTTGGTTGCCGGAAATCCTTTCCATGGGATATAATGCAGATTTCATATATAGTGAACTTAAAAACAAGTTTTTTTCTAATAAAACTATAAATGACAAAAGCATAAATGAATTTTTATCGCAGTTTGATTTTAAGGTGCATGAATATTCTGTATATTTTTCAGTATCAAATATAGCTTTAAAATTTAAAGATATTTTAGAAAAAAGACTTAGATTGAGATTTGACGATGATGGAAATTTTTTATATTTTAAAAAAGACAAAAATAAAGAGATTGTATTTTTTGAAAAAATCAAGGCACCATGTCCAAATACAGCTGCAGAAATCGCATATAGTAGGTTGGATTTATTTTTTAGTTTTTATAAATTTGTCGGAAATAAGAGGGTTTTTTCTATCCAAAAAAAGTCGATGGTTATAGAAAGAGAAAAAAACCCTATTTTTGTAGATGCACATAAATTTTCTTACAATATCATTGATGATATCGATTTTGAAAGCATTGGTACAACGTCTGACAAACTTTTAACAGGATTGTTGATTAATGCAGAATCAGAATATACACTTTTGAGAAAAGCTATTGAATTGCATAATACAGCATTAGCTGTTCCAGATTTGAAAAGTGGTTTTTTAAATCTATGGGCATCAATAGAAGTATTGTGCCAACCTAAAAACGAAGGAAACAAATTTGAGTATGTTTTAAAAAATGTTATACCAATTTTAAAGAAAGACTATCTTCCATCTATTATAGGTAATATTATGGAGTGCATGAAAGATAATTTATCTGAAGAAAATTATGGCAAGATAGTTAACTTAGTTGATGAAGTAGGATGTGATAATAAAAAGTTTTTCTACCTTCTATTATTACCAAAATATCAAAATGAGAGAAAGGAAGTTTATGAGATTTTAGCGAACTATCCTGTTTTACGAAGTCGCATTGCTCTTATTGCTGAATTGAATACCACAAAGAAGGTAAAAGAATTTATAGATAAATATATTCAAAGAATTACTTGGCATCTATACAGAATGTATCGAACACGAAATGCAATTATACATTCTGGCGAAGTGCCGCATAATATAAAATATTTAGGAGAACATCTTCATTCATATGTAGACTCCACTTTGTCGGAATTTATAGTGAAATTATCAGGGGACATTCCTTTTGAAACAACTAATAATGTTATTACAGATATAAAGTTTGCGACGGGAAGGCTTGAGAGTATTCTTGAAAAAGAACAAAAAATTGACGAAAATATTGTAGATATTTTAATTCATCCAGAACTAGGATATGTGATGAATTGTAAAGACCATGTTTCTAATTAAATATCATTTTTACATAGCCGAGAGGTTTTCATTGCGAAAATCCCTCGGCTTTTTCTATTTGAAGGGAGGTAAAAAGATTGCATGAGAACCAGACGACCCTATGTGCGGGTTGACCCGGACGAGCTTGAAAGGATCAGGCAGATCGACCTGCTCACTTATCTGAGAGAGTTTGAGCCGGGTAATCTCCAGAAGGTCAAAGGTACGACAAATGTGTACTGTACCGTTGACCATGACAGCCTGAAAATCTCCAATGGCAAATGGTTTTGGTGGTCGCAGGGCTTTGGTGGCTACTCTGCCCTTGACTATCTGATAAAAGTCAGGGATTACTCTTTTATGGAAGCGGTGGAAATCCTCACGGGGAAAGAACTGTCAGACTGGACGCCGCCACCGCCAAAGGCAGAAAAAGATGAGCCAAAGGTGCTGCTCCTTCCGCCAAAATATCAGGACAGCAGCAGGGTAACGCAGTATCTTTTCGGGCGTGGCATTGACTACCAGATTATTCAGGAGTGCATTGCGGACGGTATGATTTTTGAGAGCAGCGGGCGTTACCACAATGCTGTTTTTGTCGGGAAGGACGAAACTGGGACGCCAAAGTATGCCGCCTACCGTGGCTTAGGGAGCAGCACTTTCAAAGGGGACGCATCGGGAAGCGACAAGCGGTATTCCTTCCGACTGCTTGCAAGGGAGCCTTGCCCGTCGGTGCATTTGTTTGAAGCCGCCATTGATCTGCTGTCCTATGCCACATTTCTTAAGTGCGAGGGAAAGGACTACAAAGCGGAAAACCTGCTCTCTTTATCGGGCGTGTATCAGCCAAAGAAAGAGATAAAAGACAGCAAAGTCCCC
>ENA-OYWV01000603-OYWV01000603.1-human-gut-metagenome-genome-assembly--contig:-NODE-603-length-14077-cov-4.746399_pt1 | contig 14077 bp, 7 predicted proteins | sample MGYA00244812_ERZ653400 | MGnify/ENA primary metagenome ERZ653400 (study PRJEB26926, sample SAMN06165097) | human gut metagenome | biome: ENVO:00009003; feature: ENVO:2100002; material: ENVO:00002003... | reverse complement strand
CGTCGGCAGCGTCAGATGTGTATAAGAGACAGGAACATTTGTTTCCTTATTGTGGGACATTTATTTCTTAGGTAAGACACTTTTATTTCTTACTTGAGAAACTTCTGTTCCACAGGCAAGGTACTTTTGTTCCAAAAGGCAGAAACTAAATGGAGCAAACAGAGGCATGACAAAGCATCAGTATTCCCCTCTCCAACCATAAGAAAAGGCGTAATCTTACGACCACGCCTTTCCTCTTATCAACAGGGTTATTTCGTCAATAAGCCAAAACATTCCAAAGATCACGAATTCTCCGTTCCGGATCCCACTTCCCGCCAAACGTCCATTGGGCAGTGATGCCATAAAATGCCGGTGCACTCTCCGCCTGTTGCAGATTATTGTCCAACCAACCGCTATGACCTCCCTGACGACGACAGCCATAGTAATAAACACGCTGTCCCCACGGACAAGGATCGAGCACTTTGTCCGAATAAGCATAACCAATATTGCAATCCAGAATCTGTTCCGACATCTGACAATTGATAATAAAGAACTGAGAGTCATGATGCCAACGACCGAGAATAGTTGGTGATTGAGCATCAAAAGACGAATTAGTGATAACCAGTTTCTTACTCTTATCACCCCGACCGTCATGCCAGATCAGTGCACGGCCATCGCCATAAAACCGACAGCGGGTAGCATAACACCACCCGCGCGGGCAAAGAAAATCCACTCCGGGACAACGCAGATAAAGATCGGCATGATAATACATTCCATTGCCTGCCGGCGCCCAAAGTGAAAGTGCATCATTACCATCAGCCCATACATTGCAATTAATAACAATAGTACGTGTAGCACGTCCAAAGATAGACATCTGGTGGGTGGTAGTGTTCTCAACAGTAGTTCCATAATTGTTATATACTGTCAGACCGCTAATGACACAATCGTCAGCCCCCTCTTGCAACACAATCACACCATTGCCCACAGGTTTTCCATGATATTGAGTGACGGTCCTTGTCTTAGCAGTCTCGGCTAAAACAATCACTGTACTGTCACGGCTCTCACCTACCAATACAATGTTCGGACGGTCTATGATAACCTTTTGATTATAGTTACCTTTTAATATAAGAATCTTGAAAGGATTTGTCGGTGTCTCAGGTGCTTTCTCAATGGCATCCTGGATACTTTGTCCCGGCTTCACCACCACATCGAAAGCTGTGCGGTCCATCACCGGACGACGATACATTTCAATAATTCCCCTTTCATTAGCCCCTTGGGAATTCAGACTAACATTTACCTTGTGCTTCGGATCATACTTAGCTGCCCAGATATCATACTGTTCGAAAAGCTCGGCCGGGCGACTGTTATACCAGCTGTAACCATTGCGACGTTCCACTCCGATTTCCTCCAATCGACGTCGTGGCAAACCATCACGGTCGCAAACATAAGGTTCGCAATACTTCAAATCATAATAACGTGCCCATATCGGCCCGGCCTGCGGATCTTCTACAAGGCGGGTATCACGTACACCATGCTCTCCTGCCGACCGTTCACACCGCAAACCGGTGAGTTTATACGTATCAAACCATTTCATAGCTCCGTGGACAGCCCGCTTAATACGTGCATCAGGTTTAGGCAACGTCATAAGTAAACGCACGATGGCAGCACTCTCTGCCGAGCAATACGAGGGCAACTCATAGGCACGTGCCGAAGCCGGTTTCAAGGTTTCCCGGTCGTGTTGCTGACACCATACCGTAAGCTGTCCATCAGTTACGATCTGTGTTGCCAGAATACATTCAATTCCCTTATCAAAAGCTTTCGACAGCCGTTGACGCATTGCCTTGTCGGTGAGGTCACCGTCATAAGGAAATTCAGCAGTCATAATGTCATGCAGTATTTCCAGTGTATTAACTATCGCATCATCATTAAAAGTAATATGTACCTGATATCCGCGCATTTCCGGCCAGAATTGCGGCCATCCGCCATTCTCATACTGACCGTCCAAAAGATACTCCACCGCCAGACGGAAAGCGTCACGGTAGCGCACATCGTTTGTCTGCCTGTATAAACGAGCCAGATAAATCATCTGCATGGTGGTCGCGCCATTATCAATTGTCGAATCGTTACGGCGTGACTTCTCCTTTAAGACTTGTGCTAATTCCTCATTACTCATCTTTTGAGTCATATCGATATTCTTCGGCCAACCACCGGTACAACGCTGAAACGCCAGCACCTGATTGCCTATGCGACGCGCTTCTTCAGTCTTGAAAAATTCATTGTTTGTTTCGCGTAAAGCATTGCGTCGCGGCATTTGCTGTGCCATTGCCGAAGAGAATGCCATCAGATAACCTATCAGAATAACGGCAGCATACGTCTTTCTGAAAATAAAAATCTGTTTCATGATCCCTGTTTTTATTTTGTTAGATAATTCTTTGCAAAAGAAGACATTTCATAAAACATCGAATTATAATATTCAGCTTTTCCTTTACAAATTCTGAACATAGGGTACGCTTTTTATAATTTCAGGTCTAATCATTGCAATAATTCATCAGTTTATTGGTATCTGATAACTTTTCCCGATATTTGTATGACAGAAAAATACAGATACTATGCTAAAGCCGGTCATCACCATACTACTCTATTTATTCACCCCTATGTTGTTCGGACAAAGTCTGATCAATATGAAGCACTATTCAGTACAAGACGGATTATCTCAGAAAAACGTCCATAATTTTATCCAGGATGATAATGGTTATATATGGATGTCCACCTGGAACGGACTGGAACGTTTCGACGGATACTCATTCTATAATTATAAAACTTACCCGGAAAGTCCTATCCGCATAAGCAATCATCGCTTTACCAAAATTAAAAAGAGTTCATTGAATAACATCTGGTGCCTGACTTATGATAAACGCTGTTACTTATTCAACACCCGGACATACGAATACCAGGACCCTTTCCTTTTTAACAAAAGCCTCACCAATTCAGTTAGCAAATTGTATGCACTGGGAAAAGGGATTACTTGGGCCGTCGGTATGCAGAATGAGCTGTATCGCATAGATGAAAATAAGTTTCCGGCGACAGAGTCCGTCGAGTTATATTCCGGAAGAAATGAAAGAGATACCATTTATGGCATTACCCAAGATAAGGATGGAGATGAATGGATTCTGACTAACAAAGGCGCTCTTATTGTAGGTCAGAAAAGCATATCTAATCTAATGCCTTTCGAATTTATGGTGGAAGTTCCCGGTGGAATTTACCTGGCCACTTCCAAAGGCTTCTTCACCCGGTATGATACTCAAAGCCAGGATGTATTGCCATGTGTACCCGAACAACCGATATCAGAGATCACAGGATTAAAAAGTTTAGCGGATAATAAAATTGTAATTCTACAAAATAGGAGCATTATACTTTACGATCCGGCAAATGAAAAATTCACAGTCCATGAAATGCCCATAGAAATAGATTCAGACGTATTTGAAGACAAAAAAGGAAATCTATGGCTACTGGGTGCCAACAATGGAGTAATCCTATTAGATAAGGAAAATGAAAACACCACTTTATTGAATTATCCCAGATACTCGGAAGTCCCTTTCTATAAACCTTGTACTTTTGTGCATGAAGACGAATATGGTTGTATCTGGCTCAAACCCGCAGGAGGTGAGTTATGCTTTTACAATCCGGTAAACCGTTGCTTAGAGCAGGCATCTACTTATGAAATGGGAATGCGGAAGCCTGTTTCATTCCAGGCCTTCAGTTATATTATCGACCGTCATCAGAATCTGTGGTATACCAAAGGAGATGGTTTTGGATACCTATCATTCCACCGGAAGAAATTCGAATATAGATTCGATAACCATAAAGAAGCACGTGCTTTGATGGAAGATCATCAGAAGCGCTTGTGGGTGGGATGGAAACGTAATCACAAAAAGCAATCGAGCAACGTATGTCTCTACGATCCGTCGGGACAATGGATTGGAAATCTTTCAAGGGAAGGCAAAATAGTACCTGATCCTACCGTTACCTTCAATATAGATGTATATTGCATCTACGAAGATAAAGAACATAACATCTGGTTGGGAACCAAAGACAACGGGCTTTATCTATTGCATCCCGAAAGAGACAACAGTTACCGGATTACCCATCACCTATCGGATAAAAACAATCCGTATAGTATATCTTCCAATTCCATCTACTCCATTTTGCAAGACTCAGCAGGACGTATATGGATAGGAACTTTTGGAGGAGGCCTCAACCTGATAGAGCATTTACCGGAAAGTGCCGGTCTGCGTTTCATTCACTCCGGAAATATTCTCAATAACTACCCGATTCATGTATGTGAGAAAGTACGTTGCCTGTACGAGGCAGATAATGGAGTTATCCTGATTGGAACCACAGGAGGACTACTCTCTTGCTCCTCTGATTTTGCAAGACCGGAAGCCATCCGTTTTTACCATAACGTTTGTGAGGAACGTTATTCCAGTTTGAGTAACAATGACGTACTGAATATTACCCAAACCCATAATGGCAAATTATTGGTCATAACACTGAGCGGAGGAATTAATCTGTTGGATGACAGTAGCAGGCTATCCGAAAAGCTGACTTTCAAACATTATAACGCGACGAATGGGCAAGTACCCGATTTATCCCTTTCAGCAATCGAAGACTCCGAAGGCAATCTATGGATTGCTTCAGAGAATAAATTATCAAAATTGGATGCCGATATGAATCTGTTGGAAGAGTACAACGATCAGATACAAATGGCTGAGACAAAGCCCGTTTTGTGTTCTTCCGGGAAGTTAATATTCGGTTCGGAATTCGGAGCATTATGTGTTACCCCCAAAGACTTATATAAGAGCGATTTTGTACCTCCCATCGTATTCTCGCATTTGGATATTTATCTAAATAATACATCCCGCCGGCAAGAAGTGTTCAATAGTACAGAAATACAATCCTTAAAGGCAGACGAACGGAACTTCACCATCACATTCGCCGCTCTGGATTACGTAAACTCTCCGGCCATAAAATATGCATACCGCATTCAGGGATTGAATGACCAGTGGATTGAATTGGGAAACAGTCATTCAGCCAGTCTGGCAAACATACCGGCAGGCGATTATCTGTTTCAGGTAAAATCGACTAACGGAGATGGGGTATGGGTAGATAACGCAACTTCTTTACCTATACATATCGAACCGACCTTTTTCGAAACAACCTGGGCGATATTGCTCTATATTGTCATAGGTATTGCTGCATTGCTCATCGTAATATATATCGTAATCCGCATCACTAATTTGCAGCGCAGAGTAGATTTCGAGCAACAGCTTTCCAATCTGAAGCTACGTTTTTTCACTGATATTTCTCATGAGCTTCGCACTCCACTTACACTGATAGCCAGTCCTATAGATGAAGTCATCAGTAATGAGAAACTATCTGACACAGGCCTGGAGAATATGCAGGTTGCCAAACGAAATACAGACAGAATGCTACGGCTAATCAATCAGATACTGGATTTTCGTAAGATACAGAATGATAAGATGAAAGTGATGGTAGAACAGTTGGATGTGATTCCTTTGATAATGAAAATCTATGAGAATTTCACTTCCATGGCTCACAAACGACATATAGAATTCCAGTTGAACTGCAACTTCAACTCTTTTGTGATGTACACAGATGTGGATAAACTGGAGAAGATTCTCTTTAATCTGTTATCCAATGCATTCAAATATACATCCAATGAGAAAAGGATAATTTTATCCGTAACCGGCGAAAAGGATCATCTGTACTTACAGGTAAAAGATGAAGGACGTGGTATCAATGCCCAAAAGATCAATCAACTGTTCACTCGTTTTGAAACTTTAGACGAGGCTGATCCGAACCTCTCGACAGGCATCGGTCTGTCTCTGGTAAAAGAATTGCTGAACTTGCTGCATGGCACCATAAAAGTAGATAGTAAATTAGGCGAAGGCAGTACCTTTTCGGTCAGGTTACCAGGAAGCTATGAGACCTTCAGTGCAGACAGCAATGTAGAATTCATCCTGAATGACAGTGAGAATTCTGAATTGCAGAGAGAGAATGAGGGGAAACTCATAGAAGATGAAAATAAAGAAAACCGGATTCTGATTATTGAAGATAATGAAGAACTACGTCATTTTATATGCAATGTGCTAAGCAAAGATTATGTGGTTTTTGAAGCGGAAAATGGAAAGCAAGGATTAGATAAAGCCCTGGCTGAAATACCGGATATCGTCATCAGTGATATTATGATGCCCGAAATGGATGGAATAGAGTTCCTGAAAAGAGTAAAAGCAAACAGCAATATCTGTCATATCCCCGTTATTCTATTATCAGCCAAGTCTTCATTGAGCGATCAGATTCAGGGATTGGAGTATGGTGCGGACGAATATATTACCAAACCTTTCAGTTCCACTTATCTGAAAGCGAAAGTAGACTCCCTGTTCAAACAGCGGCAAATGCTATATGATTATTACACCTCTAAAATAAAGAGAGAAAAAATAACGAATATAACAGACCAGATAGAATCTGCCACTCCCCAAGTGACTCATTTTGATGATGACTTTATCCGGAATATACTTCAGAGTGTAGAAGAAAACATTCACAATCCTGACTTTAAGATAGACGACCTGGCTGAAGCTATGGGAATGAGCCGTACAGTATTTTACCGGAAGATGAAATCCCTGATGGGAGTTTCACCTGTGGACTTCATGAAAAGTATGCGCATAAAACGGGCCGTTCAGTTATTGGAACAAGATCAATATACTGTTTCTGAAGTGGGATATATGAGTGGATTTGCAACTCCCCAGTATTTCAGCAAAGTGTTTAAAGAGACCATGAATTGTACTCCCAAAGAATATAAACTGAAAAAACATCCTGATGAACTGAAATTGTAATGAATCGCACAGATATTATAAAACGAAATTGGGAGGATGGCCTATATTTGCACCCTATATAATTTCCCAAAGAACTACTAAATTAAGAGATAACAATGATGAAACCTTTGTTTGTTATGCTGGCTGTATTGCCTTTTCTGTCGGCCTGCAACCAACCTGAATCACCAAACGCCGAACTGTTTCCGGCTGCCGGTGCTGAGAATGTAAATCCGGATACCCATCTGGTACTAACTTTCACGGATAGCCCCATAGTAGGTGACTCCGGAATGATACGCATTTATGATGCGATGTCGCACCAGATAGTGGACAGTCTAGATCTGAGTATCCCGTCCGGACCTACCGAAAGCCGCACGTATGGACCGGAATGTGATTACACCAAAATACCTTACGACTATACACGTACCCATATGCCTACTAACAGGGATACTCGCCCCGGCACCCCCTCAGGTACGGCAGAACCTACCCCACCCGATTACCAGCTGAACATCATCGGTGGATTTACAGATGCGTTTCATTTCCATCCCATCATCGTGCGCGATTCGACGGCAACCATCTATCTGCACAACAATATGCTCGACTATAACCATAGTTATTATGTCACCATAGACGAAGGTGTTCTGACTTTACCCGACCACAGTTTCCACGGTATCAGCAAAGAGCATAACTGGAGCTTCAAAACCAAAGACTCCGCTCCCGCTTCTACAGACACACTGATTGTAGATGCAAACGGACAAGGTGATTTCAACACCGTGCAGGGAGCACTCGACTTTATTCCCGATTTCAGTCAGAAACAAACCGTAATCCTGATACAAGCCGGCGACTACGAAGAACTGGTATATGCCCGGAACAAAACAAATGTAAAGATTAAAGGTGCAGGAATGGACCGTACCCGTGTACACTATGCTAACAACGAAGTTTTCAATCCTCATCCCCTGACAGTGAAAACCAACGAATGGCCGGGCACATTCCCGTCCAGAAGAGCCGCTTTCATGCTGGATAATTGCAGCGACATCCTACTGGAAGACCTGACCATAGCTACCGACCTGCATGGACAAGCTGAAGGTTTGCTGCTGAACGGTGAACGTATTGCCCTCTACAGTGTACATATCATCGGTTCCGGAGATGCATTGCAAGCAAACGGAACAATCTATATGGAGTCGTGTGAACTGGACGGAGGTGGTGACACCATCCTGGGACGTGGCAGTCTGTTTGCCTACCGCAGTAACTTCCGCAACGACGGAGGCCCATTCTCCTGGGTAAGAAACACTACGGGAAATCATGGTGATGTCTTTGTAGAATGTACCTTTGCCGCCCCCGACGGAAAGAAAGCCGACTACGGACGTACAAAAAGCAATCACGGAACCGCTTACCCGGACGCAGAGTTTGTGGTAATCAACTGTAAGGTGAAAAACATTATCCCACAAGGATGGAGTGCTATTGGTGAGAAAAGTTCCCGGATGTATGAGTTCAACACTTGCGATATGGAAACAGGCAAACCGGTGGATGTAACACAACGCCATGCCTATTCACGCCAACTGGATGCGCAAAAAGACGCAGCGCTCATTGCGGATTACATGAATCCGGCGTTTGTATTGAAAGGATGGCAACCTTTCAGTTATTTGAAATAATCCTCCATAAAAAAACATCAATCAGAAGCTAATATATAAAGTATGAATCAGAAGTTTCTACTACTAATAACAGGTGTCGTACTGAATATTTTCATCGGCTCCTCTCAGGAAAGAGTAAACCTCGACTTGTCCTCCCAACCGTGGAACATCACCTTAGACCGTGCAGCCGTCTGGCAGAATGATGAGTTATATCTTCCGCCGATAGATATCAAAGCATTGCCTGTAAACACTCCGACAGGGGGCTGGCAATTACTGAAACATCCCGATAAAACAGGTATCAATCTGCCTGCCACAGTAGAAGAGCACCTGTGGGGATGGAACGGACAGACATTCGGAGTGACAGGAAACTATACGGGAGTTTCCTGGTTTGAAACTGAAGTAGACATTCCTGCCGAATGGAAAGACAGACGTATTGCAATGAATATCGGATCCGTGAGGTTCCGTGCTGAAATATTTGTCAACCATCAACTGGCAGGATATGATTTAGTGAACAGTACTCCTTTCTCCATCGACATCACTCCTTTTATAGAACCGGGCAAGAAGAATGTAATCACTTTCCGGATTACAGATCCTAACGGGAACTTCAATTGGAAAGATTCACAGGTTTATACCTGGGGAGTATATCGCACCAATCCCTCACACGGCTTCGGTGGTATTACGGGAAAAGTGGAACTGGAAGCTACCGGAAAGCTTTATGTGAAAGATGTATTCATCAAAAACCAACCGGAACCGCATACCATTGAAGTAGAAGTCAGGGCAGCCAATGAAACCGGAGCTTCTGTCACAAACAAGGAATTATGCCTGGAAATCAAGGAACATCCCAACGGACAGACCGTATACCGCAAGAATGTCCGCCTGGAATCGCTGAAAGAAGGTGAGAACCTGCAAACTTACCAAATCAAAGTGCCCAATGCACACTTATGGAGCGTAGACTCGCCTCGTCTCTATGACCTGAAAATTTCTCTGAACGACGATGCCGTAACTGAGCGTTTCGGTTTCCGCTGGTTCGAAATAAAAGACGTAAAAGGAGATCGGCAGTTCTTCCTGAACGGAAAACGAATCGTATTACGGACAGCTATCTCATGGGGATTCTGGCCTTATAATGGTATCACTCCTTCCGATGAACTGGCCAAACGGCAAATTACGATAGCCAAAGAACTGGGATTAAACATGCTGAACTTTCACCGGAATATCGGGCAAACCAACATTCTGGACTATGCTGATGAATTGGGATTACTCTATTTTGAAGAACCCGGAGGTAATCAGTACCCCATCAAAAACTTCAATGACAACGACAAGCAAAGTAATTTCTATTTTGCCTACCGCAACGAGAAACTGGCACGCATGGTAAAGCGGGACCGTAACCATCCGTCACTCATCATCTACAATCTGCATAATGAACGTGGCGCTTATCCCCAGACTCAAGATTATGACCAGATGCGCATGGCACATGCTTTGGACCCTACCCGCATCCTGACTTATAATTCAAGCAACGGAGAAAATCCGGCGGAGGAACACAATACGCGTTTCAAATTGCATCTGATGCCTTATGACACTACCTTCTACGACTATGGATGGTATGACCGGCATCATGCAGGTGGTCCCGGATGTTATCATGACAACTTATATCTGGGTAAAGATAACTATCACCGTTTCTCCGATCATAAGAAAGAAATTGTATACTGGGGTGAAGACGGGGCAATCGGTACTCCTCCACGCCTGCAACTCATCCGCGAAGATATCCTGAAAAGCGGCAAGATGAATAGTTGGGAAGCGGACGATTATCTGCAATGGTATGACGCCTACGACCGTTTTCTGAAAGAGAAAGGATTCGACAAAGCCTTCCCCACGGTGGATGACCTGACGCGTTCTATGGGAAATGTTTCTTTCTATTATCAGGGAAGGATCATAGAGAATATCCGGATCAGTAATACAGTAGATGCGTATGCCGTAAATGGTTGGGAAAGTATGAAGCTTGAGAATCATTCGGGCATCGTCGACAATTACCGTTTCCCGAAAGGAGATCCGGAAGTCATGGCCCGCTACAATGCTCCTCTTTATCTGGCTGTCAAGATGAACCGCAAGGTAGTGAGTACAGGAGATACAACGTTGGTGGACACTTACATTGTGAACGAAAAGAATCTGAAAGGTTCTTATATACTGAATCTGGTAGCCAAAGATGAGAGTGGAAACGTAGTGGCCAGTCATAAGGAACGGGTGACAGTGAAAGGTGGAAACGACTACGGTCAATGCCTGCAAAGCAGTTGGGCATTTATACCGAAGAGTAAAGGTTATACCCGTATAGAGGCTTCCTTACTGAAAGGTAAAACAGAATTGGTAAAGGGAGATGATCTGTTGTTTGCGGTTGAACTGAATACTAAAGGCATCACAACACAGGGCAGTGTAGCCGATACGACAGGAGCTCTGGTAAACTTTTTACGTGGTGTCGGCATGGAGGTTCCGGTTTACAAAGGTGGCACTCCTGAAGGAGATTATCTGCTGGTCGGCGCTTATGAACCTACGCAATGGGGCAGTGGCATGAGCGACATCATGGAATGGGTATATAAAGGACATACTCTGATTATTGTAGACAATCCGGAACGTTGGGCAGAATTCCTGGCAGATAAAGAGGTACTGGACTATCGTGGTTCGAAGATTCTGGGTAAATCATGGTATGGAGGTAATTTCTTCAACCGGGAGCATCCTATCTTTATGAACCTGCCGGCAAATAGTGCTTTCAACTGGGAATATCAATGCTTTGCCACGTACAACCGGCGTCGTATCGGTTTGCGGTGTTTCAATGGTGAGACACTTGTAGGCTGTGTTTCCGACCATAAGAAAGAGGTATATTCAGCCTTACAGGTGATACCGGCAGGAAGTGGAAAAGTAATTATCACTACGCTGGACATCCCTGCCTGTATCAAAGGAATCAAGGAGTATACCGCACCTGTCGATTTGGATGGTATGAATGAATCTATGAATACATTCAATACGAAAAGTGAAAACCGGGCTAATGTGGTAGGACAACAGTTGCTACTGAATCTATTGAAGGAAGTTTATAGATAAGAAAGGAAAGAGCAAAACTACATGATTCTACGGGTAAGCCCGGATGAACCATGTTCGGAAGACAAGAAGCTGAATAAAAAGAAAGAAAGCTCTGAAATAATCAGAACTTTCTTTCTTTTGGTGGACCTGGAGGGTGTCTCTCGAACCTTTTTATAAAATCTCACAGAACATCAAATATCATATAATCAGTTATTTATCTCTTCTTCTTATATTCAGTGCACAGAGCCAAAACAGTGTTTCAAAAAAGGAACGTTTTTTGAAACACAACAGTCGTTCTATCTGTCTAACTTACACAAACTTACCGCAAAATAAAAGCTGTATTCACAGCCTGCCATAGCCGGCCTGTCCATTCTTAATGGGAAGGTCTTGCTGAGTATGATCTATTTTATTCATTTTTAAACATTTGAGTTATGAATACGAAGACAAAACTTCTGTATGTAGGCTTTCGTGCGTTAAGCACATGCTGTCTGTACGCGGCTTTTTTAATGATAACATCGTGTGGCGACAATGTTGTGAACCCCGACAGCCCGGAACCGGACGGGGAAGATATGATTCCTGTTACAGTCAGCCGGGTTGAGGATGGCAGCTATATGGAAAGCCATGTTGATACTCCCGACACAACCGGGGGAAGAACGCTTGTGGACGAATGGGTGCCGGTGAAAGAGCCACCCGCCAGCAGGGTCATACCGGCTGCCGTGCCTTACGAGGGGCCTTCAGCGGTACGGATGACGCTCCGCGAAGAGCCACAAGTCACTACCCGTGCCGCTACATTGGGCAACGGCATTTATTTCCGGTTGATCGCTTTCCGTAAAGTAGGCAGCAATTACGTATTCCAGTCGGCTGCGGATTTTACGACGAACGGGGCTTCCGCTCCCACACTCAGGCTAGGAAATCTGCTCACCAGAGCGGGAACTGTCCGTGTGATCGGATACTCGTTCAATAGTACGGCAGCGATGGGAACGATCCCTTCATCCTATACTTATAACAGTACTTCCGTCACTATCCCGAATATGAACAGTGACTTTATGGTCTATGACTCGGGGGACATAGCGAATGTGAGCACAATCAGCCACAACCTGTCGGTTAGTTTCACGCAAAAACTCTGCAAGCTGACGGTTAAACTCTCCTTGTCGCAGTTTGTAAGCAACACGTTCACCAACTGTACGGGCGTATACGTTTCTCAGGGCGGCAATGCGTCCGCCTGGACGATAGGCCCCTCTACAAATAATGTAAGTGCCAATACCGGAAATACGTCCACATTCAATATAGCCGATAATTCGACTGCCACTGTACGGTTAGTTCCTTTTTCGGGTTCCCGGGCAATCACGGTGCATATCGGTACGCTGACTCTCAGTAATTCCTTCAACGCAAATAACCGGAATATCACCTCGAGTCAGAATGTCCAGTTGCTGCCGGGACGGAGCTATACCATAACACTACAGATCGGACTTGGGATACAAGTGGCGGCAAGTGACATTAACCTGACACAAAATGGATGTACAGCGAGTGATAAAAATGACTTGGCAAAGTTGAGATGGGCCACAGGAAATTTGAAGAGTACCGGAAGTACAAATTATGTATGGGCTTCTTCAACAGATAGAGGTTATTATTACACATGGTACAGTACCTATACAGGAAACACAAATATTAATAATACAGATCCATGTTCCAAATTGAATACAGCATATTACGGTACAGGTTGGCGAACACCTTCAAAGAATGAACTTACGAAATTAGCAAGATGCACAAACAAAATATTAACTAATAGTGGAATGTGGTTTATGAATAACCGTTTAGGGCTATTTTTAAAAGCAGCAGGAATGCGACTGGAAAGTGGAGCGGGCTTAGAGGGAACGGGATCAGGAACTGGTGGTGTTTATGTAACTTCAACAGTAGGGAGGAATGGAAACAATTGCTATGCTATGGAATTTACTACAAAACCAGGGATATATGTCAGTGATGATGGCTCTTGGTGGTGTCTCCAAATTAATGGTTATTCTGTCCGTTGTGTAAAAGGTACCAAACAATAATATTCACTTTTAAACTTAACAAATCATGAAAACAGAACTCAAAGGCTGGCTTGCGGACAATACCGTAACCACCGACAACAAAGAAGACAAAATCCTTGTATTGGAAAGCGCCGGAAACCTGACACTATCCGATGTACTGGATGAAATGAAGAAAGAAGATACCGGCTTGCGGGCAGAGACTTTAAAGCATGCCGTCGACCTCTTTCAGCGTACCGTATCGGAATTGGTACTGAACGGATACTCTGTCAATACGGGGCTTTTTCGTGCCGTACCCCAGTTTCGCGGTGTTATAGACGGTGGAGTATGGAATCCCGAGAAAAATTCTATCTATGTTTCTTTCAATCAGGATAAGGATTTACGTGAAGCCATCGCACGGACCGGCGTGAAGATTCTGGGAGCCAAAGGTGACCCGGCCTACTTCATCGGTGGTGAAGACTGTCTCTTATACACATCTCCGAGC
>ENA-OYWV01000599-OYWV01000599.1-human-gut-metagenome-genome-assembly--contig:-NODE-599-length-14184-cov-5.935310_pt1 | contig 14184 bp, 15 predicted proteins | sample MGYA00244812_ERZ653400 | MGnify/ENA primary metagenome ERZ653400 (study PRJEB26926, sample SAMN06165097) | human gut metagenome | biome: ENVO:00009003; feature: ENVO:2100002; material: ENVO:00002003... | reverse complement strand
GCATACGAGATGCTCAGGAGTCTCGTGGACTCGGAGATGTGTATAAGAGACAGACATACCACCAGATAGGGAAACCGACAAAGATGGTGTCATACTCGTCCATGTTATCGCGTTTGGTGGCGATGGCAGGGCGAGAGTTCGGATCGCTCATTTCGATGGTGCTGCGGGATTTCTTGTCCATCCAGTTTAGATCGGCCTTGGTATAAGGAACTTCCGGCTGAATCTCAAAAATGTCTGCACCGATGGCATCTGCCAGATTTTCAGCAACTTTTGCGGTAACACCGCTGGCAGAAAAATAGGCGACAAGTCTTTTGTTCATGGCAATGCACTCCCTCTTGATGATTTTGTATAGGATAAGTATAGCACGGTAGGGGAGCAGCATCAAGCGGTTGCCCATGATATAACATCAACGACAATGTTATATTATGGACAACTGTTCGTAAAAATTTAAGGATTTTGAGGGAGTTGTACAGCTTGATATGAGGAGCGATTTATGGTAAGATGAAAGTACAATAAGAGCTTATACGCTCTTGTTGAATCTACTGCGAGGAAGTGAATGCCGATGGAAAAGCAAAACACGGTAGAAAATCAGCTTGCCCACATGATAACTCAGACAGAGTTTGATTCGGACTATGATAAGACCGCCAAAAAGCTGCTGGCGAACAAACAGATTTTGGCGCAGATTATGAAGGGCTGCGTAGATGAATACAGTGAATGTTCCGTAGACGAAATTGCTGAAAAGTATATTGAGGGAACCCCAGAGGTTGGCACGGTTGGCGTTCACGTTGATGATACAAACAGACCTCCGAAAGTTCCTGAAGTAATAACTGGAAGCAACAATGAGGATTCTACGCTGACTGAGGGAACGGTGCGTTATGATGTTCGCTTTGATGCGATTGCTCCGACAGCAGCGAATGATGCAGCACAGCAGGATGTGATTCGTCTTATTATCAATGTGGAAGCGCAGACTGCTTTTAATCCGGGATACCCACTGACAAAACGTGCAATCTATTATTGCAGCAGAATGATTTCTGCACAGCACGGGCCGATATTCAAAAAGTCTGAGTATGGAAAAATCCGAAAAGTGTATTCTATATGGGTTTGTACAAAACCGTCCGATGAATTTCAGAATACGCTTACGCGGTATTCGATTCGACCAGAACAATTGATTGGAAACGCTGCCGAGAAATCAGAAAATTATGATCTGATGAGCGTGGTAACGATTTGTCTGGGAAAACCTGATACAGAAAACTATACAGGCATTTTGAAGTTTCTGGATGTGCTGCTTTCTTCGTCAAGAGCAGCTACGGAGAAAAAGAAAATTCTCGAAGAAGAGTTTGGCGTTGCAATGAGCGAAGAACTGGAAAGAGAGGTGCTTATTATGTGCAATCTTAGTCAAGGTGTCAAGGCCGAAGGCAGAGAAGAAGGCATTGGTATCGGTGAAATGCGAATGCTGATTAAGCAGGTGAGAAAAGGCCGCGTGACGGTTGAAGAAGCTGCTGAAGATGCTGAAATGACGGTTGAAGAATTTAAGAAAGTAATGGAAAATACCCCGCTGCAGGCTGTATAAAGCGGAAATTATATAGAGCATTAGAAATATTAGCCCTACAAGGCATTAATTGGTTTGCAACTGATTGAAGCCTTGTGGGGCTTATGTATAACCACGTATAAATAGTATTGTGAGGAAAATAGAATGAACAACGACCAAGAAATTATTTTAGCTAAAATAAGTGCAGTATATGATAAACCCCCATTTGTGAAAATGGAAACAGGTCAAATGGAGATGATTTTGAAATGCGTGGGGTTGGGAGCATACTACGATAAGTACAGAGAGTATCTTGAACCGTACTGGTATAATGGAAGATTTCAGAATCCTGTTGAATCATATAGAATTTTTGTTGGATTGAATTCAATATTTGAAGATCTATTGAATGAGAGGAAAGGAGATGAAATCATTTCGTTATTGACGGAATTGGGAAATTACATTCCGGGAACTATTTTGTCCGATGAAGCACGTTTTGCAGCTGATTTTAATAAGTTGCGCCAATTATACAACCTGATGGGTTTACAAATCGTTTCAATGGAAGTCGATGAATATTCTTCTAAGTTTCAAGTTGAACCATATTTGAATGAAGGAAATCAGATCATTCAATCTTTTGGAATGGAGCGGTGGCTAAAAAGCAAATATCAGGATGTATATGAAGCCTATGAGAGTGCATTGAATTCGTTTTCTTCTGGAGACCTAGGGGCTGCAATTGAATCATGCAGAACGGCGTTGACGGGAATATTTTCTAAATATAAAGGAGTCCCATTTCAAAAAGCAAAATGGATGCTCGGCATGGCAACATTAACTGGCGACTTCACGGGAACGCAGTCTGCAGATGCTTCCGAGATGACTTCAATAAAAAATGAGATTGAGGCGATGGGAAAAAGAGATATAGCAGATTTTTTTGAAGAAAATTTAGAGGGGTCTTATAAAAAAACAAAGGCTATATACAGCATATATTCCATGTTGTCGGACTACGGAACGCATCGATTAGAGGGAACAGTAGAAGTAGCTAAGAACGAGGATGCACTAATGATGATTAGAATGACTACGGACATTCTTGTTTGGATTTATCAAAAGCATGGTATGAATGAATAACTTTATTGCAGTGTGTTAAAGTGATTATGATACGGGATATTCCAGAGGACGCGGAGGCGATTGATGTGTGCAAAGCTGTTGAGGAAATGATAAACGAGAGCGAAGAACGAGGCGAACTCAGGATGCTTGTGAAGCAGGTGAGAAAAGGCCGCATTACAATCGAGCAGGCTGCCGAGGATGCTAATATGAGCGTAGAGCAGTTCAAGAGAGTAATAGACGACACGCCGTTGCAGGCAGTATAAGACAAATACTATATAGAAGCAGATAAGCCCTACAAGGCTCAATTGGTTCACAAAACCGATTGAAAGCCTTGTGGGGCTTATTTTTTTGCGCCTTTTTCAAATTTATTTGTGAAAAAAGTTGTCCAAGACTTGACATCGGGCGGACATGAGTGGATGCGAGCTAAATGGTCTGCACCAATTCGGAAGTATTGGAAGATTTCTGAGCAGATGATGGTCAAGTATTGCGACCTTGCAATCTGTGATTCTGTGAATATCGAAAAGTACATCCATGAATGCTATGACGGTAAGGGCATCAAAGGAAGTAGTCCGAAAACAACCTTCATTGCGTACGGTGCGGATCTTACCCTTAGTAAGCTGGCTGACGATGATGAAAAACTGGTGAGCTGGTATAAGGAAAAAGGATTGACTAAAAAGGGCTATTATCTTGTTGTAGGTCGCTTTGTGCCAGAAAACTCTTTTGAAGTTATGATTCGAGAGTTTATGAAGAGTAGGAGCAAAAAAGACTTTGCTATCATCACCAATGTGAACGATAAGTTTTTGAATGAACTTGAGGAAAAGCTACATTTCAAGGGTGACAAGCGTATTAAGTTTGTCGGAACCGTTTATGATCAGGAACTGTTGAAGAAGATTCGAGAAAATGCCTATGCGTATTTCCACGGACACACGGTTGGCGGTACAAACCCATCGCTGATTGAAGCCCTTGGAAGTACCGATTTGAACTTATTGGTTGATGTTGGATTCAACAAAGAAGTGGCAGAGGATTGCGCTTTGTATTGGAGCCGCAAGCCGGGCAGCCTTGCAAAGCTCATTAATAAGGCAGACCAAATGAGTGTAGATGAAATCGCAGAGATGGGCCGCAGGGCCAAAAAGCGTGTGGCGGAAGAGTACACATGGGATAAGATTTGCAGGCAGTATGAAAATGTATTTGTGAGGAAATAGGCAATGAGTGATACAAAAAAATATGGGAATATTGATGCCCTCAGAACGTTTGGTTGTTTGGCAATTATAGCGTGGCATATTAAAGCGAATACCGGTTTTAGTACGGGGGGGACTAGATATAGTTATACCATCATTTGATTATCTGGTGTATCTATTTATGATGATCAGCGGTTTTGGAATGTGCAACGGTTATTATCGTGAATTAAAAACAGGAACGTGTGATTTGAATAAATTCTATTCAAAAAGATATAGAAGAACAGTTCCCTTCTTCGCAATACTGATTCTTTTGGACCTGGTTATTGAATTCAGCCCGGAAACATTATGTGAAGGATTTATGGAAATAACAATGTTGTTTGGATTTTTACCAAACAATACACTAAGCACAATTGGAGTTGCATGGACACTGGGAGCTATTTTTGCCTTCTATATTATATTCCCGTTCATTGTTTTCCTTCTTTATAACAAAAAAAGAGGAATTATGTCCTTTGTGATTTCTTTAGCGATTACATATATGTGCCAGTGCTATTTTATGACAGAAAGATTTGTTACGGAAAATTTTGTGATGCGTCATTCATTTTTGTATTGCTTGCCATATTTTCTCATAGGTGGGATTGTATATTTGTATAAAGATGAAATTGAACGTTTTGTAAATCAATTTAAAGTAATTAGTCTTTGTGTTGTGTTAGCTTTGACGGTAGGCTATTACATTACCCCTGACGTAATAAATTCTATCAATATAGTGGTTATTAAAACCTTGATACTTTATACTGGATGGCTGGGTTTAGCTTTGGGATATGACAATAGGTTGATGAATAATAATTTTACAAATTATATTAGCAATTTAAGCATGGAGATGTATTTATCTCACATGGTTGTCTTTAGAATTGTAGAGAAAATAGGTATTATGGAGAGAATTGAAAGTCCAGTTATCAGATATATGACAACTTATTTACTGTTGGTGATGTTATTGGTAATGGGATTAACAATTTATAGAAAAGCAATAAACAAATTAGATGAATTAAGGTGAGAATTGAGAATATGGATCAACATTTGTCGATTGAAAAAACAGGAATACAAGGGCTGTACGTTGTAAATCCAGCGTCATATAAAAGTGATGAAGATTTAATTGTGGAAACATATAACAGTCAAGAACTACTTAAAAATAGCTTAAATATGACTTTTGTTCAGGAAAACCAGTCGATGAGTGTTAAGGGCGTTCTGCGAGGATTACATGTTCAAAAGAACTTCCCGCAAGGGAAATTGGTGAGAGTTGTAAGAGGAAAAATATACGATGTCGCTGTAGACACAAGGACTACTTCTTCAACCTACGGAGATTGGTATGGTGTTGAACTCTCAGCAGATAATAAAAAACAATTTTATATACCAGAAGGTTTTGCACATGGATTTTATGTGATTTCTGATATTGCAGAGGTGTGTTTTAAGGTTTCTGACTATTGGCATCCGAATGATGAGATTGGAATACCGTGGAATGATCCAGAGCTGAAGATAAATTGGCCTATAAAAGAAAATGAGACGCCAATTATTGCAGATAAAGACCTACATTATGATTCTTTTTCTCTGTTAAAAGAAAAATTGGTCCAAAGAGAGGAATAGCAACATGAAAATACTATTAATACATAAGTTTCATTATATGTTGGGTGGAACAGAAACATTTCATTATAATTTGGCAGAGGCGTTAACTGCAGCAGGGCATGAAGTCATTTTCTTTTCAATGTATGATGAAAGAAATATACCGTGTGCGCAAGATAAATATTTTGTTTCAAATGTAGATTATAATGATCCCAATTTGAGTACATTTAAGAAAATCAAAATGGGAATTAAATTAATATATTCTTTTGAATCTAAACATAACATCGAAAAACTAATTCGGGATGAAAAGCCAGACATTGCCCATATTGGATTGTTGCATCGCCAAATTACATTTTCGGTAGTTGATGTTTTGAAGAAATATAACATTCCGGTTGTGATGCACTTGCATGAATTGACAGCAGTGTGTCCTTGTTATACGATGCTGCGACAAGACGGAACTATATGCAGTGATTGTGCGACAAAAGGATATTGGAATTGTGTGAAAAATAAGTGCATGAAAGGCTCTCTTGCAAAGAGTGTATTGGCATATATAGAAGCTCAATTTCTTAGATATGGGCATTATTATGACAAAATTGACTTATATATTGCGGAATGCAATTTTTATAAAAATTTAGTAGAAAAAGCTCATTTTACACATTCACCAATAATCAAGATGAATAATTTCTTGCCGATAAATCAGGAGTACAAAGCCTATTATGAGCATGACAATTATATTCTGTATTTTGGAAGATATGCAAGAGAAAAAGGCGTTTTGACAATTTTAAAGGCATATGCCAAGATGCATTGTGATGAAAAGTTGGTTCTGGTTGGTAAGGGATCGGAAGAAGAAAGAATAAAAAATTTTGTTAAGGAACACAATCTTGAGGGTCGCGTTCAAGTAAACGGTGCAATTTTCGGCGAAGAAATGGATCGTATAATTGAACGCGCCAAAGTTGTTCTTGTACCGTCAGAATGGTATGAAAATGGGGCATTTGTTGCATTACAGGCCTTGGCTAAAGGGAAGATTGTTGTTGCAAGTGATATTGCAGGTCTTTCTGAAATTGTACAAGATGGTGAAACTGGATATCTGGCAGAACCGGGAAATCCTGATAGCTTTGCAATAGCTATTCAGAAAGCTTTAAACTTGACAGAAAACGAGTATAGAAATATGAGCGCGCGCATAGTAGCGTATGCAAAAAAGCGATGCGATGCGGAAAACTATATAGAGAAACTCTGCAAAATTTACGAAGAACTAATAAATGGGAAACAGCATAAGGAGAACGGATGAAAAAGAAAGCATTGATAGTTGTGAATCTTGCTGGTTTTCTACATTTTCTGTGGAATGATATCGCGACACTTCAAGAAATGGGATATGAAGTGTCAGTGGCAATGAATGAAAATTCTGCGGCAGGCCCTAACCTGATTGAAATTCCTAAACTGGAAGAAATGGGGATTGCACATTATCAGGTAGAATTTGATACAAAAAGCCCGGTGTCAACTCAAAATATTCAGGCTTATAAACAATTAAAACTTATTTTGAAAACGAATAAGTATGATTTGATTCATTGTCATACACCTATTGTTGGCATTTTAACCAGAATGGCTGCAAGGAAATATAGAAAAGCTGGAACAACAGTTATATATACCACACATGGATTTGCATTCACAGACAAATCATCAAAAAAGAGTTGGATTGTTTATTTTACAGCTGAAAAGCTAATGTCAAGATTTTGTGATGCTATTATTACGATAAATCATGAGGACTATGGTAATGCAAAAAAAATGCATTGCCCCAAGGTTTATGTTATTCCGAGCGTTGGCTTAGATAATCATAGGTTTGCAAATTTAAGAATTAACAGAGATGAGTATAGAGCATCATTTGGCGTAAACTCAAAAGATCATATGGTTTTAGCTGTGGGTGAATTGTCATCGAGAAAAAACCAGAAAATTATTATAGAAGCCTTAGGAACGCTTGATAGAAAAGAACAGTACATATTTGTAATCTGCGGAACAGCAGTTGTTAATTCAACAATCGAGGAAGAACTCAAAGAAACAGCCTCCAGATTAGGAGTCAGGATTTTCTTGGCAGGACATAGACTTGATATTCCAGAGATAAATGCATGTGCGGATGTTGCTGTTATTCCATCAGTAAGAGAAGGATTTGGAATGACGGGAGTGGAGGCACTTGCATCAGGTGTACCTGTTGTGGGATCTGATGTGCAGGGGATAAGAGAATATGTAATTCCGGGAAAAACAGGATATCTTTGTGATCCGTACGATGCACATCAGTTTGCAGAAGCTATTGAAAATATCGTAAACCTGACTCCGGAAGCAAGGAACCAGATGGCAGCTGCTTGCAAAAAAAAGGCAGAAGAATTTGATGTATCTAAATCTATTGCCGCCATGAAGAACATATATCAGGAAGTATTAAGCAATGACAGAAAATATGAAGAATAAAGATGTGACGTCGCTGGTTAGTGTTGTTGTACCAATATATAATGTTGAATCTTATCTGAAAGAATGTGTTGATTCGATTCTTTTTCAAACATATAAGAATATCGAGGTAATTTTAGTGGACGATGAGTCTCCGGATTCATGCGGGAAAATGTGTGATGATTATGAGAAAATGGATACGAGGATTAAGGTTGTTCACAAGAAAAATGGTGGTCTGTCTGATGCCAGAAATGCAGGTATGAAGGTTGCGACAGGGGATTTAATCACTTTTGTTGACAGTGATGATTACATTTCAAAAGACTTTATAGAAATTCTCTTTGAAGCTATGTTAGAGAATAAATCCGACATAGCTATTGCAAATATGAAGAGAACGAGTAAGCGAGATGAGAAAAACACTTCAACAGCTTGGAAAACGTCTAATTTTAAATCCGAAGATGCTTTGATTAGTATGCTATATGGTATACCATTTGGCACATCTGCGTGTGGTAAACTTTTTAAGAGAAACCTATTTAAGGGTGTGGAATTTCCATATGGTAAATTCTCTGAAGATCTTTTTACAATCTATAAAACAATCTTGAAGAGTAAGAGCGTAACTTATGTAGAATTTGATGGCTATTTCTACTATTACCGGGATGAAGGAAGTATAGTTGTCTCAGGTTATAAGGAAAAGCATTTAGAAGCTTTAGATGCTGTTGATGATATCGCCGGAGCGGTAAAAGGAAAAACGCAGTTTGATAATGCATTATCGACTCAATATATAAATGTCATATATGATATTGCAGCAAGAAATCCACAGCCTTTAGAATTCCGGAATAAGCGTATTCAGAGCATCTTGAAAGCACATCGAATAAATGTGCTAAAAGATGGTAATGCCCCAAAGAGATTACGGGCTTTTGCGGCGATATCATTATTTGGAAATAGAATAGCACTTAAGGTTGTCGTTGCGAGAAACAGGAAGTGGAAGGTGTAAAGAGGGGAGGCAAAAAGAGATGACACCATATATTGTTGTATTTATGATTTCGATAGGTCTTTTTGCGCTTTCTGATCGGGTGAAATATACACAAAGGAAACCGATTGTATTCATATCAGTTATGGCATTGTGTTTGTTAGCAGGAATGAGAGCGGTGGGTGTTGGAACAGATACACGAGTTTATTTAATGCCTGTTTATGAGGCAGCGAAAAGAAGCCATAGCATTGGTGAGTATTTGAACTCATCTTTCCATGCTTTCACATGGACAACAGATTATGTGAAGGATATGGAACCATTGTTTCCGTTATTAGTTTTGATTGTAACAAAAATTACAGGTTCATTATATTGCGTTCAAACTATACTGGAATTATGTGTGATTCTGCCACTATATGTTGCCGTTAGAAAAGATAAGAACACAAGCCTTGGGATGGCGATGTTTGTTTTTTGCATGGCATTTTATAATCCCTCGATGAATATGATGCGTCAGTCAATCGCTATGTCTTTAGGAGTCCTGGGATTTGAATATTGGAAAAATGCAGAAAAGAAAAATTCGTTTATCTGTGTGATTATTGCTTTCTTATTCCACACAAGCTCATTGCTGATATTACTGATTTATCTTCTGTATGATTATATTGTCAAAGGAACAACTTTGAGCATAACAGGAAACAATGTTAGTAAGAGAAATGAAACTCCTAGAATGCTGATATCTATGGGGATTGGTTTCGTAGTGATGATTATGATGTCCGCGATTGTGTCTGCTTTGTCGGCTGTTGGATTTGGGGAATATGTCAGCTACGTTACAGGAAAATTGGTTTTTATGCCAAACCAGCTTTTAATCCGTATTCCTCAAATAATATTGATCATCTGGAGTTATAGATATTTGAGAAAAGATGGAGAAGACATTTCATTTTTCTTGGTTATGGAGGTATATGCAGTCTTGTTTTCACAGTTTACCAGTGTGAGCGGGTATGGTGGAAGAATTGCTTTATACTTTGCGATTTTTGAGGTGCTTGTCATATCACAGGCAATGAGTGCATTAAAACCAAGAAAAAGCGGAATAATTATTCGACCGTTAATCATAGGATATTATATGTTTTATTGGTGGTACTATTTTGTATTTGTTGGTGCGCATCAAACAGTACCGTATATATTTATGAGATAGAGGAGAAACGAGTAGATGGATAAAAAAATCGGTATTATGTCTATGCAAAGGATTATTAATTATGGATCTTTTTTGCAAGCGTATGGTTTGAAAAAAATGATTGAGTCGGTTTCAAAATCAGAAGTTGAATTTATAGATTACAGATTTGGTGTTGATATTACAAATAGATTAAAAAAACCGCAGTCTAAAGCTGAAAGCATAGTGGATAAGATTCTGAAAAACAGAACCCCATGGAATTATCTGAAAAAAAGAACTTTTTCAAAGAAATAGAAAGAAATTTAATCCTGGATTTAAAGAATATTGGGGTTGATAAACTGAATTATGACTGTGAGGTTGACACGTTAGTGATTGGAAGTGATGAAGTATTTAATTGCCTTCAACCATATCCAGTAGGATATTCTAAGCAGTTATTTGGAGATGGATATGCACACTCCAAGATTGTTTCATATGCGGCTTCTTTTGGAAGCACACGTTATGAAGATTTGGTAGATACAGGAATTGCACACGAAATTAAAACAATGCTGTCAAGATTTGCAGCTATTTCTGTGCGTGATGAAAATAGTGCTCATATTGTTAGGCAATTGCTCGGTTACTCTCCGGAAATTCATATGGATCCAGTTCTGATGTATGATTTTACACAAGAAATTGCAGAGTATACGACTTATGAAAGAGATTATATCATTTTATATGCATACACGGGCAGATTAAGCAGAGAAGAAGAAAACTATATAAAAAAATTTGCAAAAAGGCACAATAAGAGGATTATATGTGTTGGACATTATTCAAATATTGCGGATAAAAATATAATTTGCAATCCGTTGTATGTATTTTCCTATTTCAAAAATGCAGATTATGTCATTACGGATACATTTCATGGTACAGTCTTCTCTATTAAAATGAATACAAAATTTTGTACACTGGTAAGAGATTCAAATCGCAATAAATTAGAAGCATTACTTAATAAACTTGATAAATTGGATAGAAAAGTGGAAAAACTAGAGGATATTGAGCGATTATATAATACCGAAGTTGATTTTTATAAAACTAATCAAATAATTGAACAAGAGCGTAAAAAAACAACGTTGTATTTAAAGGAAAATATTTAAAATGGGTAGTGAGTCAAGAAATAGATACTTATTAAAAAACACATTGATTTTTACACTTGGCAATATTGGCTCTAGGATGATTTCTTTTTTCTTGATTCCATTGTATACTAATGTTTTAACAACGAGTCAGTATGGTACGGTGGATCTTATAACTACTATTAGTACAGTTGCAGGGCCAATGCTTACATTGAATATTGCTGAGTCGGTTATGCGGTTCGGGTTAGACAAAGATGCAGATAAGGAAAAAAACACACAGTGTGGAAGCATAGTTCTACTTATTGCGATGATAATTGGACTGGTTTTAATTCCAATATGCAGATGCATCACAGAAGTATCTGACTATGCGATGTATGTTTATTTTTATGTCATTTCTTTATCTGCTAGTCAACTGTTTCTATGCGATTTACGCGGAAAGGAATTGTTACTTAAGTATTCACTTGGAAATATCCTTCAGACATTGATGATAGCGATTTTAAATATAACATTTTTACTTGTCTTTAAAATGGAAACAGGTGGATATTTATTGGCATATATCATTGCAAACTTTATAGTTGCGATTTATGCCATTATTGCAGGAAAAGGCTATAAAGCGTTCTCTTTTCACAACATAGATCGCTGCAAACTCAAAGAGATGATTCGGTATTCGGTTGTTCTTATCCCGAACACATTTATGTGGTGGATCATGAATTCTTCAGATAGGGTTATGGTGACCTACATGATTGGTGCAGCGGCTAACGGAATCTATGCTGTTTCTTATAAACTTCCAACCCTTGTATCAACGCTGACAGGAATATTTAATCAAGCATGGAGTTATTCTGCGATTCGTGAAGAAGGCACGAGTGATGAAACTGAATACAACAATAAAATGTTCAAAACACTTTCTGCAATTGCGTTTATGATGGGAATTGGCCTTTTACTATTAACAAAACCATTCTTGGGAGTTTATGTGGCGGATAGTTATTATGACGCTTGGAAGTATACTCCGTTTTTGATTATTGGATGTGTTTATTTAACATTGGGCACATTCATGGCAACAAGTTATACTGTACATAAGGATAGTTTTGGCTATTTGTTTTCTGGATCGTTTGGCGCAGTGTTTAATATACTATTGAATTTTATCTTGATTCCAGTGATAGGAGTCTATGGTGCTGCATTAGCAACATGTATAAGTTATATTGCTGTTTTTATGTTCCGTGTGTTCCACACTAGAAAATATATTAAGTATGATATTATGTATAAGGAATTCATTTTAGGTTCGTTATTAATGCTTGTGTCTGCAATTTTAATGTTTGTAGATGGAATGAAAGGATTCCTTCTTCAACTTGTGATTCTTTTGATTGGATTTACGGTGTTTTCCAAAACTTGGATTCCGATGTTACAGTTTTTTCTAAATAAAATTCAAAGGAAGCGGGTGAGCTAATGCAGAAGTTGGTTAGCATTATTGTTCCAGTATATAATGTTGAAAAGTATATTGATAAGTGTGTTAGATCATTATTAAAACAAGATTATGGAAATATAGAAGTAATTCTTGTTGACGATGGTTCTCCTGATAAAAGTGGTTATATCATTGATAGACTGAAAGAGGAAGACAATCGAATAGTGGTAATACATCAAGAGAATCATGGCGTTTCTAGTGCTAGAAATGCAGGAATGGCTGTCGCTTCAGGTGAGTATATCACCTTTGTCGATGGAGATGATTGGGTTGATGCTAACTATGTGACATATTTTGTTGATTTACTAGAGAAATCAAGCTGCGATGTTGTGATGAATAAGAATAATTATTCAGGTTGCAATGATATATCAAATAATAATTTTTCTGTGATTAGTGCGGAAAAAGCTATTGAGTGGATTTATTTGGGAGATCTTTTTGTAGCAGTTTGGAATAAGATGTATCGAAGGAGTGTGCTCGAAGAGAATTATATAAAATTTAATGAAAAAATATGGTATGGTGAAGGAATGCTTTTTAATGTTGAGTTTCTACAACATGTAAACAGTGTGGCAGTTGGTGAAAGTGCAGTTTACCATCAAACTTTTAATCCTGATAGTGCGATGAGAAAATTCAATTTAAAGAGTAACTTGTGTGGAATCAAATCTTTAGAATTGCAAAAGGAAGCATGGATAAAAAAGAACATTGATATTGAGAAAGCATGGGAATATCACAGGTATTGTTTCAATAGAAGTATAATTGATGGCCTTGTTCGATCTAATATGATTTTAGAATATAAAGAAACGTATAAGGAGCGTGTTTCTAACCTTAGGAAAAACATATTTTTGCCATTAAAAATGGAAAAAAGTATTAAGAAAAAAATTATGTGGTGTTGCTATTTTATTTCACCAAGGCTCATGGCTATTAGAAAAGCTATAGGATTTAAGAAGGCTGCAAAAACTGTGTGTGGGGGGGTATAAGAAATAATGTTATAATAAAGAAACCAGCGTATATTCTTGTGCCTATCACGGGAGGTGCTTTTGCATGAAAACCGTGTGCGCTAAGGATATGTGTGCTGGTTGTATGGCCTGCATAAATATGTGCAAAAAGAGTGCTATTACTATTGTAGATGATTACAAGACATATAATGCCGTAATTGATGAAGTAAAGTGCGTGAATTGTGGGTTGTGTGAAAAAATTTGTCCTAATGTAAAATGCGTGGAGCAGGTTAACCCTATCTTTTGGAAAGAAGGATGGGCATTGAATCCTGAAATCAGAAGTAATGCATCTTCAGGAGGAATTGCTTCATCAATTATATATTCATTTATTAAAAATGGTGGATATGTTGCTTCGTGTATGCTTAATAAGGGAGAATTCGTTTTTGAATTGACAAATTCGACCCAAAGAGCTGAGCAATTTGTAGGATCTAAATATGTTAAAAGTAATCCAAAAACAATATATATAGATATTGAAAGGAAACTACAAGAAGGGAAAAAGGTCCTTTTTGTTGGATTGCCATGTCAAGTTGCTGCATTGAAAAATTTCTCACGCAATCAAGATAATTTGTATACAGTGGATTTAATATGCCATGGGTCCCCTTCGCCTGAATTGTTAAAGATGTATTTAAAAGAAAAATCAGTGGATATCGAAG
>ENA-OYWV01000584-OYWV01000584.1-human-gut-metagenome-genome-assembly--contig:-NODE-584-length-14466-cov-5.291236_pt1 | contig 14466 bp, 8 predicted proteins | sample MGYA00244812_ERZ653400 | MGnify/ENA primary metagenome ERZ653400 (study PRJEB26926, sample SAMN06165097) | human gut metagenome | biome: ENVO:00009003; feature: ENVO:2100002; material: ENVO:00002003... | reverse complement strand
GCTATGATTATGGTGACCGCGACTTCTGGGATTTCTCCACTCGTGCAGGCAAACAATTGGTTTGGATCATCTGCTCTTTCGGATTAGGGTTTGTGCTGTTGATGCTTGAAGATGATATTTATGATATGTTTGCCTATCTGATTTATATAGCACTTGCCATATTACTTGTGGTCACTATCTTTATAGCCCCTGATACGAAGGGATCGAGGTCGTGGCTGGTCATGGGGCCGGTAAGTTTGCAGCCGGCGGAGTTCGCCAAGTTTGCTACGGCGCTGGCTCTTGCCAAGTATATGAATTCCTATTCGTTCACCATGAAGAACTGGAAGAATATCTTGATGATGGTTTTCCTTATTTTGTTCCCGATGATACTTATTATCTTGCAGCGGGAGACTGGCTCAGCGTTGGTATATACTGCTTTCTTTTTGGTTCTGTATCGGGAGGGAATGCCAGGTGTGGTACTGTTTTCCGGAGTGTGCGCGGTAGTTTACTTTGTGGTAGGTATTCGTTTTGATCAGGTGTTTATTGCCGATACGCCGACGCCGATAGGGGAGTTTGCAGTACTTTCGATGGTCTTGCTGTCTGCGGCAGGAATGGTGTGGGTTTATAAGAAGAAATGGGAACCGGTACGCAATATATTGTTAGTTACCATTGGAGTGTTGTTAATCGCTTATTTTATATCGGAATATGTGACTCCGTTTAATTTGGTTTGGGTGCAATGGGGACTGTGTATGCTGGTAGTTGGGTACCTTATTTTCCTTTCGTTAAGTGAGCGTCATCTTAGTTATTTCCTGATAGGTATGTTTGCTATCGGTTCTATCGGTTTCTTATATTCCAGTGATTACTTCTTTAATAAAGTATTGGAGCCTCACCAGCAGATACGTATCAAGGTGGTATTAGGTATGGAAGAAGATCTGGCTGGTGCCGGATACAATGTCAACCAGTCGAAGATAGCTATCGGTTCCGGTGGTCTGACAGGAAAGGGATTCCTAAACGGTACTCAGACTAAGCTGAAATATGTACCCGAACAAGATACGGACTTTATTTTCTGTACGGTAGGTGAAGAAGAAGGATTTATAGGTTCTACTGCCGTGCTACTCTTATTTCTTATATTAATACTCCGTCTGATTGCTGTGGCGGAGCGGCAACCGTCTACTTTTGGTCGAGTCTATGGGTACTCGGTCGTTAGTATATTCCTGTTCCACTTATTTATTAATGTAGGCATGGTGCTGGGATTGACACCTGTGATTGGTATTCCGTTGCCATTCTTTAGTTATGGCGGTTCTTCGCTTTGGGGATTCACCATCTTGCTGTTCATCTTCCTGCGGATTGATGCAGGACGTAAAAAGAGACTGTCAGCGTTTTAATTTGATTCCTACATCATTGATACCGGGAAGAACTTCGTCCGGTAGAAGGTGTATAATTTTGAAGCGGTATTCCCCGGCTTTTCCAATACGGATGAAACCTGCTGGGAGAGTTGATTGATATAACCCACCCCAGCCATCTCCTAACCAAATACCTGCATTGTCAGCAAGTCGCAGCTCCAATGTATCCCGCTTGATATTTGGGATCTCCGGGCTGTCGTAGTAGATGAGTAAGGGCAAATTCTGATATGGATAATTGTTCCGGTTTCTCACTTCTACGGATACATTGTAGAGTGTAGCGGAGTCTGCAACCGAAACATTGAAGAATAGTGTGTCATTCCGCTGCCAGCCTTCCGTTGGCAGGGATTGAAAAGAATGATATACAGTCTGTTCATCGCAGGCTGTGTAGAAGCTTGCGATGAACAGCAGTATTAAACTCTTCAGGAGAGATGTTTTATTCTTGGGCTGGTTTTTCATTTCCGGCTGGTTTCTCTCCTTGTGGTCTGGGTGGATTGTTGGGTCTGGGACCTCTATCAACACGTTGTCCATCTCCTCGTTCACGATTTTTTTGCTTGTTGCGTCTGACCTGATCGCCTTGTTGTCTGGGTTGGTTCCCCTGTTGCCTTGGTTGCTCGCCTTGTGGTCTGGGAGTACCTTGTGGGCGTGGTTCACCTTGTGGGCGTGGCCTGGATTGTTGATCTCCAGGTTGATTCGGATTTCCTTTTTTCTTTTTCTTGCGGTTGTTATTACCGCCGTTTCCATTTCCACCACCGTTATTTTCTCCGCCGTTTTTACCTTTACGGCTACGGTCAAAGCGGGTTAAGCTTTCCTGTTCCAACAAATCTATCGGCTTCTTGGGTTCCACTTGTCGTGCTTCTTCTACAAGACTTTCTGGCTTAGTACCCCGTTTGTTCATACCGATGATTTCAAATGCACGCTTACCACTGATTGTTACCAGATTGGCAGGAATGTTCTTGTCGGTAGAGTAGGTTATCTGATTGCTTAGAATATCTGCCTTGAAAAAATAGAAAGTACCGTCTTTGGTTTCCAACTCGATCTCCCTGGAAGGAAGACGTTTCTGAGCTTCCACATAGCAGTCCACTTCATAGTTGAGACAGCATTTCAGTTTGGCACATTGTCCTGCCAGTTTTTGCGGATTGAGAGAAATATCCTGATAACGGGCGGCACTTGTGGATACTGACACGAAAGAGGTCATCCAGGTGGCACAGCAGAGCTCGCGTCCACAAGGGCCGATACCACCAATTCGTCCGGCTTCCTGACGTGCGCCAATTTGCTTCATTTCAATGCGGACATGGAAAGCATCTGCCAATACCTTGATTAGCTGGCGGAAGTCTACACGCTCATCGGCAATATAATAGAAAATAGCTTTGTTACCGTCTCCCTGATATTCCACATCACCGATTTTCATGTTGAGATTCAGGTTGAGGGCAATCTGTCGGGCGCGTATCATGGTGTTATGTTCGCGTCCTTTGGCTTCATTGTATTTGTCCATATCTACCTGTTTGGCTTTACGGTAGATGCGCTTGATATCAGCCTCAGACTTGATGTTAGCTTTTCGCATTTGTAGCGGAACAAGGCGTCCGGTTAGGGTCACCACACCGATGTCATGTCCCGGTGTTGCTTCTACGGCCACGATGTCGCCCTTTTCAAGAGGTATATGGTTGCTATTGCGGAAATATCCTTTGCGGGTATTCTTGAACTGAACTTCTACCAGATCGCTTTCTTCTCCGTTTCCGGGAATATCGGCCAGCCAGTCGTAGGTGTTCAGTTGCTTGTCTTGCCTGCCGCAACTTTTGCAGCAGAGACTTCCGCTTCCGTTATGTAGTTTAAAATCCATTTTTTTATTTATGATTGAGATTACTACTATATATCTGATTTCTACTGTTTCAATAGAACTATCATTTTCAATGAAAAATCAAAAAAGACCATCCTTGCATTTACATTTTGCTCAATATGTATCTGCGCTTCGCTCAATTCATCCATCATTCCCATTACATTCCGTTCGTTGATAAAAGGGGCGAAGCGGGTGGCAAAGTTTTGTTCGGGCAAAGTCATGTAACTCATCTCTTTGCAATGCAGGTTATAGATAAAATTCTCGCGTATCATACGCTGGGCGTATGTCAGGAAGTTCTTCTGCCGTTCGCGTCCCATGCCTGCCAGTTGCTCACTCCATTGCTTCATTTCACGTATCTTCCGTTGATAGGAAAGACGCATGAGGCTGACAAAGAGTTCAAAGAACAGTTCATTTTCTTCGTTTAGGTGGATGGTTTCCAATGCTTTGATAAAGTCACCGTTGGCAAGATGCGCCAAGGTGAAACTATCATTAGGACGTACGCCGTATTTCTGTTGCAAGGCGTTGGCAATATCCGTTTCTTCTATTTTACGGATGTTGAAACGTTGCGTACGGCTCAGGATTGTTGGCAGTATCATGTCCGGAGTTTCGGATATCAATAGGAATACTGTCTTTTCGGGAGGCTCTTCCAGAAGTTTCAATAACTTATTGGCACAAACTACGTGCATTTTTTCCGGTAGCCAGACGATAGTAACCTTGTAGCCACCTTCGCTTGATTTCAGACTGAGCTTGCGCACTATCTCGTCACTCTCTTTTGCATAGATGATGGCTTGCCCGTTTTCAGCATCCATCTCATTTAGCCAGTGGTTTAGACTGAAATAAGGGCTGTTCAGCACCAGATGGCGCCAGTCAGCTATATAATCATCGCACACTTCTTTCTTTCCTTTTTTTACGATGGGAAAGACGAAATGTACATCCGGATGTACCAGCTTATTCCACTTTACGCAGGAGGGACAAGTGCCACAGGCGTCTGTATCTGTACGGTTCGGGCAACAGATGTAACGGGCATAAGCCATTGCCAACGGAAGTTTTCCCACTCCCGATGGACCGCAGAAGAGCTGAGCATGAGGAATACGCCCCTCTTGCACTTCCTGCCGGAGCCGCTGTTTGGCTGCTTCTTGTCCTATTACCTCTTTGAAAAACACGATATTATATATAATTTAATTATCAATTACTAATTACCAATTAGATTACTCCAACTCTCAACTCTCCATTCTCAACTTTCAACTTCCCCTAGTATACCAGTTTTGCAACTTCTTTTATACTGTCCACTGCACCGATGGAGTAGAAGTGAATACTAGGTACTCCATGTTCCACTAATTCCTTACATTGCTTAACACACCATTCGATGCCTACTTGTTTGGCTTCTTCATCCGTTTTGCATTTCATCGCTTCGTATGCCAGTTCTTCGGGCAAGTCCACTTTGAATGTCTTGGGTATCATGCTGATTTGAGATATTTTCTTGAACGGTTTGATACCTGGAATGATGGGAATGGTAACTCCGGCTTTCCGGGCACGTTCTACGAAATCGAAATATTTTTGGTTATCATAGAAAAGCTGTGTAACGGCATATTCTGCACCGGCTTCCATTTTCTTTTTCAGCCAGTAGATATCAGTGTCAATATTGGGAGCTTCTTCGTGTTTTTCGGGATAACATGCCACGCCATAGGAAAATGGTGTATTGGTCACTTTCATTTCCGAGCCATCTACGAAAATACCTTTATTGAAGTTATTGATCTGTTCTTGCAATTCAATGGCATGGTGGTAGCCATCGCCTTCGGGAGTGAAGACGGACTCATGTTTTGCTTTATCCCCACGTAGCACCAGTAAGTCGGTAATACCCAGGAATTGCAGATCGAGCAGTACATATTCCGTCTCTTCGCGGGTGAAACCACTGCAAAGAAGATGCGGAACTACAGTAATATTATATCTGTTTTGGATAGCGGCAGCTACGGCAACAGTCCCTGGGCGGCGGCGCAAGCGATTGCGCTGAAACAAACCGTTTCCCAGATCTTTGTACACATATTCGCTGCGATGTGTGGTGATATTGATGTATTTCGGGTCAAATTCCCGTAAAGTATCTATGGTGTCGTACAGCTTTTCGATGCCTGTGCCTTTCAGCGGTGGCAGTATTTCAAAAGAGAAAGCTGTCTTCTCGTTGCTGTGTATCAGGTCGATAATTCTCATTTCTTTTTCGTTGTCTTTGTTCGGTGAACAAAACTTATTTGTACATTGGGAACAAAAATACGAAAAAGAAATGAGATATGCTTTTATTGTTGGGCTATTCTTTTATACAACGTATAGGAACAGCTATATAATAATCTTTATCTTTCACTTTATTACTGCCAGTGTCGTTAATATCGTTTGATGTACTTTTCATGAAAATAACGGTTTCTGTCAATCCATTCACGTCATCTCCTATCCAATAGAAAGCTGCGGCAGACTCATTTATCAAAGTTGTTTTATTTCCACTTTCTGTATACACTCCGTAAGGATAAAAACTTAATCCAGTCTCGTTAGTGGCAGGGGATACGATATCTCCCGCCTTAAATGGTATCCAATCTCCTGTTTTTAAAACAGAAATATCATTCTTGATATACTGCCTTAGTGAATCCCAATCTCCGTTATTAGGTATTTTCCATCCTTCTGGAGCCAAGTTACCAGCTAATATAGCTTCTCCATTATAGAAGTATATTTCATCTTTTTCGGGTTTAAAATAACCTGCTCCCTTGCCTAATTCTACTTGTTTAGTAAGAGGAGTGCCGTTTCTGTATGTAGTTGCGCACAAGTCTTTCTGCATCCAATATTGTATGCCTATTTTTACTATAGGATATTCTTTTAAAGTTCCATTCCTGATATCTCTAATCGTATGTCGTATAACATTTATATCCAAAGGCTTTTCGGGTTTTATTAATGTGATTATCCCTGATTCATTCAGATAGAATTTATCAATTTTTCCAGAAGTACCTGTAGTATATGTAAACGAATTATCTTCTGTATTCCAACTTATTTTTCCTCCATTGATCTCTCTTTCATCATCTAATAGTTGTAGTACAGTTCCATTAGTAAGGTCGCTTTGTTCATCGGCTCCGATAGGATAAATAGTGATTGCTTGTGAACTAATATTATCTGACCTAAGATACTCTTTGCAAATTTCTACAATAGGTTTACCGCTACTATATACTTTATAAACATTTGATTGGGTAAAAGATAATGCGGCAATATGTATTGCTGTAGTTTTGCCGCTATTATCTGTTTCCTTACCTTCAACAGATGTCCAGTCTTCTATGTTGCCGGTTATTCCTGTCAATATATGACTGGTAGTCTGCATGGCTGCTATGTCCAGGTCACATTGTGTATTTTCTGTCATTGTTAATTCCGGCATTGGGCATGTGTATAGTTGTCCGTTCCAGTCCATGACGAATGATTGTATATCGGACTTTATGTCTTGAGGAATAATGATAATCTCTTTTCCTATGAGTTTCCCGTTTTTTATACTCCATGTTCCGTAAGGAATAATATCTGTTTCTTCTTTATGATTTGTAAATTCCCCTGTGGTCAAATTATAGTCGGCTTTATTATAGAATCCGGTAGCAATGATTCGTGGATTAGCACTTAGTAAACTTTCAACAGTTTCATCTCCTTTGGGGGTAAGTGTTATGTTGAATTTGACTAATTTATGATAGAATTTCAGTTCAACAGCTTTTTCACTACTTGCCACTTTTGACTGTGTTGCGATTAGAAAATCTGATTGTGAACGTTTAATAGGATTGCTTTGATCTGACTGTATAGAGATTGGAATAATGGAAGAATTGGCAGATATCTCTGTTGGTAGGTAAGGGGAATAACTGATAAAGTCAAGAGTTGCATCTCCTACCGGATAGAAAACTGTTTTTTGGGGAATAAGCGTACTACTTCCTGTACATTCTAACTGCAAATTGTTGATATACCTTTCTTCTGCAATAGAAGTGGAGGATAGCATTGCGTATAATCCCACTTTATCTCCTTTCTCGAAGGTTGTATTTGTCACTCGTGTACTCGTTTTATTGATCTTTGTTGAAAATGTGATAGGGGTAGTTCCTGGAGAAGTCTCTGAATCTAACTTATTGACACAAGAAGAAATAGGTAGAAAAAGAGAACATAATAAAACAGAAATCAATCTGTTACTTTTAATAGTTGTTTTGCTCATTTGTTGCTATTTTATGAAATACAACTGTTGTATTTCTAGTTAGTACGTAGCTCTATCTGTTAATTAAAGCATCGGAATATCTGAGGTGGGTAAGGACCATAATTGGTATAAGAAAGTCTGTGGCTTTGGGATGCTAATTAATTGAATTCACGCTTGAATTCCAGTTCTATTCCATCTTAATGTTTTTCAATGTTCATTAACTCTGTTGGTTGACAAAGGTAAAATAATAATCTAAATATCTGAAAGAATAAACCAGTTTCTGTTAAAAGTATTTTTATCTTCCTTTGTATGAAGTGAATAAATGAATAGCTTTTGTCCCTACATTTTCATTCTTTCGCGGGAGATTTCAAAATTATCAGTACCTTTGTACTCTAAATTAAAGATAATCTGATAACTTATGCCATTAAATTTACCTGATAAGCTGCCAGCGATAGAGTTGCTGAAAGAAGAGAACATATTTGTTATTGACAACTCCCGCGCCACGCAACAGGACATCCGTCCGTTGCGCATCGTTATCCTGAACTTGATGCCTTTGAAGATTACCACGGAGACAGATCTTGTGCGTTTGCTCTCCAATACACCGCTTCAAGTGGAAATCTCGTTCATGAAAATCAAGAGTCATACATCAAAGAATACGCCTGTAGAACATATGCAGACATTCTATACTGACTTTGAAAAGATGCGTGGCGAGAAGTACGACGGTATGATTATCACCGGTGCTCCTGTAGAACAATTGGATTTCGAAGAGGTGACTTACTGGGATGAAATAATGGAAATATTCGATTGGGCGCGTACGCATGTTACGTCCACCCTTTATATATGTTGGGCTGCACAGGCCGGACTTTATCATCATTATGGAGTACCCAAGTATGCGTTGGATAAGAAAATGTTCGGTATATTCGAGCATCGTCCTTTAGATCCGTTACACGCTATTTTCCGTGGTTTCGATGATATGTTCTATGTACCTCATAGCCGCCATACCGAAGTACGGAAAGAAGATATCTTGAAAGTGCCGGAACTTACCTTACTTTCGGAATCGGAAGATGCAGGCGTACACCTGGTGGTAGCACGTGGTGGACGTGAGTTCTTTGTTACCGGACATTCGGAATACTCTCCATTGACATTGGATACGGAATATCGCAGGGATGTAGATAAAGGTCTACCTATTGAAATACCTCGTAATTATTATGTGGATAATGATCCGGATAAAGGTGTGATGGTGCGTTGGCGTGCCCATGCCAATCTGTTGTTCTCTAATTGGTTGAACTATTTCGTTTATCAGGAAACTCCGTACAATATTAACGATATAAAGTAGCTACAAGCTACGGGCTACGAGTGACAAGACCTTGCGGTGTATAGCGTATCACTCGTAGCCCGTAGCCTGTAACTTGTAACTAAAACGATATGATAAAGCAACGGAAGATAGAGTTACTGGCCCCTGCCAAGAACATGGAATGTGGCATTGAAGCTATTAACCACGGTGCGGATGCAGTGTATATCGGTGCGCCTAAGTTTGGCGCACGTGCAGCAGCCGGCAATTCGTTGGAAGATATAGCTGCTTTGGTGGCTCATGCCCATTTATATAATGTCCGGATTTATGTGACTGTCAATACCATCTTAAAAGAAGAAGAACTGGCAGAGACGGAGAAAATGATTTGGGATTTGTATCGTGCGGGAGTAGATGCCCTCATTGTGCAAGACATGGGAATCACTCGCTTAAACCTGCCGCCTATTCCCTTGCACGCCAGTACGCAAATGGATAACCGTACACCGGAGAAAGTACGTTTCCTTGCAGAAGCCGGTTTCCGGCAAGTAGTATTGGCACGTGAGCTTTCCCTTCAGGAAATCAGCCATATTCATAAAGCTTGTCCGGAAGTGCCGTTGGAAGTATTTGTACATGGAGCACTTTGCGTTAGTTATAGCGGGCAATGTTATGTCAGCCAGGCTTGTTTCGGACGTAGTGCCAACCGGGGAGAATGTGCACAATTCTGTCGTTTGCCTTTCAGTCTGGTGGATGCCGACGGAAAAGTAATTGTACGTGATAAGCATTTGCTATCTCTCAAAGATTTGAATCAGAGTGATATTCTGGAAGAGTTACTTGATGCAGGTGCCACTTCGCTCAAGATAGAAGGCCGTCTGAAAGATGTTTCTTACGTAAAGAATGTTACGGCTGCTTACCGCCAAAAGCTGGATGCTATCTTTACACGCCGTAAAGAATACGCCCGGGCCTCTTCCGGTACTTGTAATTATACATTCCGTCCCCAGTTAGATAAAAGTTTTAGTCGTGGATTTACGCATTATTTCCTGCACGGACGCAGTGAAGAAATCTTCTCTTTCGATACTCCGAAATCCCTCGGTGAAGAGATGGGCACCATGAAGGAACAACGCGGAAACTACCTCACAGTAGCCGGATTGAAATCATTCAACAACGGTGACGGTGTTTGTTATATCGATGAGCAAGGACGTCTGCAAGGCTTCCGTATCAACCGTGTAGATGGAAATAAACTCTATCCGGCAGGTGAGATGCCTCGTATCCGTCCGCGTACTGTGCTTTACCGTAACTATGACCAGGAGTTTGAGAAGTTGCTGGCACGTAAGTCTTCCGAACGAAAGATTTCCGTATCCTTGCTTTTGGCAGATACTGCCTTCGGCTTTGCTCTGACTGTCACGGATGAGGATGATAATAGCGTTACACTTTCTTTCCCTCATCAGAAAGAACCTGCCCGTACCCCGCAGGCAGATAATCTGCGTACTCAACTCAGTAAATTGGGAAATACTCCTTTTGAAGCCGGAATATTAGCGGATAATCGTTCGCCTGAAACAAATTCCGCCATAGAAATCCGCTTTTCAGATAACTGGTTTCTTCCCGCTTCCGTAGTAGCCGATTGGCGCCGTCAAGCCGTAGACAAGCTGGTTACCGTTCGCTGTATTAATTATCGGCAGGAAGTGGCAGTCTGGAAACCTACAACTCATGCTTTCCCTTTGCCGGGAACTTCTTCTAAGACAACAGCTTCCGCTACTTCATTAACGTACCTCGGTAATGTAATGAATACCCGTGCCGCCTCTTTCTATGCCGATCACGGCATTGCTACCGTAGCTCCGGCTTATGAGAAACAATCTGTACCGGGTGCTGTTTTAATGTTCTGCAAGCATTGTTTGCGTTATAGTATGGGTTGGTGCCCTACTTATCAGAAGGGACGTTCACCTTATCGGGAGCCTTATTATTTGCAAGGAACTGATGGTAAGCGCTTCCGCTTGGAGTTTGATTGTAAGAATTGTCAGATGAAAGTATATGCGGAATAAGAGAGAACATATTCGTTATCACCACAGAGCGGTACAGAGTAACACTGAGTTTCTTAAATATCAGAAAAGACTCCGTGCAACTCTGTGCTACTCTGTGGTGATAGCGATTATTATCAGTCTGGTTTCCTGCCGTTACTCCCGTCCCAATCTGGATGATGAAGGTATCAGTGATAAAACCCGCGACTCTCTGACCTACCTTTACGACCGGCATTATACGTTGAATACGAATCTGGAAGTGGTGCAGGATTCCGTGGTGCTTGCCTGTCTGCCGGTGAAGGATTGCTACAATACTCTGTATAGAGGAGACCGTGTAGTAGTGGCCGAATTTGCCATTCATTCTGCTGATAGTGTGGACAGTGTTTGGGTAAAACTGGCTCATTCCCAGGAGATACAAGGCTGGATCGGGGAGCGGGAAATGATGCAAGCTTTTGTACCTACGGACAGTATCTCACAATTCATTTACTTGTTCAGTGATACACATGCTTCTTACTTCGTGATTATTTTCGCCTTGTTTGTCGGTGCCTGGGTGTTCCGTTTGTTCCGTCGGAAGCAGTTGAAGATTGTTTATTTCAATGATATTGATAGTGTATATCCGCTTTTGCTCTGCCTGTTGATGGCATTCAGTGCTACGGTGTATGAGACGATGCAAGTTTTTGTGCCCGAAACGTGGGAACATTTCTATTTTAATCCTACGCTTTCACCTTTCAAGGTGCCGTTTATTCTCTCGGTCTTTTTGCTGAGCATCTGGTTGTTTATCATTGTACTGCTGGCAGTACTCGATGACTTGTTCCGTCAGTTGACTCCTGCCGCTGCCGTATTTTATCTGTTGGGATTGGCATCTTGTTGTATCTTCTGTTATTTCTTCTTTATACTGACTACACAAATCTATATCGGCTATATTTTCCTTGTTGTTTTCCTTGGGCTTTTCCTAAAGCGAATGTGTGCTACACTTGTCATTTACCGCTATCGTTGCGGGCGTTGCGGACAGAAATTAAAAGAAAAAGGGCCTTGCCCAAGCTGTGGTGCTATCAATGAATAATAGGGTGTAGCAAGTTCTCTTAACCCTTTCATGCTTATGATACTTACTTTTCCCCTCTTTCCTGCTTAGATGTAATGTAAAAGATGGCATCTTTTGCTGCGAAAGATGCCATCTTTTGATGTTAGAGATGCCACCTTTTGCGACAAAAGATGCCATCTTTTGCATAACGGGTTAGGGAGATGTATGGGGACGGAAGTAATGATCTCTATCAGAACCTGCAACGTAGTTCGATTCCCGCCTGTATGGGGCGGCCTTTCTGCATGAATCCGTTGCCCATGCTTTCAAAGTAGAAAGCAGCGTAGTCTTTATCCAGTGCATTGCGAACCCAGAAGTCAATCTGTCCGTTGCCTTTTTGCAGGCTGAGGCGTCCGTTCAATGTGCCGTAGAAAGCTTGGCTGACATCATTCTGCTCGGTCCAATAGATACGTCCTGCACCGGTGTAGTTGGCATTAAGTTGAATACGGTCCAACCAATGTCCCGGGTTGATGCGGAATATGTATTGTCCGCCCAGGCTCAGGGTGTGCTTTGGAACGAAAGGAACATAGTTGCCGTTGTAACTTATTTCTTCTAATTTACTGTTGGTTGTTATGTAATCTTTGAATGTGGCATAAGTATAACCGTAGCTTGTAGTCAAGGTAAAGTTAGTGGTAACTGCACCCATCAGAGATATTTCTGCTCCCAGGCTGCGGCTCTTTCCTGCATTTACCGTCTCGCGTCCAAGTCCGCTCTGGGCGAAGCGGGAAATCTGCTGGTCGCGCGTTTCAAGCCAGAACAGGGCGGCATCGGCACGCAGACGGTTTTGGAAAAGGTTTAGGTGAGTACCTATTTCATAGTTCCAGGTTTGTTCCGGTTTATATACGGTGGCAGCCCGGGCATCCGGGTTTTCGCCGGCATCGGGTATAAAGTTCACCATATCTTTAAGGTTTTCGGGAACCTGGGACATGATTTCATCTTTGGTCAGCCTCATCATATCGTTCTTCAGACTCGCTTGCAACAGGTCGGAGAACATCTGGATGTTGTATCCTCCCGAACGATATCCTTTGCTGGCGGTGGCGTATACATTTCCGAGGTTCTTCGGGAAGTCATATTGCAGGGCGAACTTCGGCAATAGTTGCAGATAATCCTTGCTGATGGAGCCTTGATAACGTGAGGTGACGGTCAGTGCTGTTTCCGGCATCATGGAAATAGGATTTCCTGTGGGCGCTCCATTCATCATCATCTGGCCCGTAATACCTATGGTGTAGTCCATTGCTGTACCGGAGTTATAATCCATCTTCATTTTCTCATAGTCCAGTCGAAGGCCAGCGGTGAATGATACTCCATCGATACCGAATAAATCTCTGAATGTGGATTGGTGGAACAGAGCTCCGTTCAAAAGCGGTGTCTTGAAGTCTCCGTTGATAGGCAGGCGGGCGCTGGTTACTTTCAGTGCGGGCATGATGTTCATATTTCTTCCGGGTCCCATCGGTACCTCAACCAGTGCGGGGATGAAGTTTCCCAACATCTGATCCATCATTGCCATACCATCTTCTTTGAATGTGACCGGTGCAGTAGTATTTAGCCATTGGTAGAAACCGAAAATGCCTGTAGCCCATTGCCAGCGGTGGCTTTCCTTGCTCTTCATTACGATTTCTTCACTGATGGTGTTGATGCGCTGCTTCTGTTCGAGGGTATAGGTGTTTTTAGCTGTGAAATCCTGATCCAGAAACATACGATCCTTTAGATGTTGATATCCGGTTACGGCACTGAGTGTGAAATTCTGTGCCTGGTACTCTACATTAAGTCCGGCATTCAGCAGGTTGCGGTAATAGCTACTTTCATCATTGTAAGCCGTTTTGGCTACATCTCCGGTTTCTTTATTGTAGAGTCCATACGGGTAACCGCCCTGGTCACCATATTCATAACTTACATTAAAGTCGAGCTTCCAATTGTCGCTGGGCAAGTAGATGGCGCGGATACGTCCACCGGCAGACTGCCCTTTATCTACCTTTTTATTGTTGAGCGCTGCATTGCGGAAGAAACCGCCTTCGTATTCATAAAATCCTCCAGCCGAGAATGCAAAGCGCTCATTCATCCGGTGATAGTGAGTGACGGAAGTATTGTATTGATTGTGTGTACCTGCCCCTATCCGGAAGTCAGTACCTTGATAAGAGAAAGGAGATTTGGTATGTACTTTAATAAGTCCACCCATCGCATTTCGTCCGTACAATGTACCCTGCGGACCGCGCAGCACATCAATACGCTCGATGTCGGAATAATTGAAATCGAATGCAGATTTATCTATATAAGGTATATTGTCAACATAGAGGCCTACGGAGGGAGTATTGATGCGAGAACCGATACCACGAATATAGACGGCAGATGTCAGTCGCGAACCGTAATCAGGAATAAATATATTCGGGACCAGTGCTGTCAGGTTCTTTATGGAGTTCACTTGTGCAGCTTGCATGTCTTGTTGCGAAAGTAAGGTGACGGCATTGGGTAGCTCGCGCAACTTACGGTTTTCTTTAGGTGCTGCAATAATGAGAACCTCTTCAACGTCCACTATTTTCAGGGTATCTACTTCTTCTGCCGCAATGTTTCCTATAGGTAGGAGTGCCAGGGCAAAAATCAACAATTTACTCTTATTCATTCTTTGTCTTTTAGGATAAATGATAATTTACCAGCGTAGCGCTGGAGCAAGGTTCTCCTTCGGCGTGCA
>ENA-OYWV01000569-OYWV01000569.1-human-gut-metagenome-genome-assembly--contig:-NODE-569-length-14671-cov-5.199713_pt1 | contig 14671 bp, 10 predicted proteins | sample MGYA00244812_ERZ653400 | MGnify/ENA primary metagenome ERZ653400 (study PRJEB26926, sample SAMN06165097) | human gut metagenome | biome: ENVO:00009003; feature: ENVO:2100002; material: ENVO:00002003... | reverse complement strand
GGATATACAATAGGCATCAAGCACCCACCCTATCAATGTAGGAATACCCCAAAGACCGATATTCTGGATAAAGAAAATCAATGCGTATGCCGTACCCAACTGGCTTACCGGGAATATCTTGGCCACAGCCGGCCACATGGCAGAAGGTACCAGCGAGAAAGCGATACCCAAAATTATCATCAGCACAATAGCTACCAGCCAATAGTTTATATCGGGAATAGCATAAATGAAATGCACACATATCAGCATGGCCGAGCCCAGCAGCATGATAGATGCGGACTTGCCCCGCTTGTCAATGAAACCACCAAAGACCGGAGTCAGAATCAGCGCTCCCAATGCCGGAAGTCCGGCAAATGTACCGGCCACATTCTCATTGATACCGTATTTGATAATCATCAACTCGGAAGCAAACTTCTGGAAAGGGAATACACAGGAATAGAATAATACGCACAGCAAAGCTATCAACCAGAAGCCCGGGTTAACGAGGATATTCTTCACATCTTTGAAAGAGAATTTCTCTTCCTCCCCTTCTGTACCTGCTGCTATAGCTTCTGCTTCCATCTGCCTGTCAAGCTTCTTATCCATTACTGAAAAAATAAAGAAAGCAACCAGACCACCTAAGAGAAGAATCAATCCTACCAATACCGGAGTAGTGATACCGAAAGCACGTGCCAAAGGAATAGCCACTGCATAACCGGCTTGCGAACCGATACGTGCCAGTGCTACCTGTACACCCATAGCCGTAGCCAGTTCTTTACCCCTGAACCACTTGGCTATAATTTTAGAAACAGTGATACCGGCAACTTCCGCACCTACACCAAAAATGGAATAGCCGGCAAATGCAACGAATACGCCTGCTTTATAACCGAAAATCTCGTTAAGACCGAAAATCTGTGCATCCGGACCGGCAAGTCCTGTCATGGCATAATACTCAAGTGTCGTACCTCCCACCATCAGGATGGTTGACAATTTACCGGTGAAACGGATTCCAAAACGGTCGAGAATTAATCCTCCCCAGATCAGCATCAGGAAGAATACATTCAGGAAACTGTATCCACCTGTGAAGAATCCAAAATCACTACTTGTCCAGGCAAGATCCGACTCCAACATCGTTTTCAGCGGTGCTACCACATCGTTTACATAGTAAGCTGCCATCATCGTAAAGGCAACAATCACCAATGCTCCCCAGCGGGTAGCCTTCGAGTCATTCAATTTAAGTTTTAATTGTTCTGTCATTGTACTATATTAGATTAATTATTAATCAGATTGCATAATCCCGACAAAGGTAATTAAATCTGGCATAAAAAGAAAAGAGGCTGACACCTTTTCGGCGTCAACCTCTCTCTTATTTCTTTTTGCGGTTCATCCGCACATAACTTTAGTTAGCTGAATCTTCAGCGGCAGGAGCAGTAGTGGCAGGAGCTGCGGGAGCTTCTGTCTGCGGAGCAGCTGTACCAGTAGGCATGTTGTACGGATTGGTTTTCTCTTCTTTCTGTGCCTGTTCCAGGATCACATCACCGCCTTTACTGGAAGAAGTGGGAACAACGTAGGCAGTAGCAATACTCATTACGACCATAAATCCTGCCAGAAACCATGTTCCTTTTTCCAAAAAGTCAGTAGTCTTGCGTACGCCCATAATCTGATTGGAAGAAGAAAAGCCGGATGCTAAACCGCCTCCTTTGGAATTTTGAATCAATACAATGAAGCACATCAACAAGGATGCAACCACCATTAAGATAACTAAGAATAAGTACATTTTGTTATTTTGATTTAGCGTTAATAATCAATTTCTCCAAAAATCTGATTTGGTCTGCAAAGTAAGCATTTTTTTTTGGATAATTCAAACTTAATTTTTTAATAATTTCAAGAGCCTTGTCATATCGGCGCTGTTTGATATAGATTTTAGCCAAAGTTTCGGTAAAACAGCTATCATCCTGTTCTGTTTCCTCTACTGCCGACCGGGGAGTTTCGTCGGCAACAACCACCTTTTCCTCTTCTGCTTCATCCGTTTCTTCTTCAATCAACGGCAATAAAAGCGGGTTGTCTTCTTTGGGTAACTTCAGGCTGATACCTTCCTCCGTTTCGCTTTGACGAATGAAACCATCTATCAGATCCTGCCCACGCAATTTCGGTACTTCCGTCGGGGTAGTTGATGAGGAATCTGTTTCGTTCGTTTCTTCATCATCCCGTATCAGGTAAGCGGTATAATCCATTGCATAATCCAATTCCGTGGTCTGTGAATGTTCTTCCGGAACAGTGGCAAGGAAAGCGTCTATTAACGAAAGGGTACGGTCAATGCTCGGCTCCTTTTCCAACTCCTTTCCCACAATATGTGCGGAAGCATGGGGATGGAGGGCATAGCGGTCACCTTCAATCAGATAAAACAATACACGGCGGTCTGATACATACAATACCGCTTTACGCAGTTCTGCACCGAAGTTGATATCGTGCAGCACATAGAGGTTCTTGAGATAGAGCAAGCGCAGGGACTGAAAATAAGGATAACGGGCTACCAGCGTACGAAGTTCGTACAAGGTATCCCGATTCAACGCCTCGGGATGCTGTATCCATTGTTGCAAATGTACAGGCGTCATTCCTTTTATTACCAGTTAGCTACGGTTGCGTTAAAGATTTGTTCTGTTATGTCTTTCACCATCAGGCTTATCAATTCATCTTGCACTTCGGTCAGCAGCTTAGAAGAATCATAAGTTTGGAAAGCAGAGAATTGCTGATCCGTGAAATCATCCTTATGATCCGTATTATTCACAAAAGTAACTTTCACAGTCAAAGTAACTTTTACCTTTGAAGAATATCCACTGGCATCCACCGCTTCGTTATATTGATTATAACCGGTAATCTCACCATCAATTTCAAGATCGGCGTTACTATTGACCAATGACAAGCGTGTCTGACGCATGAACAAGTCTTTCAGACTCTGGTTAAATTCAGTAGCCAACGGGGCATATACATACTCTGCACGATTTTGAAAATCCGCTATCGAAATAGTTTTTACTTTAGAGTAGTCAATCGAACTGATCGGGGCAAGTCCTATCTTAATGCTACACGAATTTACTACCAGTAAGATGCTCAACAACAAAGCCGTCGAGGCTATTTTTTTAATCCAATCCATATTCTTTAATCTTTCTGTATAAGGTACGCTCGGAAATATTCAGATCCTTTGCCGCACTCTTGCGTTTACCATGATGCTTTTCCAAGGCTTTCCGTATCATTTCTTTCTCCACCTCATCCAGCGAGAGAGACTCTTCTACATACTCTTCCGTGTCCTGTATATCTTCATCAATGTTGTGGGACGGCTTTATGGAAGGATGAATAATGGTAGGCACGCTCGGAGAAACAGGAGTCACTACGGCAGGCGGTTGGGCATAATAAGCAGCAGGCACAGCCGAAGCGGCAGTGTTTCCACGTTCGGTCATAATCTCATGTACCAGCTTTTTCAGCTCCGTCACGTCTTGACGCATATCGAAAAGAACCTGATATAAGATTTCCCGTTCACTCTCAAAACTCTTGTTTTCTTTGACGCCGAATAAAGCAGGCAGCCGCTGTATCGTATTCTGTTCCGGCAAATATCCTTTCAATATAGAAGCATTGATTTCACGGTTGGTTTCAATGATGGAAACCTGTTCCGTTATATTCTTCAATTGCCGCACGTTGCCGGGCCACGAGTAGGAAATCAATAGCTGCTTGGCATCTTCCGTCAACTGAATGGCAGGCATACGATATTTCTCGGCGAAATCCGAAGCAAACTTACGGAATAATAGAAATGCATCCTCTCCACGTTCACGCAAAGGGGGTATCTGGATAGGCACAGTGTTCAGGCGGTAATACAAGTCTTCACGGAAACGTCCTTCGGAAATAGCCTGTGTCAAGTTTACATTGGTAGCTGCCACAATGCGTACATTGGTCTTCTGCACTTTAGATGAACCGACTTTTATGAACTCTCCGCTTTCCAGCACACGGAGCAGGCGTGCTTGCGTAGGCAAAGGCAACTCTCCCACTTCATCCAGGAAAATCGTTCCACCATCCGCCTCACCAAAATATCCTTTCCGTTCACCGATGGCACCGGTGAAAGCCCCTTTCTCATGACCGAACAATTCCGAGTCAATAGTTCCTTCGGGAATGGCACCACAGTTCACCGCAATATACTGACCATGCTTACGCCGACTGTACTGGTGAATGATCTGGGGAAAACTTTCCTTACCCACACCACTTTCTCCGGTTATCAGTACAGACAGATCAGTAGGCGCCACCTGTATAGCAACGTCTATCGCACGCATCAATGTTTCATTGTTGCCAATGATGCCGAATCGTAACTTTACTTGTTGTATTTCCGCTTTCGTCATTCTACAAATCTTCTTCCACACTATCGAGTTTCAGCTTATCGCTGTCATCACGCTTTTCGTAATATTGTTTTCGCAAAGGGTTGGCATGTGCTGCTTTATCACGCAGGCGATTACGGAACACATCAATAGCCACATAAATAGCCTGACGGAAAGACTCTTCACTCGCCAAACCTTTTCCTGCAATATCATATGCAGTGCCATGAGCCGGTGAAGTACGTATCACAGGCAATCCGGCAGTATAATTCACACCTTCGTCCATCGCCAGTGCTTTGAACGGTGCCAGTCCCTGATCGTGGTACATGGCAAGCACACCGTCAAAATGAGTGAAATTGCCTGAACCCATAAAGCCGTCAGCCGGATACGGTCCATAGCACAAGATGCCTCTGGCAGACATCTCTTTCAATGCCGGAATGATAATTTCTTCTTCTTCCTTTCCCAGCAGACCTTCATCTCCCGCATGCGGATTCAGAGAAAGTACAGCAATGCGCGGTGCATCAATAGCGAAGTCCTGTTTCAACGACTGGTTGAAGATAGCCAGTTTCTCCTCTATCAGCTCCTTCGTTATAGTCGAAGCAATCTGACTGACAGGGATATGCCCGGTAACCAATGCCACCCGGAAATCATCTTTCATCAGAATCATCAATGACTTGGCACCATTGCCCAGTCTCTCTTCTATATATTCCGTATGACCGGGAAATGCAAAAGTTTCCGACTGAATGGTATGCTTGTTGATGGGAGCTGTGACAATCACGTCAATCAATCCCTCTTTATATTCCTCGATAGCTCTTTCCAAAGCACCGAGTGCAGCCTTTCCGGCTTCAGGATCTGCCTTTGAGAATTCTACTTTCACTTCATCATCCGTGCAGTTCACTACACTCAAACGGTTGTAAGCCGCTTCCGCAGCAGAGCTCACGATACTGAAGTTCGTCGGCAAATCGAGTGACTTGCGATGATAAGCTGCCACCTTAGGGGAGCCATAAATAACAGGTGTACACAGTTCCAGCATAACGGGGTCGGAGAATGCTTTCAGAATAACTTCATAACCCACACCGTTTATGTCTCCTTGTGTAATGCCGACTTTTATTTTATTATCTTCCATTTTTCAATATATATATCATTTTAGATAAGAATGTGCCAGAAGTTCCAACGATAAATCTTCATCCGCAGATTACGCAGATAACGCAGATTGAGATTAAAACAAATCTGTGCAATCCGCGTAATCTGCGGATGAAAGTTATCTCTTTAATTCGTATACATTCTTACATATTATTTTCCTTGATCAGTAGCTTTACTCTGCTCTTTCGTCACGCCCAATGGAATCTCAGCTCCTGTCTGTTTATCACCCGGCACTCTCAAAGTGTAAAGAGAGGCTTCCATCTGGCGCATCAGATTACGTTTCAACTTATCAGGTGAATAGATAAAAGCTTCCACAACAATAATACGTTGGTTCACCGGATCCAAACGCATGTGCGAAACAAACGGACCACCCATAAAATCCCCCTTCATACGCCACAGGCCACGAGCTTCCAGCGCATACTCTCCTTGTACATTAAGAGGACGAACATCGGTCATTAAGGAGTCAGTTGCCATATACATGCCTTCTCTCGCTCCCGGAATGTTAGCCTTCATGACAGAGTCACGCATCTGCACAAAATATTCCTTGGTAAATGTATTTTTATCTCTGTACGGGAAAGAGTAAATAACAAAGTTCTGGTCGCCGGTAGCTGCATTCGTGCCAGCCCAGAAGAAGTTCTCTCCTTGCTTGGTAGAAGAAAGTTCAGCAGGTACCCAGACATCACAATCAAACATACTCTTTACCTTTGTCGTCACATAATCATTATGCTTCTTTTCCAGTTGTGTAATCTGTCGGTTCATCTCCGCACGGGTAAAGAAATCAATGATAGTCTGTTTGTTCTCCGTCACAAACTGCTCGAAAGAAGCTTCATCAGGAGCCTGTATAGTCAGGATAGTTTGCGGAGCAGCATACACATCCTTCGCATATTTAAACTTAGGCTGGGTATAAATATCCTGTACATCAGCGATAATAATGTTACGAATCAACTTTAACGTAGCATCATAGTTGGCAGGAGAAGTGTACATCATACGGAAAGAACGTTCGGACTGGGGAAGCCCCGGTACATCCGTATCAAGTACATCATAAAGCGCCCTACCGGCAGGACGTTCCCACATAGCGGGATCAACCACTACCAGGATTTCATACGCACGACCACTTGAAGTCGCACCAAACACGCCTTTCTTACCGCCACTACATGCGGAAAGGGCAATTGCTACAATAGTCAGACTTAAATAAAACAGCTGCTTTCTCATATACTTACCAGTTAATGTTTTTACAAAACTACGAAGAATACGTATATCATCCGAGCCAAAGTTAATAATTTATATTAATTCTTGTTTATTCTCTTCCTGTTTGGCAGTGGAAAGCATGCCGCAAGCGGCAAATATATCTTCACCGCGGGAAGCACGTATCGTAGTAAACAAACCGTGGGAAGTCAGGTAATCACGGAGTTTAGTCATTGTTTCCATATCCGCTCCCTCCAGGTCTACACCGGGAATGGCATGAAAGCGGATGAGGTTGATACGGCAGTCCAGTCCACGCAAGAGTTTCAACAATTCCTTAGCATAGAGCAACGAATCATTCACACCCTTAAAAACAATATATTCAAAAGATAGTCTACGCTGTTTACTAAAATCATAGTTTTTTAACAAGTCTACCATTTCAGTGATAGAGAAAGATTTCTCAGCAGGCATCAGTTCGCGACGTTGCAAGGCGACCGGAGAATGTAAGCTGACAGCCAGATGACATTCCGATTCTTCTATAAAGCGCTGAAATCCTTTGCGCAAACCAACGGTAGAGAGCGTGATCCGCTTGGGACTCCATCCATATCCATAAGAAGCAGTCATGATTTCCAGAGCTTTCAGCACCTCGTCCAGATTATCCAGAGGCTCACCCATGCCCATCATCACCACGTTGGTCAATTTATCCCGCTCGGGAAGAGAATTTATCTGATTGATTATCTGATTGGCAGTCAGGTTGGCACTGAAGCCTTGCTTACCCGTCATACAGAATTTACAGTTCATCTTACATCCCACCTGAGAAGATACACAAAGTGTGGCACGATCTTCATCGGGAATATAAACCGCCTCTACAAAGTTCTTATCACCTGCCCGATACAAGTATTTCACCGTACCGTCTGTGGAACGCATAGCTTCCACAGGTGCCTCCGCTCCGACTTCGTAGACATCTTTCAGGAGATCCCGATGTTTCAGCGACAAGTTGGTCATATCGTCTATGGAGTTCACTTTCTTGTCATACAGCCATGAAGCAATCTGTTTGGCGGAAAACCCGGGCATTCCCAGTCTTTTCACCACCTCCTGCAATTCAGTGAGTGTCAGTCCTAAAAGAGTTTGTTTCGGCATAATTATCTATCAATCTTTCCAGTTTATCTTTGCAAAGGTAGGAATAAAGTTGCACAAAGGCAATTGCAGGCGCAGAAAATGAGACACAGGGATAAAGAAAAAGCCGCCTGATATTCTATCAGACGGCTTTTCATATCTCAATTATCGTTATTTCTTAGAAGAACAGATAACGGCTATCTTTCACATCAGCTTTCAGATACAAGTCGTTGAGGAACTGGCTTGCCATACGGGCATGCATATTCTGCAACGTAGTTTCTTCTGTTTCCTGATTGAAAGTTTCGTTCAGTTTATCTTTTGCATACGGTTGAAGAACAAATACACCGCCATTACCCTTTATCGGAGCACTCAGTTGGTTCAGTTCGGCAATCGATGCATAAGCACCTACCAGCGGTTCACTGGCACGTAGTACCGGAACATAAGCGGGAGCTGCAAAAGTTACGTGTTTCACTGAATCGCTTACTGCTTCAGGCATAGCTTTAAATTGATCGAATGAAGTAGCACCGGCAGCCTTCATGTCAGCCATAATCTTCTCAGCCTTCTTGTCACGCAGCAATTCAAGTCTCAGTTGGTCTTTCACCAAAGCCAACGGACGGTAACCAGCCGGAACAATAGCAGAAACACCCACTACCAACATACGGTCACTTTCGCCACACTCATACAAACCGGATACTTCACCAGTCTTTGCAGAGAATGCCCATCTCAAAGCTTCCTTAGTACCTCTGATACCACCGATACCATGTTCAGAACTATACAAATCGTTTCTATCCAAAAGCTTATAACCAGCATCTTCTGCATTAGCTACCATCTTCTCCAGTGTCGGGTTAGAAGCGATAAACTGGCTGAATTCATTGTATGCCTTGCTGTAAGTTTCTTTGCTGAACTCTACCGGACGTTTAATAACGGCTACTTTATATTTATCTTTAACAGCCTTCTTATCCATCACCTGTACAATGATATTTGCCTGTGCCAGGTTCAGGTTGGTCATTTCGTTCTTACCAAGAGTAGTGATTGTATTCACATACTTCAGGTTATCACCATCCAGCTGTGCACCTTCGTAGTTAGCAGAAGAAATCCAGGTAACCTCACCGGTCTGACCATACTTCTTAGCGATTTCAGCAAAGTCTGCACCACCTTTGATGGCAGTATAGATACTGTCAGCCAAAGTTTTTGTCTTCGCAGCATCTTCAGCAACCACCTGTATCTGACGGTACTGAATAGAGTCTGCCATTGAAGCAGTAGCCAATTTCTTGAACGAGTTGATCGTATTGTCAGTCGCATTGTAGTAAGGACCATATACACCACCTACTGAAACAGAGTCCAGACGAGCAGCTACATCGGTAGGCAATGCCTTAGAAGTATAATACAGATCAATGTAAGGAACTTCAGAACCGGCAGCACGAACAAGTGTAGAATAATCACCCGGAGTACCTGCAAGTTGTTCAGTATATTCCATTACTTCCTGTTGGATAGCATCTCTGTCTTCAGGGCTTGCAGTTACTTGTACATCAATAAACTTGATGTTACGAGTTTCCACATATTGTTTGAATTGCTCTTTCTTCTTGTCATAAGCTGCTTTCAGATCTGCATCTGTGATGGTCACTGTAGAGTCTACGATTGAAGAATAAGGAATGGCAGCCAGCAACATATCAGACTGATCCGCTCTTGCATTGAAAGCATCCTGAGCTTCTACCGGATTAGAGAAAAGAGACTTTGAAACCAGAGCCTGATATTTCTCAGCCAGACGAGTCTGAACCAATTGTTTCTCAAGGAAAGACCAGAACTTGTACATAGACTGATAATATTCTGCATACTGTGCCGGCATCTGCGCTGTGTTCATCTTAGAGTAATCTACGAGGAATTTCTTCAACATATCTTTGTCGAAAGCACCAGTTTGCGGATTACGGAACGGGGTCTGCTGCAACATCGGGTGTACGCCTGCATCAATGATTGACTGGAGTTCTGCTTTAGAAACTGACAAACCAAGTTTTTTTGCTTCGTTTTCAATCAACTTATTGTTAACGTAGTTTCTCCAAACTTCATCTTTAATCTGATTGTTTTCTTCATCTGTGAGTGCACTTGTTCCTCTGGAAAATTTCACAACTTCAGTATATTCTTCTACCAAGCTCTGATAATCCTGAGCGGAAAGTGACTCTCCGTTAACCTCTCCTACATCATGTGACTGGTGTGGCTGCAATACCTTCCATGCGTCTCCCGCAATGAAAGCGAACAGCGCCAAACCAATAACAATCACCAATAAGGGTCCTTTAGACCGAATGTTTTGTAATGTTGCCATTTTAGTTAATATGATTTATTTGTTTATTATATTTTCTCCAAACTTCATTTTAGCGCACGAAGATACAAAAAATGCTAATACGCATCTATTTATTCTTTAAAAAATTACGCCATTCTGCTATTATTCCACCACTTTAAGACGTACCAGCTCTATTTTAGTGGCTGTAACCTTAATAATTTTGAACTGAAATTTATCAATCGTCACTACTTCATGCAATTTCGGGAAACTCTGATAACGGTTCAGGATCAATCCACCCACTGTCATATAATCATCTTCTTCCGGCAGATCCAGATCAAACGTCTCATTAACCTTTTCTATTTCCAAGCGACCCGAAAGCACATATTCGTGTTCACCAATCTGCTTGCACACATACGAAGTGTTATCATGTTCATCCTCGATATCACCGAATATTTCTTCTACCAGATCCTCCAGCGATACGATGCCAGACGTACCGCCAAACTCATCCACCACTACGGCAACCGTTTTCTTCTGCTGCATGAAGAGTTTCATCAGTTTATGCGCTGCCATGGTTTCGGGCACAATGGGCACTTCTTTTACATTATTCCGCCAATCGGCAGGATTGCGGAACATTTCGGACGAATGGATATACCCTACCACATTATCTATATTGCCGTCATACACTATAATCTTGGAGATACCGGACTCAACAAAAAGACTTTTCAAATCTTCCAGAGTGGCAGTCAGGTCAACGGCTACAATTTCCGTGCGGGGTACGATACAATCGCGTATTTTAATACTAGAGAAGTCGAGCGCATTCTGAAATATCTTCACCTCGGCATCCAGTTCTTCTTCATCTTCGGCATTATCGATACTGGACTGGACAAAATAATCCAGATCTACTTTTCCAAAAGCCTTGTCCGAAGCTTCTTTATTGATCTTCATCCCGAACAGACGCAAGAAAAGGTAAGATAATCCGGAAGCCAGCTGAGACACCGGATACAAAACGATATAACAAATCAGTAGCGGAAAAGCGCATACTTTTAATACAAGATTGGGGTTAATCTTGAATAAGGTTTTAGGAAGGAATTCACCTGTTACCAGGATAATAAGTGTAGAAATGACTGTCTGCAACAACACTTCCACAAAATCATTGGAGATCAAATCGCCCAGGAGATGGACTTTGATAACTTGCGCCATAAGGATACCATAAATAACCAGCGCAATATTATTACCTACCAGCATGGTAGATATGAAGTTATTGGAATTACGGAAGAAATAAGAAAGAATGCGAGACGTCAATCCCTCCTTACGTTCCATTTCAAAACGTAGTTTGTCTACGGAAACAAAAGCAATCTCCATACCCGAAAAGAAAGCGGAGAAAGCCATAGTAATCAATAAATAAATATAGGTATCCATAATTTACGGTTTGATACTATCTTTCGGCATACTGTCTGTTTGCACGCTGTCAGCAGGAGCTGTGGCATCATCATCTACATAAAAGATGCCCTCCGGTTTTCTTATTGTATAAACGGTCATTTGTTCGTTAGAGTCGAAACCACGACCAGTAATGATCCTGTCCGGTTGTTCAATACGGATAAACTCATCCGAATAAATTCTTTGTGTCCGCTGGTCCCAATACAGCAGCTCTGTATCAAACTGCTCACCTTTCAAATTCTGTATATGCACATTCCCCATCAGTTTCCATAACTCTTCCTTATTAAAGAAGTAGGCTGTATCAGCCTTGATACTCGCCTCCACTTGGAAGATAGAGTCGAACTTCTCCAAATAGACCCCCTTTTCAAAAGCCCAGTAAGGAGGATTCTTCCGGTCAAAGACCAGCCACTCCTCCGTATTGATTCGATAGCGGGTGACGCCGGAATCAGAGATTAAAGTCATCACTCCTTTCGTATCCATCACAGGCAATGAATCACGCTCGGTTATGGCAGCTCCCATATCCTTATGCCGTCCGGAACAGGCGGAAAATAAAAGAAGCATAACCACTGCCCCAAAGGCAATGGTTATGCTCAAACTTCTACAAAATAGAACGTTACTTCGTTGTGGTAACATATTTATATTTCTTATCGAACCGTTGTGCTTTCACCGATCCAACCGCCTACCGTAACGCGGTCACCGGCTTTGATACCCAACATAAAGAGGTCTTCAGCCTTCGGTGTATAACGTGCATACGTTGAAATCAATTCATTTGCTTTATCCGCTACAGTGGGATCCACAGCTTTAGCGCGTTGCAGTTTATCAATAACAACAAAATATGTACACTTATTCAAAGCCGCCTCATCATTCCAGTTCGGGCTGGAAGCATAAAGTTGTGCAAGCAAGATATAAGCATCACCATAGTTTTCTTTGAAACTGATAGCTTTTTGCAGATAACCTCTGGCCTGTGAAAGTTTCTTCACATTGAATAATGTGGCAGCAACAGCATAAGCAATCTGAGCTTTCTTTTCATTATCACTCTCCAAAGTCAGCGCTTCATCAAAGTATTTGATTGCTGTATCATAATCACCCTTCTTATATGCCATATATCCGCATCCGGTAGCTGCATCAGCAGTCGGGTCAATCTTATACATATAATAAGAAGCCTGGAAGTATGCTTCGCTTTCCGTACACTTCATCATCTTCAAGATAGAGATAGCTTTCTTCAGGTAAGTAGAGTCTGATTGGTTTGCTTCAATTTTAGGGCCATAAATACCCTGCAAAGATTCACAATCAGCGGTACCACTATTGATGAACATTGCTACGAGGTTATCTTTCACTTGTTGCAAAGCAGCTTTCTTTTTCGCGTCATCTTCTGCGGCGATAGCAGCATCAGCGTATTCGGAATCAGTCAGATAATCCTGAATAAATTGTTCCTTATGATTAGGATCAGCTTTCAATTTATTCAAAGACATATCCAGAAAATAGTGGAGGATAGGACCTTTAGAGCCACCCTTTTCAGTTTCCAGAGATTCTTTCAACCAAGTATAGGCTTGATTTACATCTATATTAGGAGCATAAGCAATGTAGTTAATAGCTTTATTACCCAAAACGTCGCCCACAGAAGGAGTACCTTTCAGATGCATAAAATCCGGAGTATATTTAATTCTCAAATCAAAAACCTCCATCAGTTCATCAAAATACTTCTTGTAATCAGCAGAATTACGGTCCTTTATATCATTCAAGAAAGATGTTAATATTTTAATACCATCCGTGTATGTATAATACCGCAACGTAGGGCAATCCTTCAGAACTTCTTTCCACGGCAAGTAAGCATCTTTAAAGTTATTAGCTCTTACCGCTTCATGAGAAATACTACTGTTCTTGTTACAATCTTCCTGTGCCAGGACACTGGTTACTCCACCCGAAAGGAGCAAGACAGCTACAAGCGTTTTAATCTTCATTGTATTTAAATTTTAGTTGTTATATTGTCTATTCTTCACTATTCAACTTTACGCTTCCAGAACCAACGTTCATTGAATGTCACGCCAATGCAAAGACGCAATGTATTCTCGTTCAAGAATTTGCTTTCCGTGCCTTGCGTTCTCACATATTGTGCTGAAACACTCAATACGGAACGGCTACGTGGAAGAGGCAAACCGAAACCGGCAGTTACTCCGTATTCATTTGCAGCACGTACGCCATCTATCTTATAATAAGGTTTAGAATAATAAGCTCCCAAACGATATTTGATGTGTGAAAGATAACTTCTACCCATCATGTTAGGAATATATTCCGCACCTAAAGCAACTTTCACTTTATTACAGAACGCATCCGGGTCATTCATAAATGTCACACTATTCCATTTCTGGAACATCACATCCGCACCCACTGTCAGACGATCATCGTACACATACGTCACACCTGCGCCCAGCGTCATAGGAATACCCATTGTCAGTATAGTGTCCTTCTGCGTTGTAGTATATCCAGTGTTCTGATTGCCCAGCTGGGTTTGTACATACGCATCATTTCCCAAATTATGTCCCGGTGAGAAAACGACTCCCAAAGTAGCCGCATGTTTCTTACCGAATTGCTGTGTGTACTGCGCTCCAAAGTCAAGTTTATAACTCGTAATTTCCATCCCGGTAAGCGTTGTCAACGGCATGATATTTGAGTTAGATGTAAATGACTGTTGCCGCGTATGTGTTATGTCTCCCCAAAGATACGAAATATTCGCACCAACGGAAAGATTTTTAATAATTTTAAAACCTGCGCCTATATAAAGTTGATGTAAGCCTCCTTCACCGGAATAAGTTGTACTGGCTGAGGAAGTCGGAGTTTCAGTGTTTTCCTGATAGTTACCCATTTTATATCCCACATTGGAATAAGGTAACAATCCTATACTCATGGCGCCCTTTTTTGACAGACGGAACTGCATCGTAATGTAGTCAAAACTTGAGTTCTTGGCATTCATCTTCACTACTCCATCGCTGAAGTTGGTGTTTTGCATAGAAATACCTCCGTCGAACATGAAAGTTAACGAGTCAACTGCCGTATAAGATGCCGGATTCGCGAAATTGGTCTGATATTTGTCACGTAAACCATAAGCAATGCCACCCATTGCCTTACTGTTACCTGACCCATGGTCTGCCAGTTGTCCGTATCCGTATCGTGTATAGGGAGAATT
>ENA-OYWV01000528-OYWV01000528.1-human-gut-metagenome-genome-assembly--contig:-NODE-528-length-15258-cov-6.796422_pt1 | contig 15258 bp, 9 predicted proteins | sample MGYA00244812_ERZ653400 | MGnify/ENA primary metagenome ERZ653400 (study PRJEB26926, sample SAMN06165097) | human gut metagenome | biome: ENVO:00009003; feature: ENVO:2100002; material: ENVO:00002003... | reverse complement strand
TTGCAATGCTTGCTACTTCTAATGTGCCGGTATGGGCTGCTGAGTTCAGCGATGGTACTGACACACCAATTTCTACAGAAGCTCCGGCTGCTGAAGCATTCTCTGATGATGCTGCAGAAGCTCCAGTTGTCGAAGATGGCACAGTTGAAAATGCAACTGCAACTGCAAATAAATTAGCACCTCTGGTAATGGACGAAAAAGTTGACGTAAAAAGCACTACATCTTCTGCAGAAGTGTGGACTGGTAGTCTTCAAGCAGGACAGGGCAATGTTTTACATGCAGCAACACCACAAGGTGTAAAATCTATAAAGTCTACTCGCCCGGATCTTCTCGCTGTTGCAGATACAGATACAACAAAATTAGATCCAGATAATCCTTCCGTGATGAAAGCTAAGACAGATTATCAGTGGTATAGAAATGCTCATGATGGCAACGGTGCTGTAGCAATTAAAGGTGCAAAAAAATCTGACTATACATTAACAAAAGAAGATATCGGTGCTGATATTACAGTTAAAATAACAGAAACATATCAGTATGAACTTACTACAGATAATAATGGAACAGCAGAATATGTATCATGCACAGACATTTATGAAAGTGCTTCAGCATACCAGCCTATTGCATACAGCTTAGATCAGTTAGAATTAGTTGTTGGTTCAAACACATTTAAAAATGTAAATAATGATATCACTGTTAAATTCGAAGATTTAATTAAGGACGCTACTTTAGCGGCTAGATATGTTGATAAAGACGGTGATTCTGTTACACCGATTTTAACGTCAAATAATATTTTCGTTTCAGGTCTTGATTTAGATGTAGATGATAAGATGCAATCATTGAAATACGGAAAAGACTTTGTTGTATTCCTTATTGGTGATCCAGATGCAAATGGAAACCAGAAAGCAAAACTTGTATTTAATGGTTACACATGGAATGGATCTGATAAATTTGCGTTCAATGTATCCGATGCCAAAGGAACATTAAACAATACAAATGCTACTATTACAACAGTTAAAGATGCTGCATGGGATGGTCAGTGGGGAACTGAATTAAAGGCAAACCTCGACACAAACCTTGGCAATGTCGTAAGCTATCAGTGGCAGAAATGCGAAAAGAGTGATTCTGTTAATGCAGACAACACAATAAATTGGAAAGACATCGCTGGTGCTACAGCTCAGAATTTTACACCAGATCAGAGTTTAGTAAAATACGGAACTAACAACGATGGAAAAGATTATCTTATTCGTGTAAAAGTTACTTACAAAAACAAGACTAATGAGGAAAAAACAACTTACAGTGCTTATGCAGCAGTTCAGCCACAGTCAGTAAGTGTCAATGATATTGTTCTTGCAAAAGCTGATGGAACAACTATTTCTACAGATAAAACTATCACAGATACTGAATTAAATGGTATGACTGTAACTGTAAAAGGTCAGACGTTAACTAATGGTACTCAGTATTCCGTAACAGGATTTAATGTTGATAAAGCTGGTGTACAAGAAGTATCCGTTGTACTTGCAAGCCCATATACAGGCAAAAAGATTATCAACGTTTCTAACAAAATGACTGATATCGCACAGGCTCAGATTACATTAGGAAAGAACGTTTACACATATAATCCAGAAGGAATTACACCAGAAGTATCTAAAGTAGTTCTTGGAGACAAGACATTAGTGGCAGGAACAGACTATACTGTAGATAAACTCACACCAAATGTAACTGCATATGAAAAACAGCCTGAGATCAATGGCGCTCCAAATGGTGCTGCTGTTTCTATTACAGGTACAGGCGTATATCAGGGAACAGCAACTACAAGTACAGCTGCTACAAAAATCAATGTAGTACCGGAAAACCTGGAAAGTAAATGTGAAGTAAAAGTATCCGAAACTATTATTCCAGTAGAGACTTTAAAAAATCCTGCAAAACTTGCAAAATACGTAAAAGTATATTATAAGACAGCAGACGGAAGAAAAATTGACTTATCTGATACAAATAACTATACTATTAAAGTAGCAAATAAAAATATTATTCCAGGTGAAAAAGTTACATTAAAAGTAGTTGGTACAGCAGCTTCCGCTACAAACTTCATGGCTGGTCAGAACTTCTATGGTACCCTGACAGTAGATGTTACAGCTGAAGCAGATGATATCTTTAATGATACAACTAAAATTTATGGTTCTGACATTACCAGAGGAAATGCATTCTTAGGTGAGATTGCAAGTGCTATCACTGGTGATGTATATATGGAAAATGGTTCTACTCTTACAAAAGTAGCTCTTGATAAGACCGCAGGTAAAGGTGAGACATTTACTGGCTCTGATATCACATTTGACGGATTAAAATCCCTGAAACACTATGTTGATCAGAAAGACACAACTGGAAATGGTGCTGACGGTATTGAAACATTAGTAGCCGGACATGACTATACTGTTACATACAACAACAACCTTCATGCAGGCCAGTATAACAATAGTCCTGCTCCAAGCGTTACCATCAAGATGATTGGTAAATACAAAGGGGAAAGAACTTTCTACTTTAATATTGAACAGTGCGATATCAGTAGTAAGGATGTAACCAGTGAAACCAGTGCTCCGATCATATTCAATGCTCTTGCAACTAACAGCACAGCAAAGGATGTTTATGCGCCTGCTGATAAACTTGCACTGACCATAGCAAACAAAGGCACAAAATTAGTTGTCGGCAAAGACTTTGATATCGATTGGATCAAATGGGTTAATGCAGATAAGGATGACACATCCAAAGGTCATTTCGAAGTAACTGTAAAAGCACACCAGAGCCGTAACAAAGATACAGGTGATTACTTCTATGATGGAGATTATGTAGGAACTGCAACTTATAACATGTCCATCACAGCTAAGAGCCTGACATCTTCTGATATCAAATTTGCAGATATCGATGCACAGAAATGGACAGGAAGTGCTTCCAAACCAGCTCTTGTTATCACTGATGGAACTTATACATTAGTAGAAGGTAAAGACTTCAAGGCTACATGGAAAGACAATGTTTCTGTAGGAAATGCAACAGTTACAGTGGAAGGTATCAATGGAAGATACAAAGACAAACTCCAGAAGAACTTTGCAATCTCCAGCAAATCCATCTCCGATGGTAAGATTGTAAACAACTATAAACCAAGCACAAAGAATGACCTTTCCGGATATACAGCAGCTGATTCCGTACTGAAAAACGAAATGTACAATGACGGAAAAGATGTAAAAGCAACATTCGCTGTAGTAGATGCAAACAACAATAAACTGGAAGAAGGCCGTGATTATACAGTAGAATACAAGGATAACAAGAATGTAGGAACTGCAACAATCACAATCACAGGTAAAGGATCCTATGAAGGAACCCTTACAACAACCTTCAAGATTGTTGGTGAGCTGATCAACGGTAAATTTGATAAGAAAGTCATTGCTGATCAGGTTTACACAGGAAATGAGATCAAACCGGAAGTGAAGTTTACTCCAAGCCCACTGAAACTGGAAGAAGGCAAAGACTACGAGATCGTTTATGTAAACAACGTAAACAGCTATACAGCAACAGGAAAAGAAAATCTTGATGCAGCAGATTATGCTGGACCATATGTAGTGGCACGTGGTATCGGCAACTACGCTGGTGAGATCCGTCTCCCATTCAACATCAAGGCAGCAGAACTTACCAATGCATGCGCAACAGCAGCAGATGCAGAATATGCAGGTGGAAAGATTGCAGAAGCTAAGATCACAGTTAAGAATCCGGTAAGCGGAAAAGAACTGGAAGAAGGCAAAGATTACAAAGTTGAATATAAGAGCGGTGTAAACGTAGGTGATAAGGGTGAAGCTGTCATCACAATCCTTGATACAAAGAATTATAGTGTAAAGGGAAAAGCAGATAATACACTTACTGTAAACTACAATATCGTAGCGAAAGATCTGAAAGATGTTACTGTAAATGCTATTGAAGATAAGACTTATAATGGCAGCCAGATCACACCTGCTGTCACAGTGATGAATGGTGATGTATTACTGACACCAGATGCAGATTACACTGTATCTTATGGAGAGAACAAAGAGGTTGGAAATGGTACAGTGACCATTACAGCCAAAGGAAAGAACTATAAGGGAACAAAAGAAGTAACCTTCAAGATCGTAGAGGCAAAACTGGAAGTCGGTGCTCCGATGATCAGCGATGTCAAAGTTGTTGGAAACAGAGCAACAGTTATCCTTTCCGGTGAAGCAGAAGGCGCTGCTGGTTATGATTATGTAATCTCTACAGATAAAGATTGCATCACAAACAAAAATTATGTTTCTGTAAACAAAAATCAGGTAAGCACATCTACACCGTTCAAGTATGTACAGAAGGGAACTTACTATGCATACTGCCACGCTTGGACACGTGATGCAAACGGAAAGAAAGTATTTGGTGAGTGGTCTGAAGGAAAGAAATTCAAAGTAACAGCAATTACACCAGATGCACCAGTGATCACAAACGTAAAAGTAAGTGGTTCTACAATCAAAGTAACATACAAAGCAGCAGCAAACGCTACTGGTTACGATGTAGTACTTGGAACATCCTCCAAGAAAGAAAACGGTGAGACACGTCCATATCACTATGGCGATCATAAAGTACTGAACCTCAAAGAAGGTACAGTAACCGCTACATTCAAGAATGTACCAGCAGGAACATGGACTGTAGGAATGCATGCATTCAACAGAACATCTGAAAACAACAGAAAAGTCTTCAGCCCATGGTCAAACCTGAAAAAAGCAACTGTTAAATAATCCATTTGGGTAATTAATACAGATTCCTAAAAAGAAGGCTCCGGTCATTGCGATCGGAGTCTTTCTTTTTAATAAACCTATACCATATATTCTAACAGAATCTTATCCTTATATTGCTTTCTGCTATTTCAAGGTGTATCTGACTCCCCTGCCTGCACCTGTTTTTTTCAGGATTTTCTTTTCAATCAGGCTGTTCAGAGTACGTACTGCTTTACTCTTTTCCATTTCTGCTGCTTTCTCAATTTCTGATCTTGACATTTTTTCTTTTCCCTTAAGGATGTTGACCAGGTATTCCTCTTCGCTGATTCCGACAGGAAGAGGATATTCACTGGAAGTACCAGCTGATGAAATTTATGCTACATTAAACGGAAATGAAATTGATATTGCTAAGAACTTTACTTTATCATACGGTGAAAATCTTAACATTGGTGAATTTCAGGACAGCCCCTTATATTTTTTTATTTCGTATTCTTTTGAATATTTCATACTGACGTTCCAATTCCATTTTTTCATCGGTAAACAGGCCTTTTGCTTCCAATATTCGCTCAATAGCCTGAGATGGATCCATTGTATGATATGGCAAAAACAGCCCTTTCAGTTCCTTTGGCTTTACAATCTTATAGACTTGCATGGAAGTTAATTCGTAGGTTATTACAAAATACCTGTAAATATATCCAATCCAATACATTTCGTTACGGGTATATTTCACAGAACCATAATTAGAAAACCCATATTCTTCATTAACCAGCTGCAGGATATCCTCTGCCTGGATATTACTTTCCAGTACTGATCCATCATCAAGCCTTTTAGCTATTCGACTCCTCATAAATCGCCTGATAAAAATCTCTGAACTTGACTCCATTTTATCAATTGACTTTTCAAATGCTGTTGCCTGAAGTTCACATAAAAGCACTCCATCCTTATTCATCCTTTTCATATATTGGTCACCCCTTTATGACAGAATCTCATCAATATATCTTCCTTGCCCTCTATATTGCCTTTTAGCTAATTTAACTTTGTCACCACCCAGTTTTGACTCTTCAAGTCTTATATTTTTATAGTATTCCCTTTCATTATTTGATATATAGCATCGTTCTGTTAATTTTATCTGGGATACAGCCTTTTCAGTCAGAAAAATATACTGCATCCCAAGATTTGTGGCAGCAAGACAATGTTTACACTGTTCATCTGTAAGGTCTCCGGCAATAAATGAATTAATGATTTGAAACATACGGTTATCTGCAATTGGAGCAATTATGTAATCACAATTCCGTGACTGTTCTATAAGTGCCTTTACTGCCGGATGATCCTTATACTCATCCAATGTTCCCCTATAGTAAGCAATCGTCATCATCCATTCCTGATTTACTTCATATCTCTTGCATATCAGATTTCTGTCATCAAATCTGATATAATATACGGAAGAATTGCCAAACCCTGAAACAAATGATATTGCCTGCTCATAACTTTCTCCTGTATAAAATCCCTGCCCAAAATCATTATTTTTTCTTCCCTTATGAATATCAATCTCTCCGTCAATTTCAGTTTTAGCGCCATGAAAAAGCAATTTTTCATTTGCACCTAAATCATCTCTCCAGAACATTTCCTTTAATTTGTTTATCTTTATGTTTTTATCAAATGCAAACGAATATACTGCTTCCAAAAGCCTTGCCGATGGTTCTGTTTTTTTCAGCTCGGTTCTTGAGATCGTCACCTGTTCTACTCCGATTTTTTCTGCAAGTTCACTTTGAGAAAATCCCAGAATCTCTCGTATAGACTTCAGATCCTCTGAAAAATTATATTCCATATTCATCACATCAAACTTATTTATAGCATATTACTTAAATAAGTTTAATTAAAAATTTTATTTGCAACTGGTAATCCCTGTGTGTTAGGATAATTGGAATGCATGCATTCAACAGAACATCCATTGATAACAGGAAAGTATTCAGCCCATGGTCCAATCTTGAAACAGCTAAAGTGAAATAATCCATTTGCGTAATTATACTGCCATCCCCTGTATGTATATCTACAGTTGCTGCGAAGATAATTAAATGAATTGTACCACACATTATCAAAATCTATCCAGCGATTGTCTTAATTTGTCAATAGTTTTTTCTAGTAACTCTTCCTGTTATTTGTTATAATGAACTCATGTTAATCTGTAATGCTCCAGGAGAAAAAAGAAATATGGAAAAATTATTTGTTACAAAACTGGAAATTAAAAAAGTACGCCATTTAAAAGATATCACTATCAATTTATCTGATACTATTTCCCGACACCTGATTTTTACCGGCAAAAACGGAAGTGGTAAAACAAGTGTATTAGATGCCATTGCCGCTTATCTGAAAATGAAATTCCAAGTATCAGATTTAAATTTAGCAAAAACAAAAGAGATGGATCCTTATACTTTGAATTCAGCAAAACGTTGTTTAACCTATTTCAATACGCTGAATTCATCTGTTAAACTGTCATTTAATAATGAGACAGACATAAATTTAAAAGAACTATATGCCGATGGAAGTTTTTTATTAGCTTACTATAAATGTGACAGAAACTTTCAGGCTGAAGTACCTGAACATATAGAAAAAGTTTCTCTAAATGATGCCTATGATCTAAACGATGCTCCCAGAAACTTGTTTGTTAAATATCTTGCAGATCTAAAAGTGACAGAAGCATTGGCAAGAGCAAAATCAAATAACACGAAAGCAGATTCTATAAATAATTGGTTTATCCAGTTTGAAAAGCTTTTGCAACAAATATTTGAGGATACTACATTGAAATTAGATTTTAATGAAGATACGTTTTCCTTTATGATCTGCCAGAGTGGAAAAGAACCTTATGATTTCAACTGTATGTCCAGTGGATTTTCAGCCATCATGGATATTGTTCTGGATCTCATGATTCGTATGGTCAAGAAAAAAGGACGTATTTTTGAATTTGACCTTCCCGGAATTGTACTTATAGATGAGATCGAAACGCATCTTCATCTTGAACTGCAGAAACAGATCATGCATATCCTAACCTGCCTGTTTCCAAATATTCAGTTTATCGTCTCAACGCATTCTCCGTTTGTGCTTAACAGCCTGGACAATGTGGTAATTTACGATCTTGAGAATCATATCATTGTTGAAAATGGATTGTCAGATGTACCATATGATGGAATTGTAAAAGGTTATTTCCAAGTTGATACCTTATCCGATACATTAAAAAATAAATTTCATCAATATAAAACCCTTGTTCAGAAGCCGAAGCTTACTGATGATGACTTTGAAAAAATTGCAGAGTTGGAAATGTTTTTGGATGAAATCCCTGATTACCTAGCTCTTGACATCACCACAGAATATCAACAATTAAAAGAAGAACTGGCACAACGGGAGGATATCTGATGGTAAAAATAGAACGTTCTTTTCCCGCTCCTGACTCTTTGGAATCAGAAGCAAAAAAAGTTTCCGGAAGCTATGAACAGCCAGATGTTGTATCCCGGTTGAGAAAAGATTTTCACGATAAGTGCTACATTTGCGAACTGAAAAATCTTCAGGATCCTCAAGTAGAACACCTTTTGCCTCATAAAAACGGAAAATACCCTGAACGAAAATTTGACTGGAATAATTTGTTTTGGTCATGCGGTCACTGCAATGGAATAAAAAATCAGAAAAAGTATGATGACGGAATTATAGACTGTTGTAAAAATGATCCAGAGCTTATGATGACGTTTAAATTAAAAGATGGAAAAACTGAAATTTCAGCCAAAGATGAGCATAATTCCATGGCAGTAAGAACTGCTCTGCTCATTTACGAATCCTTCAATCTTCTCAACACTGGTATGCGGACATATAAAAGTGCAATGCGCTACAATGAACTAACAAAGGAAATGAACCTTCTATATGACAATCTTGAAGCATATAGAAAAAATCCTGATTCCAGATATATACAGCGAAAACTAAAGGCACTGCTCCGTCGGGAATCTGCATTTGCCGCCTTTAAAAGAAACTACATAAGAGATAACAGCAAAGAATTCCCACAATTGCAGTCTTATATAGAATAGCTCCTGTTTTATATGGCAGGAGTTATTTTATTCTTCCCCTTTTATTGAAAATATGCAATTGTTACTGATTTCTCAGCTTGTCATTCGCCAGAAACAGAACCGGGTTCCGATTTATTGTGCTAATAGAGAAAATATAGATACAATTGTTGAAATTTATTTTTGCTGATCCGACACCGTCAATTTTTCAGACAGATCCCCTGAGCATTTTATATTTTATGAGTCTCATCATGTATCGTTACTTGTTACAATCAGCGTAAAACAAGAAGAATTTTTCAATACAGCGTCAGGTTTATTTGTAATAACTACCTGTTTTTACTACGATTGTCAACAATTATCCACTTATAAATCATCAAACATGGATATTCCCCAAGTCTGAAATCAGTTCCCCATACGAAATTTTCTCCAAAATCAACCTGTCCACCACCCAAAGGGGAACTATAATCATGACAAAGATTAAGAATACGAAGAAAGGCATGGCTAAGAAAACCTTAAGTATGTCTCTCGTCGTTGCAATGCTGGCAACCTCTAACGTGCCGGTTTGGGCTGCTGAGTTCAGCGATGGAAGCGACGCAGATGTTGCAATTACATCAGAAGCTCCGGTTGCAGAAGATACAGATGCCGCTGATGCAGCCGCATTCTCCGATGAGGCTACACCAGAAGTCACAGAGAATACAGATGATATTGCAGATACTGCAACAGCAGCAACAGAAAAAGCATTATATTTTGAAAAAGCTGAAATTGGTAAACCAGTTTCATTTGCAGACGACAGTGTATTAAAAAATGCTGAAGGAAAAAATGTTACTGTTTTTGATTATGAATGGTTAATCGATGGAATGCAGCCTGCTAAAGCTGATGGAAGTGCAATGGACGCGAGTACTTATTCAGGTCAGGTACGTCTTGGCGGAACAAATCCAAGTGTTGCCGACATCAAAAGTGCTATTACAAAGTTTACACCACTGTCAAATCAGTTAGGTGGAAAACTTACTCTTAAAATTACAGGTGTCAAAGGAACTGCCGAAGATTTTGAAGGCTTCACATATGAAACTCCTGCTGTAACTATTACTGCAAAAGATGTAACAAGTATTGTTGCTGGAATCAGCCAGAATAATGCTTTAATTTATGATGGTACAGCAAAAACATTAAAAGCAAGCGATGTAAATCTTACATATGCTACAGGTTATAATGCTTCTACTGCTGGTATCACAGCTTCTGATTTCAATTTCACATATGATGGTGATACTGTGAATGCTACAAAAGCTGGTGAACCTGTCAAGGTTACTGCAACTGTTAATAAGCCTGGATACCAGGGTTCTCTTACGTTTAATATGACTATTAGCCAGAAAACACCTGCTGCATATTCTGATTCTGATAAAGAATTAACAGATAAGACAAAAAATGATTTAGCTGTTAACTTAAAGAAGACTCAGTATAAATATACAGGTTCAGCTATTAATCTGTTAACAAATGTAGAAGATAACTTTACCTTAAAGAGCAATATTTCCGGAAACACATTAAAGGCTAAAGCAATTACTAGTGTTAATCTGGTTGATGGTACTCTTACAAATGCTGGTGATTCTACAAAAGTGAAAGTGTCTATTACTAAAACAGGCGATGACGAGTTGAATCGTAACTATGCTGTAGGTGCATTTGATTCCAGCAAAGGTATTGGATATACTACAGCAGAGAAAGCTACTGTTGTTGCCCGCGATTTAAGTACATGTGCAATTGATGATATCAGTATTGGACTTTTGAAATCAAAGAATATCACTAAAGCAGATATTAAGAAGCTTCTTTCAATCTCAGAAGGAAAAGAAACTCTTAGCACTAATACAACATTTATGGATAATGTGGATATTGAAGTTGATACAGATGCAATCCATAAAGGTGGAGAAGGTACTTATACAGTTGTTGTAAAACCAACAGATACTACGAAGAATGTGATTAATAGAAAGACTATTAATCTTTATGTTGCCCAGAACAACATTGCAGATGCTACTTTAGTTACTAAAGATGGTCAGTTAGCTGCTAATACAGAATTAAATTCTTCAACTGACTTAGGTGATGAATTCTATCAGGGCGGTTCTGCTGTTGAAAAAACTGCCGATCAGTTAGGCACTATTGTAATTAAAGGGTCTACTGATGTTGTTCTGAAAGCTGGTACCGATTATAAGGTGATTTATGAAAACAACACTAATGTTGGTAAAGCCAACGTTTATTTACAGGGAATCAGTAGTACATTAGGTGGTAAAAAATGTATTGGTACATTTGACATTAAACCCGCAGAAATTACTTCAACTACAATTACTGTTCCAGAATCAGTAGCTTATGACGGTTCTAAGACAGAGGCTTCTGAATATCTGAAAAAATCCGATATCAAAGTACAGGCTAAGACATATACCTGGACTAAGAAAACTAATGGAACTTTTGATAAAGTTGAAAAATTAATTGATGTACCAGATACACTCTATAAAACAACATTTGGTACTAAATCTGGAACTCTCAGTGGTGGTAAAATAGTTGATGGAACAAAGTTAACTACTACTGTAACAGAAGCAGACAAAATTGACACAACAAGTGATGCATATAAAAATTATAAAATCTCTGCATTAGCAAGCGGTATAACAGCATCTAAGGATACAACAGTAGCTACTTTATCCATTGCAAACGCAGATGTAACTGTAGTTGGTGCTCCATTCGTTTATACAGGAAAAGAAATCAAACCTGATTTAGTTGTAAAAGATGGTAACCGCACACTTGTAAAAGATGTTGATTATGAAGTAGTATCTACTGTAAATGCAACAAATGCGGGAACAGCTAAGATTACAATCAAAGGTAAAGGTGATTACAGCGCAGCTAAGACAAAGACTGTAGAGTTTACTATTAATAAGGCAGATCTGTCAAAAGTGACTATTACTCCTAAGAAAGCATCTGTTGCTAATAACTTTACTTATACAGGAAAGAAACTTACACCAGCATTAACAGAATATGATGTTAAACTTGGCGATGAAACACTTACAACAGACCTTGCTGATATTAAAATTACATATCCGGCAAGTTCTTCCGCAAATGTAAATGCAGGTAAAGAAGCGGGTAGCGCAACACTTACAGTGAAAGATACTGCTAAGAATCCAAACTTCGAGGGAACAAATGCATTCAAATTTGATATTGAACAGGCAGTATTGAATGAAAGTGGAACCTTTACACTTTGGAAAGATGGAAAGGTTGTTGGATTTGATAAAACAGCTACATCTGAAAGTGGCGTTTCATCCTTTGCGCCAATCTTTACAAATGATGGAACAGAGCATACTTTTGATAAGGTAACTTACAAACCAGCTGATTCCAAATATAAAGAAGGCACTGATTACGAAGTTAAATACTACAACAATGTTCGTGGAGAAGTTGCTGCCATCTATGTAAATGCATTAGGTAATTACAAAAATAACGCTAATAACAAGTTTGCGGATAAGAAAACAACTTATACTGACGCAAGATTCTTTAAGATTGGTGCTATTGCTATTAAGAAATCTGATGTCAAAGTAGCAAATACTGAATATGCTGGCGGAATCGCAGTCAAACCAACAGTAACCGTTACTGTAAATGGAAAAACTCTTGTAGATGATTCTGACTATAAGATTGAAACAGTAGGCGATGCTTCTAACGTAACTGCTAAAGATAAGATCTTAAAAGCAAAATTATATGCAAAAGATGGTTATGTATTAGATACTACATCATGGGGCGCAGGCAACATTAAGACAGATGCAGACGGTTCTTATGTAGAACTTACATGGAAAGTTGTAGCAAAAGATCTTAAGAACACAACCGTAACTGTTGATAAAGATGGAAATGTAACCGTAATGAATGGTTCCGTTGTTGTTCCATCCAAGGAATATGATGTCAAATTTAGTGAAGACGGAAAGAAAGTAACTGTAACAGCTAAAGCTGACAGCAAAAATTATACTGGTTCCAAAGAAGTTGATGTTGACGCTGTTAAAGTTGGTGCTCCAGTAATCAATACTGTTAAAGTATCTGGTAACAAAGCAACAGTAATTCTTTCCGACGAAGCAGATGGTGCATCCGGATATGATTATGTAATCTCTACATCTAAAGATCCTTCAGATAAGGAAGCACGTATCGATGTTGTTAAGAATCAGGTTCAGACAACCGCAGCATTTAAATATGTTCAGCAGGGAACATACTATGCATATTGCCATGCTTGGAAACGTGATGAAAATGGTAAGAAAGTATTCGGCGAATGGTCTAATGTTTATCCATTCTCTGTAACTGCAATAACACCAGACACACCAGAAATCCTCAGTGTTAAGACAAAGGGTTCTACAATCACTGTAACATACAAAGAATCCGCTAACTCTACAGGATATGACGTAGTTCTCGGAAAAGGTTCCAAGAAAGAACACGGAGAGACACGTCCATATCAGTATGGAAAATACAAAAAATTAAATGTTGCACCAGGTGTATGCAAAGCTGTATTTAAGAACATTCCTGCAGGAACATATTATGCAGGAGTACATTCCTGGAACAGAACAGCTTCTGAAAACGATAACAAAGTATTCAGTAAGTGGTCAAATCTGGAAACTGCTAAAATTAAATAATCCATTTGGGTAATTAATACAGATTCCTAAAAAAGAAAGACTCTGCGTGTAACAGCCAGGGTCTTTCTTTGAATACTTTTTTATATTTAGCAACAGAGGAAGGAGTTTGATTGGCATTGTGTAAAGATTTCTCAGTAATTCACAAGTTGCTTCATATCTGTCAGGACCTGTTTTTGTCAGGACAGGTGTTTCATCCGGAACCCGGATGGAGATGGGAACTTTCACATCAACCCCTTCGCTATAGTCTATCAGAGCATAATATTCACCGGGTCCCAGATAAACATCGTAATCATTATTGCCTTTTGTGGGCTCTGCCCACACCTGACCTCTGGAATAGGATCGGAAATTTCTGGCAATAATATAAATGCCGAAGGAATAGACAGAGAGCAGGAATGCGGGGCTTAAAAGAGCTTCCCCATTCCTGCTTTTCTTTTCTCTTACAGATAAGCAGTAAGCCGTTCTCCGTAAAGGACGATCAGCTGATTCAATACCTGATCCCAGTTCCGGTATCTCTGCGTCCACTTTTTGACTACGTTCTCACTGGCAAGATACAGCATCTTTTCCAATGCAGAATCGCTTGGGAATACGCTTTTTGTTTTCGTGACTTTCCGATACTGACGGTTTAATCCTTCTATGATATTTGTCGTGTACATAATGCGTCTGATATCATTAGAAAACTGGAAAAAGGAACTTACATCTTCCCAATTATTTTCCCAGTTACTGATCGCGTACGGATATTTCTTCCCCCATTTTTCTTTCATGTTCTCCAGCTCTGTTAAAGCGGCTGTTTCGTTCGGAGCATTGTACACTTCTTTGAAATCCGAGGAAAACTTTTTCAGATCATTATAATTTACATATTTGAAAGAATTGCGTAGCATATGAATCACACATCTCTGGATCTCTGCCTGCGGATAGACTGCCTGAATAGCTTCTTTAAAACCCGGAAGACCATCCACGCAGAAGAAAAGAACATCTTTTACTCCGCGGTTCTTAAGATCATTGAGCATTCCAAGCCAGAACTTGCTGGTTTCATTTGCACCTACTGTGATGCTGAGGATATCTTTGTATCCCTCCACTGTAACACCAAGCACTACATACGCAGCACGACTCAGGATCCTGCCATCCTCACGTACTTTATAATGAATACAGTCCATAAAGACAAACGGATAAACCGGGTTCAGAGGACGGGACTGCCATTCTTTAACCTGAGGAAGTATCTTGTCTGTGATCTTGCTGACCATTTCAGCTGACAGCTCAATCCCATAAAGATCCTGAAGCTGGTCGTGGATGTCACGTGTACTCATACCACGGGCATATAAAGAGATCACTTTTTCCTCAATCCCGGAAATATCTCTCTGGTATTTAGGGATGAGTTTTGGTTCAAACTCACCGTACGGTCTCTTGGTACGTCGATTTGAAATTCACCGTATTGACTCTTTAAGTTTTTTGTAGAATGACCATTTCTTTTATTATCTGTCTGTAGATCTCCCTTATGGTTTTTCTCGTATCCAAGAGTTGCATCCAGTTCTGCCTCCATCAGCTCCTGCAGGATATCCTTGAAACTGTCTTTCAGAAGCGTGTATATATCTGCAACGCTATTAATGTTGTTTTCTGAGATGATCTGTCGAATTTGTTCTTTTGCAACTGCCATAAAAAATACTCCTTTTCGATAAGAATTGTCATATCTGAATTCTTACCAAAAAGGAGTTATTTTTTACCAAAAACACAAACTATTTTACACTACCGAAGAGCTTGGACAATGACTAAGACACAAAATAAGAATGATAGTCATGAAGCAATGGAAGAAGCCGAAAACCA
>ENA-OYWV01000463-OYWV01000463.1-human-gut-metagenome-genome-assembly--contig:-NODE-463-length-16422-cov-6.095803_pt1 | contig 16422 bp, 17 predicted proteins | sample MGYA00244812_ERZ653400 | MGnify/ENA primary metagenome ERZ653400 (study PRJEB26926, sample SAMN06165097) | human gut metagenome | biome: ENVO:00009003; feature: ENVO:2100002; material: ENVO:00002003... | reverse complement strand
AGCATAAATTCTGTGCATCGCGAAGCGTGTTACTGTGAACGGAGTGAACAGTAACGCATTTTTCAAATACACTCTAATGTTTATAGATTTTTATAGACATATTTTTATGTATGTGATATAATCAATCACATACAAAAGAACGATACGGGCTACAGAGGAGGTGAAAGTGGTGACAGACAGACAAATACTGGAAGCTGTTTTGACAGAGGTCAGAGGATTTGGGACGCGAATGGATAAATTCGAAAGTCGAATGGATAAATTCGAAAGCCAGATGGACCGAATGGAAGAGCGTCAGAAGTGTTTTGAAGAAGAGACCAGAAATAACTTTGCAGATATCAGACTGCATTTGGAGAACATAACGGATAGGAATATTTCTATCCTTGCAGAGAATCATCTGAATCTTATCAATAAGATGGATGTGTCGGCTACCTGGATGAACAGGATTATGATTAATGAGGTTAAGATGAATGCTCTGATAGATCAGGTTGCCAGACTTCAGGCGAAATCCAGTTAAGCTTCCAATGATGAAAATACGAACGGATAAAAAGGGAGAACCTCAATGGTTCTCCCTTTAAAAGGTTTATTTTATGCGATTTTCCGATAGAATTATTCTCCGAAGTATCTCTTAAGCAGACCAGCGAATGCTTTTCCGTGTCTTGCTTCGTCTCTTGCCATTTCATGAACTGTATCATGGATAGCGTCAAGGTTAGCAGCTTTTGCACGTTTAGCAAGGTCTGTTTTACCAGCTGTAGCACCGTTCTCGGCTTCTACACGCATCTGAAGGTTTTTCTTTGTGCTGTCTGTTACAACTTCACCTAATAATTCAGCGAATTTAGCAGCATGTTCTGCTTCTTCATAAGCTGCTTTTTCGTAGTATAAACCGATTTCCGGATATCCTTCTCTGTGGGCAACTCTTGCCATTGCAAGATACATACCAACTTCAGAGCATTCACCCTGGAAGTTTGCTCTTAAATCAGCCATGATGTCTTCGCTGGATCCCTGAGCAACACCTACAACGTGTTCAGCAGCCCATGACAATTCACTATCCTGCTTTACGAATTTATCAGCCGGTGCCTTACATACAGGACAGGCTTCCGGAGCTTTCTCACCTTCATAAACATAACCACATACACTACATACCCATTTTGTCATAATTAAAATCTCCTTTTCTTTTTAATGAATTTATTAGGGATGCCAGAAAATAAATTGATTATCTTAGCATCGTTTAGTTCTTATTGCTTTCCGCGTGTGCGGTAGAAAAAGTAATTTTTAATAATAGTAATTATTACTGTTTTCTATGATCTTAGATTACCATACTTGATTGAAAAAGTCAAGTTTAATTTTAGCTTTTTTGCAACTTTTTATCATTAGTTGTTATTCCCAATTTGGACACCAATGATGTAAGTAAAAACTACTTTGAACTATCAGAGTTGCCTTCTGCCTCTTTCAGGCAGTCCTCACACAGGCCGAAGAATCTGGCACTGTAATCAGTAATCTTTCCTCCGAAGTTCTCACCTGCAAGCTCCATAATGTGATGGATCCCTTCGCTTTCCAGATCAATGATTCGTTCACATCTGGTACACATGAAGTGACAGTGTCTCTCGGTTCGCCCATCAAAGTGATCCGCTCCGGCGAAAGAGGAAAGTTTCTTGATCTCTCCCAGATCAGCCAGCAGAGATAAGTTGCGATATACCGTACCGAGGCTGATATTCGGATAGATGAGTTTCATATTCTCATATACCACATCGGCAGTAGGATGATCTTTTCTGGTTCTTAGAAACTCTTTAATCGATTCCCGCTGACGGCTGTATTTCAGTGTCGCCATGGTATTCCTCCCTTCACTGTTTACTCGCAAATGATTTATAATAACTGTTCAGTACAGTTGCAGTTATGATTTATTTAATAACAATAATCATTACTGATATTGACACTATACAATAGTGGATGGAAATTGTCAAGATATAAAAATATTATTTTATGGAATTGTTATAGTTTGGGCTCCTGATATAGAAATAGCCGACTGATTCTCCGAAGAAAATCAATCGGCTATGTGATAAATTTATTTATGATAAGTTTGTTTATACTATTTTCGTATCATGAAGAGATAACGTTAAAACAGCAGTAGAAACGCTTAACGATGTACGCTTTTCCTGGAGCAAATAATTACACCAAATGCTCCTCATTAATCAGGACGATACTGGCGTTTTCTTTTGCAATATCAAGCATACGCTGCGTAAAACCGCTTTTGCTGAACAGGCCGAAGATAACATCATACCCAGGATATGCTTTACGAATTTCAGCTGCACCATCAACTTTCTCTTTCAGTGAGAAATATACGGGAGCATCCACTGGTTTGACATGATACTTACACTCTCCGGCAAATATCCTCTTGTTTTGATTGTCTATTGCCATTACATCAATCTCTGTATCACCGTCATAATCATTCAACCAATAAGAACCGATACGGGACGGAACAAACGGAATTTCTCCTTGTTTGCATACACTTGCAAATATATCCTTACAGATGTCCTCATATGCAAATGCCACGAATTTTTCAATAAAGTCTTTTCGAATCTCATCCAAAACAATTTGCATATTGTCCAGTTCCAACTCACCTTTATAGGGGTAAACATACCGAAACCAGAAACGTATGAAATTGTCTGCGATAAAATACAAGCCTTTTCTGGATTTTTCCGGATTTTTCTTTGTTACCGGAGTTCTCTTTTCAATGAACCCCAAATCCGCAAGTGTCGATAAATACGGTGTTAATGCCTGCGTTTCCTGCCCTAGTGCACCAGCAATTTTGCCTAACTTGTGGTTTCCGTCTGCTATCGCTTTTATAATAGAAAAATAGTTCACTGCGGTCATGGATTCACTTTTCAGCAAGAAAAATGGTTCCTCATACAAAAAGCCACTTTTCGATAAAACAACATCCTTTAATTGATCGACCAAATCACGCCCATCTTCAAAAAACTCAAGATACTTTGGAACCCCACCTGTCACAGCGTATTGTTCTACTGCTTTATCAAAAGGCAGTGCAAGCGCATCATAAACATCTGTAAATGGCAATGGAGCCAATCGCATCTGCGCTGTTCTACGTCCATATAAAGGACTATCATACGACAGCGCATGTTTCTGCATCATACCAATGAGAGATCCAGACAAAATCAGCATCACATTGCTGTCCTTCAGAATCTCATCCCATGCATTCTGCAAAATAGATGGGAACGCTGGGTTAGTCTTCACAAGATACGGAAACTCGTCAATGACCAGCACTTTTTTCTTGTCAGGCTCATAATCAGCAATAACCTGAAACAAATCAAGCCAATCTGTAAATACAGCTTTCTGTAAAAGGCTGTTTTTCGTCATACGAGCAACAACGCCCGCTAAACGTTTCATGCTTTGAGATTCCAATTCTTCTGTTGCAAGGAAGTAGAAGGCTGTTTTCTTTTTCAAGAACTCTTTGATCAATGTTGTCTTTCCTACTCGACGTCGACCGTAAATAACAACGAAGCCGCCATCGCGCTCGTATTCTGCATTCAACTTTTCCAGCTCCATTTTCCGACCTATGAATTTCATATCTAATCCTCCTTATGATAAATTAGTTTATGATAAACTTGTTTATATTATACATTCATTTACCAGGAAGTCAAGGTCGTTCATGGAAATCTGTTTATAATCCAGCTATTTTACAGAGCCTCTAAGAAGCGCACAAAGTTATTCTAAGTCGCCACTGTCAAATCGCCTTGATTTTTCTGAGATATGCCACCGCATCTGTATGACCACGGAAGTAAATCTGCTGTCGCTCCATATCATCCCTCTGACGCACCAGATGCAGATACTGCGTAAAGGCTGTGTGTTCCTCAGCGGTCAATCAAAACCATCTTCGATATGGGGAATCACTGTCTTTTCTTCTGACAGTTCAAACCCTCTCTCTGATAAAAATTCCCGGATAATCGGGAGGACACCTGCTTCCAAAAGCTCTCTGCTTTCGCCTGTGACGATGAAGTAAGTAGACCTAGGGAACTTCCCCCTAAGTCCCTCTCAGAACTTATCCCGACTTTCTATTTATTCCGATAAAACATCTGAAATGCCGTATTTTAAAAGATACTAAAGTAAAAAGTCGGGATAATAACTACTTTAAGCCATAAAGTTTTTTCAGAAGATCTTCATCATCTTCCCAGTCAATATCATATTCATTGGAGAAGAGAGGATCAAAGTCTGATGTTGCCTTTTCGATAGCCTCTTTTTTCATCGTTGTATCAGCATTTGTATAAAACACCTTGCCGTATCCATTTTTGCATGTCCAAGCCATTCGGTCACCAATGGGAGTGGCATACCATTCCTATACAAATGCATCGCACGTGAATGTCTCCACATATGGGGATATAGATGCTCTGGCACATCTGTTGAAGTCTCCTGTGCTTTTTTTCCATAACGTGCAACAAATTTCTCTACGTTGTCAATTGACATTTGTGACCGTATTCCTTTGCGTTCTATATAAAAAAGATATTCTTCTGGATTATCTTCTATATGGAATCTATGAAGGTAGGATTTCAGGTGTTTACACGTTTTTTCCATGATTGGAACATTTCTTGTTTTAGCACCCTTGCCTGTTATAACAACATAAGGATTTTTTCCATCCATACGGATATTGCAAAGCCGTAAGTCAAGTATCTCCTGTGCCCTTGCACCGGTATCATACATAAGTATCATAAAGAAAAGGTCTCTCTGCCCGTTTTTCTTATTCCGGTCAGGCTGCTCCAGGATAGCTTTCAAGGCTGACTCGCTGAAAAATTCTATTTCCCGCACACGAGTATCTTTCTTTTTAGGAATGACTTTCACATCCAGAAAAAGCGGCATGAGAATCTTATCCTTTTCTGCGGCATATCTGAGAAATGATTTAACTGCACACATCCGCTGGTTTCTGCTGTTTACACTGTAACCGCGGTCTGTTTCCTGCCACATAAGAAAACTCTCTACAGGTTCCCTTGAAATACATTTAAAGCTTATATCTGCTAATGGCGTGCCCTGCGATGCACTGATATAATCAATGAAAGGTTCAGGGTATCCCTGTAAGACTTAGCTGTATTCTGGCTTGCACCGCGCTGTTTTGGAAGATAGATAGTCAGAAAATCCCTAACGATGCGGTAAAATAAAAGAGAGTCATTCTTCATCTTCCACCTCCGGTATCAGGGCGTCCAGCTTTTCCCAGATATTGCTGGCACATATCAGCCACACCAGCAGACACGGGAATCAGCCGCTCCCTGTGAGACTTGTTTTTTCGGATATATAGGGTTTTGTCCTCATAGCAGAAATCAGAACGTTTCAGTTCCCTACCCTCATTCGGTCGGAGACCACAGAAATAAATTAACCTGTAGATAACAGGAATAATCAGATGGCGGCATGGGTTTGTTTTACAGTACGGTTCCTTATCGCTCTCGGCAAACACTCTACGCAATTCATCATCTGTAAAAATATATGGCATGGTCCTGCGAGTAATTGGAAAAATACTTATTAAAATCACTCAGGTAGTTCTCATAAGTTTTTCTCGAGAATCCAAGACTTTCTTTATAGGACAACATTTCCTGTATAACTTCAGGGAGATTGATCATACGCCACCTCCCAGTGAGTCGAAATCAAGAGTACAACAGCGCAAGCTTTGCAAATCTGTGGATATATACTGTTTTGTAGCTTTCGTCCCTTTATGCCCCAAAACCTGGGCAACGGTATCAACTGGAACCCCATTTGCAGCCATCCCAGTCCCAAGCCCACGCCTCATACCATGCATCTCCCTATAAAAGAGCATCTTCGATTAATATTTCGGGATAAGTTCCGTGAGAAGTTTGAGGTGAGAGTCCTTTTACTTACTCGACGAGATGTCGACTAATCAACTAATGGTAGCCTCCTACTCGATTTATTTTGTTTTAATTGCTTTCTGTGCCCTTAATTTTTCATTTGTCTTCTCTACATTCAGTTGTGTCAAAAGAAGAGCGACGAGAATATTAATCAGCATTGGGAGCCACAGGTACATAAAGTGAAGCATATTGATGCAAGACTGTGACTGAACTGCCAGTTTTCCGTTGAATCCACCGAAGTCAAGCAGCCAGCCTACAATTGCTGTTCCAAGTCCGCTGCCGATTTTCAGTCCCATGGATGTACATGAGAACATAGTTCCGTCGATTCGCTTTCCATACTGAAGGAATGTATGCTCGGAACATTCTGCAACTAACGCATTTAAGTTGCCCTGCCATGGAGCCATACCAATTGCACCGATTGCAGTACCAGCTAACATCAACGGTACATTGCCCATATAACCTGCAACAATGACGATTCCACGTCCTGCAGCGGCTACTAAATATCCTGAGAAGTTCAGTTTATAATACCCTTTGAATTTCGCAACCAAAGACGGAAGGAATGCAAGTCCTACAATCAGCGCCAGGTTGATTGCACCTGAGAAGGTTCCCAAAAGTTCTGCTTTTCCAAGTACATAAGTCATATAAAAAATTCCCATGTTAATGATTGCAGAATAAGTCTGGCGAAGGATATCTACTACAAGGATTACCAGATAATATTTATTATGAATCAGCATTTTAATAGATCCGATTAAGCTGTATTTTTCTTCAGCTTTTTCTGTGTTTCCATCTCTGAGTTCTTCCTCCGGAAGTTCCTTTACAGAAAATACTGTAATCGTATTGGAAATCAGTCCGATTATAGCGTAAATGATTGCGATGGTTCTCCATCCGGCAGCTCCGCCCCCCAGTTTTTGAACAAGATCTACTGTAATTGTCTGAATGATAAAGCTTGTTCCAAATGCAAACATGAAACGGATAGATCCCATCTGTACACGTTCTTTTCCATTCTTTGTGATTAGAGCGGTCAGTGTAGAGTAAGCAATATTGTTTGCTGTATAAAACCCTGCATTTAACAGTAAATATGTGATAAAGAACCAAATATACTGGGATGTTCTTCCAATGGTTGTCGGTACAGAAAATGCCGCAATCAGTGTGATCGCACATCCAAAATATGCACCGAGCATCCAGGGTCTTGCCTTACCCATTTTAGTATGTGTCTTATCAATCATTGAACCAAAGATAACATCTGAAATACCATCCAATACTTTTGATACAGCAATCAGTGAGCCGATGACACCTGCATTCAGCCCTACCGTATTGGTCAGATAAATCATAATGAATGATGACAGGAATGCGAATACCACATTACCGGCAATATCTCCAGAGCCATAGCCTACTTTATTATACCATTTTAAATATTTCTTTTCTTCCATCGTATTCTCTCCTTATCCCTCTAACATTTTTTCCTGACGGATGATTCCATTGGAAGTCCCGTATCATAATCTAACTGTCTTGGTTCATACTCTTCATTCTCTCTCTGTCTTGTATAGCCTTCGTTTTCCCAGTTTGGTATGAAATCTTTTCTCCATGGACGCATGCGCCACTGATAACCTCTGTACAAATCTCTGGTACTATTCATATGTTCAATCAGCCTGTCATGCATTTCATTTCTGATTTCTGTATAAGTTTCATCATCAATCAGGTTGTTCATCTCATACGGGTCTTTTTCCAAATCATAGAATTCATCACTGTCTAACAGATGAATAACCAGTTTATACCGTTTGGACATGACTGCCCTCATAATCTGCAGACCGCCGAATCCATCGTGGTCAAGCTCATATCTGGTAAATTCTGTGTATACCACATCGTTGATTTCCTTTGATGGCTCATAGATCTGCGGCAGCATACTCTTTCCTTCCAGTAATTTCGGAATCGGAAGTCCAAAGTAATCCATGATTGTCGGTGCAATATCAATGTGGGATGCCATCGCATCTTCCACGCAGCCCTTTGCGCCGCCTTTGATAATCAGAGGGATATTTGCCACTTCCCTGTACGCGGCTGCATTTTTGGAAAATAATCTGTGCGCTCCGAGCATATCTCCATGGTCAGATGTGAAGATAACCATCGCATCCGGTGCGACTTCTTTGATTTTATCCAATACTCTTCCGATTTCATAATCTGCAAAGGAATTACATCCAAGGAATAAGGATAATCCATCGGATGGCTTATTGATTTCGTCCTCCGCTGCATGTAAGTTCTTTCCGGACCACAGTCTCTGCATGAATGGTTTCTTAGAAAGGTCATCCTGAAAATTCGGACAACTGTCGAACCTGAACCCATCATACATATGATTAAATGGTGCCGGACAAAGAGACGGACCGTGAGGTTCATCATAAGATACACTTAAGAAGAAATCTTCATCCTTATGTTCTTCCAGATATTTAATTGCACGATCCGAGCAGCGGTGTGCATAGGTAAATTCTTCCGAAAAACCTTCTTTGTAAGCCTCCTTTGGATCTCTGGATTTCACCTTATCTTCATCACTTAGTTCATTCAGGTAAGTTTTCATATCATACCAGTAATCTGAATCCCAGCCATCCGGGCAGCGTCCGTTTCCAAAGTAATCTGAGCCATCCAGATGCCATTTCCCTATATAACCGCATGCAATGCCGTTATCACTCAGTCTTTGTCCTACCGTCTTTACATTGTCCCCCATTGCAATGCTGTTTGTTACCATGCCATTCGTGTGCGGAAATGTACCAGTGAAGATTGCACTTCTTGCCGGTCCACAGACCGGCTGGCAGGTATACGCATTCTCATAACGGATTCCTTCTTCAGCCAGACGGTCCAGATTCGGGGTTTTCATCTTTGGATTGCCGTAGCATCCGACCATGTCTTTTCTGGTCGTATCTGTCATCAGAAATATCAATTGTTTTCTCATGTTACATCCTCCTTCAATCTTATGCACTATGGTTTATTCTGCTCATCTCTTCATTTTAGTATAGTGGTTTTAAATCTTTATTCCATACCTTTTTATGTGTTTTGCATGGACAGTTCTGCTTTTTCGTGTTATATTTACCTTAAAAAGAAAAAGTCTGGCTAAAGGGAAGAGGGTGTTTTTATGATTAATGTATCCGGGCACTTAAGAAATGAAAGACGTGTAACCGGGTTTGCTGATGACTCTGTTTCATTATCCGTCAACTGCTGCGGCATGCAGGTTTTTAAAACAAAAGATTATTCTCAGAACCGTTTTGCCGGCCGCGTTGATTATCAGCTTATTTATGTCTACAAAGGTGCCGGTCACTATTGGCTGAATAATGAACGAAAAGTATTAGGCGCCGGAAATATCCTTCTTTTCCGTCCGAAAGAGCCTCAGATCTATTCCTATTATGCAAATGAGCACCCTGAAATCTATTGGATTCATTTCACCGGGAATAACTGTAAAAATATAATAGAGAAGTACAATCTACATAACTGTTATATCGGGGAGCATACTATGTTAAAGACTCTTTTTCAGGAAACGATTATTGAGCTACAATTGAAAAAACCATTTTTTGAGGATGTTGTTCTATGTAATTTTTTACAAATACTTGCCGTCATCGCGCGTTACCATCAACAGATTCTCTCTCCGTTAGGAAATGACTTCTCTATTGACCGGCTGATCATGCAGCTTAATCAACGGTATAAAGATAACTGGAATGTTGCATCAATGGCAGAATATTGCAAGTTAAGTGTCGGGTATTTTTCCCACATATTCAAGAAACGTATTGGGGTTGCACCGATGCGTTATCTAAATGAACTTCGGGTAGAAAAAGCAAAGGAGCTAATTGCAACAAATGCGATGAAACTGTCAGATATTGCATCCATGGTGGGTTTCTCCGATCCGCTTTATTTTAGCCGGGTATTCAAAAAGACTGCCGGAATTCCTCCTAAAGAATTCCAGCAGTCTCTGCTTACATCCAATACTCCAAAGTGGTGGCCTGATAAATAATGGATTTATTTCCCCCTAGTGGACAGGAAACAGTGATGCCCGCTGTCGGCTGTGGGATATCATCCTCCAAGGAATGATATTGCCACTTTCATAACTCCTGCCGCCACCATAACCCAGATAGGGTTCATTTTCACTTTCTGAAGTAATACGACACAGATAGCAAATATCACTACAAGGCTCCATTTCGTTCCTGCCAATGCAATTGATGCGGAACTTCCCCAAAATGCTGTAATCAAAATGGAAATTCCGGCAGATGCAATCATCGCAACAACAGCAGGCCTCAGAGAGTTCAGGACTCCCTGTAGCATATCCATCTCTCTATATTTCAGATATAACTTTGCAATCACCGTAACAATGATGCAAGATGGCAAAATGCATCCAAGAGTCGCAATCAAAGCTCCCGGAATCCCGGCAATCTTAATTCCAACGAAAGTTGCTGAATTGACTGCAATCGGACCTGGTGTCATCTGGGAAATGGTGATAAGATCTGTAAATTCAGACATGCTGAGCCACCCATGTGCTGTAACCACCTGCCCCTGAACCAATGGCATTGCCGCATATCCGCCGCCAAAACTGAATAGACCAATCTGTAAAAAACTCAAAAACAATTGCAGATAAATCATTTATTTTTCCTCCTCTTTGCAATACATGTCCGGATTACTCCGATTAGTCCGCAAACGATAACAACATAGACTACATTTACTTCAAAGATACAGGAGGCAATAAATGCACCAACCATGATCACTGTGGATATGCCATTCTTATCCTGAACGATACCGGCTCCCATTTCATAAGTCACAGACGCGATAACCGCGCCAACGCCAGCCTGCATACCTTCCAACATCTGGCTCACAAAATAATTGCTGCGGAAAGCATTGTAACAAACCGAAATCACAGATATAATCAAAAACGGTGGAATAATTGTTCCAATGATTGCCACCAGTACTCCAGGCATTCCGGCAAGCTTATACCCAACTACAATTGCGCCATTTACTGCGATTGGTCCCGGCGATGACTGCGCGATTGCAACCAAATCCAACATCTCATTCTCTTCAATCCAGTGATAATCATCCACAAATTTTTTTTTCATCAATGTAACAATTACATATCCGCCGCCAAATGTAAAGGCACTTAAATATAAAGCTGATATGAATAGCTTCGATAATACGTTCTTTTTATTTTCCATGATTTTTCCTCCTTCGCATACCAGTATATCCGCTCTTGACACATATGTAAAATATTATTATTCTATGAAATAGATAACTGTTTTATTATGGATTGGAAGAAGGGATATTATGACGCTCAGATATATGAAAATATTCGTCTCTGTATATGAACACAACAGTATTACAAAGGCTGCTGATGTTCTGCATCTCGCTCAGCCGTCCGTCAGCCTTGCCATAAAAGAGATGGAGGAATATTATGGGACCCGTTTCTTTGAGCGGATTGGGCGGCACATCAGTCCGACCGGAGCGGGGAATGAACTTTACAGATATGCACTGCATATTATAGAGTTGTTTGATGAAATGGAACAGAAAATTAAAGATTGGGATCATTGCGGAACACTCCGTATCGGTGCAAGCATTACGATTGGCACTCATATTCTCCCGCTAATGCTTAAACAATATCAGGAAATTTATCCAATGCTAAAAATTACTGTTATTATCAAACAGTCTGCTGCTATTGAACAACTTGTTTTAGAGAATAAGATTGACATTGCTTTGATTGAAAACCAGCCCGAATACGCTGATATCATGGCAATTCCATTTATGACAGACCATTTATGTGCGATTGTTCCTGTTACGCATCCATTGGCTGATAAAAAATGGGTTACTTTGGAAGAAGTGTCAGCGTATCCTTTTCTCATGCGGGAAAAAGGAAGTGCGGGACGGGAAATCCTGGATGCCGGTTTTGAACTGAAAAATATAACAGTTCATCCTGTCTGGGAGAGCACAAGTACACAGGCTATTGTAAAAGCGGTGTCTGTCGGTCTTGGCGTTGCCGTACTTCCTTACCTTTTAGTAAAAAAAGATATGGAAGAGAATCATGTATGTCTGTTACCATTCAAAAAACCGCTAAAAAGAAATCTGAATGTGATTTATTATAAGCGGAAATATTTTACAGAACAAATGAAGTCCTTTATTGACTTATGCCGAAAATATGGAAAAGATTATGAATCTGCGGAAGTATGATTGTGCTGCATAATCTTACCGGGGATACCGAGAAGGGCGCAGCATCCTTTGTTGTAAAACTGTTATATATAAACGATGTAAATGTATGGCATGACGTATAATTGATAATGATAAGTCGGGTTTTGAATAGACAGATAATTTTGCGTATGTTACAGTATATGAAAATACCGCGATTTTGGTTTCGGGATGAATACACTCAGTGAAAACTGACATGATTCTATAAAATAAGACAAAGAATAAAAGCGATAGCCGAAACTGCAGGAGGGTGATAACCATGGACATTCGTATGGTAATCATGGATGATAAGTTGCTTGTGAACAAGCTGGAGGGGACAATGAATTGAGAAAAATCAGGCATCACGCTGGTTTTTACCATGTACAATATCCTTCAGGACACTGTCATAGAGATACGAATGCCGAGGACACAGTGAAGAGGAAAACTGTACTGGAACTGAAAAAAGAAAATGTGCTATGATTTTACATACGGAACAATCATAGATACAAGGAAAGAACGATCATAGATACCTTCGGTGGTGTGTTGCCTTTTATCCACCGGGGGTAAACAAACAGAGTAATTATAGATAAAGGAGAGGTAAAATGCCAGCAATAAGTGTTTTAATGAAACCATCTTCCAGCATGTGCAACATGTCCTGCAACTATTGTTTCTACTGTGATGAAGCACAGAAACGTACACAAGAATCTTTCGGGTACATGAGTGAGCAAACGCTGAAAAACATAATACGGAAAACGATGCTGCGGGCAGAGGGCATGATAAGCTACATTTATCAGGGCGGTGAGCCAACCCTGCGCGGAGTTGGTTTCTTCAAAAAAGCAATTGAATTTCAGAACCAGTACAACAGGAATCATGTACAGGTACAGAATGCGCTTCAGACCAATGGTTATGCAATTACAGAAGAATGGTGCCAGTTTTTCAAAGACAATCATTTCCTGATTGGCCTGTCGGTGGACGGAACGGAAGAAATCCATAACTCTATGCGGCACACACATTCCGGGAGCGGCACCTTTGCCCGTGTCAATCAGACGGCAATGCTGATGGATGAGTATGGGGTGGATTATAATATCCTAACCGTTGTCACGCCAAAAATCGCGGAGAATATTCGGGAAATATATGGCACTTATCAAAGGCGAGGATGGTATTATCAACAATATATTGCCTGTCTGGATCCCTTTGGGGAGGAACATGGGAAAACCCCGTATTCCCTTTCACCAGAGGTATATGGACAGTTTCTGACAGATTTATTCCGGCTGTGGTACAAGGATTTGAGGCGTGGAAAGCAGCCTTTTATCCGGCAGTTTGAAAATTATGTCGGTCTTGCGGCAGGTTACATGGCGGAATCCTGTGAACAGAGAGGAGTCTGTGGAATCCAGAATGTGGTAGAGGCAGACGGAAGTGTGTATCCATGCGATTTTTATATGATGGATGAGTACCGTCTGGGGAATTTTAACACTGACCGCCTGGACGACATTAACCAGAGAAGGAGCGAGATTCAGTTCATCGAGCAATCCTGGAAATTGGATGAAGAGTGCCGCCTCTGTAAGTATTTCCGACTCTGCCGGGGAGGCTGCCAGCGCAATCGGGATTTTCAGCCTGATACCGGACTTTATAAAAACTATTTCTGTGAAGGATACAGGATGTTTTTCGGGCAGTGCTATGAGCAGATCATGGAAATCGGGAAAAGCCTGTCCAAAAGCTGAGAAACTGTTGCCTGCCAGTCCATGGGTGATGGAAACTGAATATGCCAAAATCCAGAGACATACAAGCCAAAATTCCATTGCCGCAGGCAATCTGGAATGAATTTTGGCTACGTTACTGTGAACGGAGTGAACAGTAACCAGTAACGATGTGGGTTTACAAACCCACCAAAATGTGCTATATTTTCCCTATAACAGGAAATAACTATTTCCTATAGCTAACAGCGTTCCACGATCACAGAGCGGAGTGCTGTTACGAAATAACACAAACTCATTGAAGAAGAGAGTAAATCCGCAGACCGTATTACAGAGAAATCCCAATGGATCACATATCACAGATCCAAAGGCTGAGAGGGATATGCAAGGAGCAGGTTGAAGATGGCTTCCGAGAGGCACTGCTGAGAGCCAACAGCTTTAGGCAGCGACAGGCACGCCTGTTACAGCGTAGAGGTATCATAATGTACCTCCCAAGGTTTCCCCGCGCGAGCCCGGAAACGAACAGAAGTGGTAACACGGGTAATACTCGTCTTCTCAGATAGTCTGAGGAGACGTTTTTTATATTATAGGAAATTACTCTGTAATGTTCCTATAATATAAAAAAGCCCTCCGGGCAGGATCGCACTGCGACGGAGAGGAATTATTTCCCCCAACACCAGTTCCTTCCTACCATGAAGAATTTATGTTTTTCTTCCATAAATAAGGAGCAGTTGTTACCATTTCAAAAATCAGCCTGGGAAATTATTTCTCTTTCTATGCATTTGCAGGGATCGTGTAAATCTTAGTGCCTGGAAATCTGCGTTATGAACAAAAATCTCACTGTCTGAGCGAAGCGAGTTTGAGATTTTTGAGAATGCTTTTAGCAGATTTTCAGACACTTAGAGTTACTAGATCCCGAAACCGCATAGAAAGAGAAATAATTTCCCGGGCGTCCACATTCAAAAAAGGAGACAACAAACCCATGGAAAAACAGAAATACTACATCACCACCGCCATCGCCTACACATCCGGCAAACCCCATATCGGCAACACCTACGAAGTCGTCCTTGCCGATGCCATCGCCCGCTACAAACGTCAGCAGGGCTATGACGTATTCTTTCAGACAGGAACCGACGAACATGGTCAGAAAATCGAATTAAAAGCCGAAGAAGCCGGAATCACTCCAAAAGAATTCGTAGACAACGTATCCGGTGAGATCAAAAGAATCTGGGATCTGATGAACACATCCTACGACAAATTCATCCGTACCACAGATGAAGACCACGAAAAACAGGTCAAAAAAATCTTCAAAAAAATGTACGCAAAAGGCGACATCTACAAAGGACACTATGAAGGAATGTATTGTACACCATGCGAATCTTTCTTTACAGAATCCCAGCTTGTAGACGGCAAATGTCCGGACTGCGGCCGCCCATGTGTACCTGCAAAAGAAGAAGCATACTTCTTCAAAATGAGCAAATATGCCGACAAACTCATTGACTACATCAATACACACCCGGACTTCATCCAGCCGGAATCCCGTAAAAATGAGATGATGAACAACTTCCTTCTCCCGGGACTTCAGGATCTTTGCGTATCCAGAACTTCCTTCAAATGGGGAATCCCGGTAGACTTTGATCCGAAACACGTAGTATATGTATGGCTTGATGCCCTTACAAACTATATTACAGGAATCGGCTACGACTGCGATGGCGAAAGCACAGAACAGTTTAACAAACTCTGGCCTGCAGACCTGCATCTGATCGGTAAAGACATCATCCGTTTCCATACAATTTACTGGCCGATTTTCCTGATGTCACTGGATCTGCCGCTTCCGAAACAGGTATTCGGACATCCATGGCTTCTTCAGGGTGATGGTAAGATGAGTAAATCCAAAGGAAACGTAATCTATGCAGATGAACTGGTAGACTTCTTCGGTGTAGATGCAGTCCGCTACTTCGTACTTCATGAAATGCCATTCGAGAATGATGGTGTGATCACATGGGAACTGATGGTAGAGCGTCTCAATTCTGAACTCGCTAACACCCTTGGAAACCTTGTAAACCGTACCATTTCTATGTCAAACAAATATTTCGGCGGTGTGGTAGAAAACAAAGGCGTTACAGAACCTGTAGATGATGATCTGAAGAACTTCATTCTCTCCGTACCTGCCAAAGTAAACGAAAAAATGGATAAACTCCGCGTGGCAGATGCAATGACAGAAGTATTCACAATCTTCAAACGCTGCAACAAATACATCGACGAAACAATGCCATGGGCTCTTGCTAAGGATGAAGAGAAAAAAGACCGTCTTGCAACAGTTCTCTACAATCTGGTTGAGGGAATCTGCATTGGTGCGGTTCTGCTGAAATCCTTTATGCCGGAAACAACAGAGAGAATCCTTGCCCAGTTAAATGCACAGGACAGAGAACTGGAAGACCTTAAGACCTTTGGTCTCTATCCGTCAGGAAATAAAGTAACTGAAAAACCGGAGATCCTTTTCGCCCGTCTTGACCTGAAAGAAGTACTTGCAAAGGTGGCAGAGCTTCATCCGCCGAAAGCAGAAGAACCTGCAAAAGAAGAAAAAGAAGACGTAATTGATATCGAAGCAAAACCGGAGATCACATTTGATGATTTTATGAAAATGCAGTTTCAGGTAGGTGAGATCATCGAGTGTAAAGCCTGTCTCTTATACA
>ENA-OYWV01000457-OYWV01000457.1-human-gut-metagenome-genome-assembly--contig:-NODE-457-length-16518-cov-8.566118_pt1 | contig 16518 bp, 16 predicted proteins | sample MGYA00244812_ERZ653400 | MGnify/ENA primary metagenome ERZ653400 (study PRJEB26926, sample SAMN06165097) | human gut metagenome | biome: ENVO:00009003; feature: ENVO:2100002; material: ENVO:00002003... | reverse complement strand
AAGCCGCTTTTTCCTCTGTCTCCCCGAACAGCAGCACATCCAGCAGATATTCCACATGGGCTTGCTTCTGCAAGGCTTCCACGAACCGGGGATGAAACGCTTCCTCCGGGGAGTGCGGGGCATAGTCGGTTTTCCATACCCGTAAGAGGTGTAGATAATCGGCAAGGACACGGAAGCAATGTGCCTTTGCTTCCCGGAACTGTTCTTCCGGGGATTTCTGCCGGGGCTTGGGCTTCCTTGCCCTGCCCGGTGGCTTCCAGTCCTCATAGGCAAGCCCGAAGTCACTCGCCAACTGTGCGGCGGCTTCCTTTTTCCCCAGCCCGTACAGGGCAGCTACAAAATCAATCACATCCCCATCTGCACCACATCCGAAGCAGTGGAAACGCTTGTCCAGCTTCATGCTGGGGGTCTTATCGTTGTGGAACGGGCAGCAAGCCATCCCGTTTCTGTTTACCCGGATTCCGTAATGCTCCGCAGCCTGTCTTGTCGTAACGGACTGCTTCACAGCTTCAAATACATTCAAATCAATTCCTCCTTGTAAAAAAGAAAAGGCACTTATCATTCTCAATCTGAAAATGGCAAGTGCCTGTTAAAGTTCCATATCCTGTTGTTTGTGTTTCGTCTGCGCCGGGGCGTTTTTCTGTGCTCTCTTCTCGTCAGCCTTATCCTGCAAGACTTCTTTGAGGGGCTGCTTCTTGGGCGGCTCTTTGCTTTCCTCTGTGCCGGGTGTGGCTTTCCGTACCCAGTAGCGGATGTCCCGCAGCTTCTTCAAATCTTCCTGCACCTCGGTCAACGGTACTTTCAAGTCTGCGATTTCGTCCACAAGCTTCGCCTGTTCCTGCAAAAGCTCCTTTTTCGTGCTGTCCTTATCGTCCGGGTGCTTGGCAAGGTAGGCACTGGCTTTCTCAAACCGGGCAACCTCCGGGTGTTCCAGCTTGAATTTTTCCTTAGTTTTCTTGAAAAATATCTTCTGGTATTTCTCATAAACGGGCTTACATTCCTTACAGTCCGTCCGGGCGGCAAGGATAGCGTCAATCACGTTGCTGCGGGTTTCCTTTGGCTTCATCTGCTTTCGGTAGTCGGCGGCAGATTTCCCGGACGTTTCTATAAAGTTTTCCAAATCCTCCACGGTGGAAAGTCCCTTTCTCTGGAGATAGGACAGGGCTTCGCTGACTGCCTTTAAGTCTTTGGAAGTCCCCCGGCTTTGTCCCGCCCGTGTCCAGCTGCTCCGTTCTGCCTTTCGTATCTCCATATACTTCATCAGCAGATTGGGAAGAAAGACCGCTTCCTCCGCAGCTTTTTGGGCAAGCAGTTCATTCCGCTTTTCGCTAAGCTCCGCAATCCAGCCTTTGAGATTTTTAATAAGCTGCCGGATGGACTTCATCAAACTATTGGCGGCTTTGATTTCTCGGTTCAGGTTGCCGATGTTCGTCTGAATCCCACGCTTTTCCATCTGCCGGACAGCAGCCCCTTCATGGACGGTAGGGATAATATCAAGCCCCTGTCTTTCGTAAGAACGGAGATCTACTCGTTCCGGGCGGTTGTTGGCTTCCAGATAGCGGTTTTGGATGACCTCCCATTCATGCCGCCAGATTTCGCCATATTTGCGGTCGTTCCAGTCAACCGTATCTTCCTTGTGGCTTTTCCACCTGCCGGACGGGAGCTTGATTCGTTCCCCGTTCTTATCAAGTTCATAGACCTTGCGGCTCTTGGGAAGCCATTTCCCACGCTCATCCATTGCCCGCATGGTCAGCATGACATGGGCGTGTGGGTTTCCGTCCCCTTTGTCATGGATGGCAAAATCCACGCACATTCCTTTGGAAACAAACTGCTGGCGGCAGAAATCCCGTACAAGGGCGGCGTACTGGTCGGGCGGTATCTCTCTGGGAATGGAAAGCACCCACCGCCTTGCAAGCTGGGAGTTCCATTGCTTCTCAACAGCTTCGGCGGCGTTCCATAAGGTATTGCGGTCTGCATACTCTGGCGGGGCATTTGCCGGGAGCAGGATTTCATTGTGGACGATACCACGCTTTTCTGGGTAGTGCTTCACTTCTTGGTCGTATTCACAGAACAGCTTTTCGCCGCTCTGGTAGGCAGCGGCGGCAACCGCAGACTGCTGTTGGCTTCGCTGCACAATCGAGATTTCGTTGTGTGGACAGGGCATTTCGTATCCCTCCTTTCTATGCTTGGTGGATGGGGTGGCGTTTTACCACCTCATTTGGGGTAGAGTAGGCGGATGAAATTTTCATCCGCCCCTCATCAAACCGTGCATGAGGTTCTCCCTCACACGGCTTTCCGACATTCTTCTTTCTACAGCATTACGTCATGCTCTAGCCATTTTCTTTAATCCTTTTTCGTAAATGCTATTTCTTACAAATCCCACCTTTGACATACGATTACGTCTCTGGTGTTTCTTGTTATACCATCTTGTAAAAGTGCAAATAATGTACCAGTCTAGAGCCTGCATCCACTTTTCGTTTCTCTTGGTGGAATAATAATTCTTCCATCCTGTGATTTTCGGATTCAGATTCTTTATTAAATCCTCTTCCTTTGCAACTAGCAGACTTCGTCTGTTTACATTCCTCTTGACTTCGGCTTTCATTTTCTTCATGGCTTTTCTGCTTGGGTACTGATACGTTTCCTTGTACAGTTGTCCTTTGCGTGTTTCCGTTGTCATTCTTCTGTGGTGCATTCCGAGAAAGTCAAATCCCTCTTTTCCGTCCCACATGCTGACTATCTTTGTTTTCACTGGATGTAGCTTTAAATCCAGTTTTACCATGATATACTGCAATAAATTCAGTGCGTGATTTGCACTTTTCTTATTCTTGCAAATGATTACCGTATCATCTGCGTACCTTACAAGAATACCGTGAGTATGTCCATACTTTTCCCACAGTCTGTCCAGTGTGTTTAGGTAAATGTTTGCCAGTAACGGAGATATGACTGAACCTTGGCTGGTTCCCAGTTCAGAGATTGTCAGTACATTTCCATATAATACTCCTGATACTAACCATTGTTTTATCAGCTTCAATATCCTACGGTCTGATATTCTCTGCTCTACCAGCTTCATCAACTTTCCTTGGTTTACATTGTCAAAAAACTTTTCAATGTCTGCGTCTACTACATAATAGCCCTTGTTGTTACACGCTTTCCTTACTACTTCCAGTGCTTGTTTCGCACTTCTTTTCGGTCGGAATCCATAGGAACATTCTCTAAAGTCAGCTTCGAATACTGGCTCTATTGCTATCTTTGTAGCCATTTGCACAATTCTGTCCTTGACCGTTGGTATTCCAAGAGGTCTTTCACTTCCGTCTGGTTTTGGTATCATAACTCGCTTTACCGGAGATGGTTTATACTTTCCATTCATCAGTTCTGATTTGATTTCTGATAGGTATTTTTCAATTCCCATCGCTTCAACATCCTCGATTTTGACACCATCCACACCACTGGAACCTTTGTTAGCTTTTACCCGTTTCCATGCCTCAAAGAGTACATCATCTCGATATACCTTATCGTAAAGTGCATGAAATCTTCGGCTGTCACACTTCTTGGCTGTCAGATATAGTTTGTTTTGAAGTTGTCGAACTTTTTCTTTGGAGTTATTAGTCTGCATGACATTCTCTCACTCTTACCCTCTCTACAAACATGAATGAAGTAGGGAACCTTCCCATAAACTGCGTTTTCTTGCACAGTCATTATCGGTACTATGTTCCCCTCCGACTCCCTTCCATCAGAAATACGATTTCGCCAAGCTTATACGCTTTCTCTTTACCATTTGGTGATGGGTAGGGTCTCTCCAGTTCCGAACTACACTTTTCATACATACCGTTTCCTCTATACCGAGGGATTCTTCCGTGCTGTTTTCCAGTTTCTCCACACGTTCCATGGTTTTCGCCTATTTTGCCAAGGCTCAACTTCCCTTTTCTCTCTTTCGAGACCTTTTTAACGATACGGCAGAATTCACTTTATGTTACGGTCTGCATGATTGCTCGCACCTTTTTCAAGGTTACTTTATCCACTCGCTTAGCACCCTGTATTACTACAACGCACCGAGTTTAACTACGCGGCTCACTGGCGATTACCGTGACCGGACTTACACCGGCAAGTGTAGTCCAGCTTTGCTGGACACACATAAAAAAAAGAGAGGCCGAAGCCCCTCAATTATGAATTGCAGACACAGCATGATAGATTCCGTAATATGCACGATTATTGGCACCACGAAACTCTTTCGCACCGAGAAGGATCTCTGCGGCTTTAATGTCACTTTGTGCCGTTTCAATTCTATACAGAACCAGATCCTTCTGTGTTCCTTTTTCATTAGGCTGCTTCAAATAGCTTTACCCCCTCTTTTTCCACGTTTGCATAAAATGGGTACACATCAACCCAATTTTGAAAATGCTGTTGACTTTTAGCTATGGGCTTTATATCAAGATCGTGATCCATATTAAAATCAAAGGTTTCACCAGATAATTCATGCCGATACTGTTTTATATCCATATCAGATAAATCCAGAAGAATCATAATATCTATATCTGAATCATCCCTGTAATCACCTCTTGCATAAGAACCATACAAAATCACCTTTTTTAAATGTTTTCCATATATTTTCTGCAAAATTTCTGTGTACTGGTCCAATAAATTTCGTGTTGTTATCGGCATAGTCCCACCTCCTGCTGCTCATTACCAGTTTCAATGCCTCTCACGGCACCTTCTGTTCAAATATAGTAGATATCTTACTTTATTATAAGCGTACCACACTCGGTTATGCAATAAGTATTTTTCTCCAAATTTAGACAAACACCGCCCACTTAATAAGGAATAAAAGCAGCCACCCTATTATTTATAGAATAGCTGCTCAGTTAAAATTCCATATTCAGTTTTATTCTACAAATCTGACAGTGAAATTCGGTCGTATGCACCATTTTCTTATCTTCTGAGTGTGGCTCCAAACCGATAATTGTAATATCTTTCTGATCTGGACCGTAAACCCAGTACATTCTCATTGCGCCACTGGTTTTATTTTCCAGATATGATTGCCACACTTTCATTCCATAACGTCTGGATAATGGCTCTATTTCATGGGTTTAATTGTCAGAACATCTCTTTATATATCCCTGCTATATCCTACAAATGCCTGTTTTTCTGTACTTTTAAGATTTGTCTGGGCTATGGAAATCTTTATATCCCTACGATATTTTTTACAGATTGGTTCAAAATTGATACATGATTGGTACAAAAATCAGAACCTCATATTCAGTAACAATGGTTTTGCATTCACCAGCATATGTAAGACTCTCAGCACATATACTGTTCTAACTCTTTCATCTATAAAGAAATATATCTTATAGTTTTTATAATAGCACTTCCGGATTTCTCACGCCGCTAATTCTTCATCCTCATCCAATTCATGCTATTTAGGCATAAACTCAAGTTTGGCAATGGTGTTACGAAAACCCATTGCCAATTCTAACGCTGTTTCAGGTGCTTTTTCTCGAACTCAATATAATCTGTATTATTCATGATATCTTCCTCTGCCATAGGAAGCATCATAACTTTATACATTTGCATTCCTGTACCTGCTTTCTAATTCTGCAAAAAACTCTTTGTAATCTCTTCCTTTTCCTTTTTCAATATCATGGTAACTGTCCATTACCATCTTACGGACATCCTTCTGGTTCTCTTCCATTGCATCTATAAAATCTGATTTTCTCACTGTTGCTGTTGCTCCCATCGACAATTCCTCCTTTCAAATTATCCAATGTTTCATTCACTTGTTATAGTCTATAGCTCCATAGCTTATCTTTTGTTTCCTTTACATTTATTATAATCTTACTACCACTGCTTATGCAATAAGATTTTTTCGACAACGCCAGAAGAGAATCACGCATCCTTTTCCTGTCTGTTTTTCCATTCCTGCTTCTTTTCTTTCAGTTTTTTCTGGAAATCATCAAACTCTGCCTGTTTTAATTCTTTTGTTACTGTCGTATATATATCAAGTGTCACATCACTTCTGCTATGACCACACAGGTTCTGTATCACTTTAATATTTACTCCTGCTTCTACCAAGCGTGTTGTAAACGTATGTCTGAGTGAGTGGCAGGAGAAGTTTGGAAGTAAGACGAGATTCTTTTTTTCTTTCAGGAGCTGTTTGTCATTACAGTCTCTTATAATACGCCGTAACACATTATTTAAGCTGCCCTGGTGCTGTACACCGCCAAAACGATTTATAAAAATGAAGTTCTGGTACCCGTCCACAGTAACATTATTATGTATTCCACCTAACTCTTGCATCTCTTTTTCCAATAGAAAAGCATTTTTTACATCTTCTGTCATTGGAATGCAGGATATAAAACTCCGGCAATCGCCCATCGGCTGTTGGAAGATGGAATTCAACCACTTTTTCCGTATACCCGTCCCAAGACCAAAGAAGGCTTTTTCGGAAAACACGAATTCGCATATGATGAATACTATGATTGTTATATATGTCCGGGAGCACATATATTGACATACAGTACAACAAACAGAAGTGGATATAAAGAGTATAAAAGCTGCGGTGAACATTGTGCTGAATGCCAATGTCTTTCAAAATGCACAGAAAGTAAGGATCATGTAAAACTGATCACACGTCATGTACAGGAAGAATATATGGAAGTGGTAGAAGACATTCGGCACACGATCGGAAACAGACAGATCTACCAGTTAAGAAAAGAAACCATAGAGCGGATCTTCGGTACAGCGAAAGAACAGCATGGATTTCGATATACACAGTATATAGGAAAAGCACGGATGAAAATGAAAGCCGGGCTTACCTTTGCACGCATGAATTTGAAAAAACTGGCAAAGATCCTGGAAAAACGAGGTTGGAACACAGCCAGATTTTTGTTGATTTTGAAGAAAATAAAAAGAAAAGAAGTTTTAAAAGAAAAATGGTGCTGGCCATAATCCCCAACACCAAGTTTGTCTACAGTCTGAGCCGGTGTTTTTAAACACCGGCTTCATTTGTTATATGGCAGCTGCTTCATAAAGAAAAATGGCTTATTTACTGATTTTTGCTTTTGCAGAAAGTCCCTTACTCTTGAAGAGCTTTTTGTAGGCGGAAAGCTTGCTTGCTGGTACTTTTACTTTCAGCTTCTTGTAGTTGTTTCTGCCGGCTTTGGTGAAAGCACTTTTTCCTACGGTACCGGAGGTAAGCTTCTTGGACTGAATGCTGACAGAAGTAAGGGCCTTGCAGTCGTAGAATGCTTTTTTGCCAATGGAAGAAACTTTGGAGCCAATCTTTACAGTCCGTAAAGCACTGCAGCCCTGGAAAGCACTGGTGCCGATGGAAGAAATATTCCTGGCAATGGTTACTTGTCTTAGCTTCCGGCAGTTTTTGAAAGCTCCGGAAGCAATGGCTGTGACTTTATAGGTCCGACCGTTTGCCTTCACAGAGGAAGGAATTGCTGCAGTCGTGATGGCTTTGGACTTTGACCGCTTTAAAGTAACAGAGGTACCATTTTTATTAACTGTGTAGACATTGTAAGAATCACTGAAGGATTTCACTACTGTAGTCTGAGGTTTATCATCTTTGTTATTTGAACTTGAGGTAATCTGGAAATCTAAGGTAATAGTTCCAAAATAGTTGTTCTGGCCTGCAATGGTTACAGTGGCAGTTCCGACTTTTTTGTTATTGCTGTAGGTAACTTTATAATCCTGTCCTTCTATAAGTTTTTGCTTTCCAAGAGTAATAGTTGGAACTGGTTTTAGAGCTTTTCCAGTATAAGCATAAGTCGCTTTAACTCCGGTTACAGATGCCTGAGAAAGGTCGCAGGCATAACCAATGTTGTTCTTACGTGCATATGTAATGGCAGCTGAGTTAGAGGAGGCATAAATGGTGGCGTAGTATACATGACCGCCGGAATACCAGTAGGAGCCTTCCCATACAATGTCATCCCCGATGTTGATTACACTGTCTGGCAGAGTGACTGTTTCAAGATTAGAGCAGAAAGCAAAAGCTTCCTTTCCAATAGTGTGGACACCGTTTTCAATTACGACTTCCTTCAGATTAGGCAGATAATTAAATGCATTTTCTGAAATACTGGTAATCCCGGATTTTATAACTATTTTTTTTACCTGATTTTTCATGGACTTCCATGCCGTGCCGCTCCAGAAACTGTAGCCGCCCTGAGTGGAAGAAACGGGGAAACGATTGTTTTCATCCGTGGAGATATTAAGTGCACCCTGACCGGAAATGGTGAGAACACCATTTGCAAAATCCCAGGTAGCATTTTCACCTGCAGTACGGTAAATCTTTTTGGAGGCTGTGCCGTCATTTGCATCAATAGAGTAAAAATTAACAGTATTGGCATTGGAGGCGTAGTAAACAACCTTGGAATCTTTAACGACAGGCTGGCAGTCGGATACGGGCGCAGCAGTGGTGTATTCCCTGCTAAGTACATTTCCCTTACCATCAACAAAGAGGTAATGAAGAGTACTGGAAGAAAGCGAATCATCAGCAGATGCGTAATTTTCTGACGAAGAATCGTCTGTATTTTCATATTCTTCCCAGGAAATCATGAAACGGTTTTCTGTGATTGGAGTGATCTTTACCCCCATAAAACTCTTTCCATTGCCAGTGTAGTTGGTAAGGTATTTTACAGAGGTTGCTTCTTTTGAAAAATCGGAAACAGGAGTAATTGTAAGGTAAATATTATGAGGAGTGTCACTTGTCACATTGTCATACTGGGACTGGTCGATGGTCGTTCCGATACACAGTACACTGTCAGCAGAAACAGCCATACCATCTACGCTTGCGTAGCAGTTCAGTGCCCATACGGAAGTACGGGAACCACCATAAGGAAGAAGCTCGATAGTTTTTTCATCAAGGGTGGTACTGTCGTATCTGGAAAGTTTGGTACAGCGGGAACCTTCGCTTTGCTCCAGAACATACAGATAAGAGGACTGCGATTTGATATACTGGGCAAAGGAGTGCCACAGATCACAGCTTACGATCTTTCCGGTCATGGAAGCCTGGTCAACGGCAATCATAAGGAATCCCTGATGTCCCTGTCCAACAGATTCATCTACATAGCCTTCATGACCGGTTACAATATAGAGAGTTCCGTTGGTTTCTGTCATTTCCACACATCCGTAATCGAATGGATAACGAACCTCTCCTCCAAATAAATCCGGATTGCTTGTAATGGAAGCCGCACCGCTGCGATTCCAGTTTGTATCATATCGGATGACACGGATAACCTCGGCGGAATTATCTTCGGCGGTGTTATTTTGTCCCTCTACCAGGTAATATCCATCAGATCCTGCATAAAAACCACCCCATAAAGGAAGCTCCATGGGAATTTCTCTTTTGTCTGTAATCTGCAGGCTGTTGTCATAGTATTCAATACCGACGCTGTTTGTTTTGCGGAATACTCGCATATAGCCGTTGGAAATAGAAATAAGGTCAGAAGAACGCCTTAATTTAACACTAAGGTTATCTTGCGCAGTAGGGGTGAGAGAGGCTGCCTGTACCTGTCCTGGAAATGCCAGCAGATATAAAAACAGACAGCAAAATAATAGGGATGTCAGTTTTTTGATCTTTTTCATAAGTTTCTCCTTGCTGTGTTGCTTTTCATGATTCTTATTATAATAAGTTTTGGGTAGAGTTGCAATCATAATGATAATGTTTACAGCAGAAAAAGTGAAAAGCTGTAAAAAACAGCAATTCTACATTTTTTATGGAGATTTCTGACATGGCACCTACCTGTGGAACTGTTTTGTGAGACTCATCAATAATAAGAAGGAAATCATCACCAAAGTAGTCCAGAAGTGTATAGGGCGGCTGTCCTGGTTCAAGACCGGAAAGATGCCTAGAATAATTTTCGATTCCGGAGCAGAAGCCGGTTTCCCCGCTCTCTGGCGAGGATTTTTCTAATTTAAAAATTTCTTTAATTCATCCATAAAGGTACTGACATCTTTAAACTCCCGATACACAGAAGCGAATCGCACATACGCCACCGAATCCAGATCTTTTAAATGGCTCATCACGATTTCTCCGATTTTCGTGCTGGAGATTTCTTTATCTTCGGCATTGAAGATGTCGCCTTCTATGGCATCGATCATGGCTTCCAGCTTATCACTGGCAATGGGACGTTTGTAGCAGGCGCGGCGGACACCATTGATCAGTTTATTGCGGTCGTACTGCTCACGGTTCAGATTCTTCTTGATTACGGTTAACGGGATTGTCTCCACGTTCTCATAAGTGGTAAATCTTCTTCCACAGGAATCGCACAGTCTTCTGCGTCTTATGGAATTGGTCTCTTCCACTGGTCTTGAATCTACTACTCTTGTATTATCCTGATTACAGTATGGACATCTCATGTATTTATTTCCCCTTCCTCATGTCTCCCCTTCTGCCATACAATCTGGGCAGCAGACTTTCCTCTTTTCTGTTCGCTCAGTAACATAAAACGGACTGAATTACCTATTTCTTATTATACTTTAATCATAGAAAGTATGTCAATAAACTCCATACATATTTTCAGACTTTTTGCATAATATCATAAAAAACAGGTGCTTTTCATGCGTATTTGCGAATTAAAGCAAAAAGAAGTGATCAATATCTGTACCTGCCGTACACTTGGCTGTCCGGTGGATGTGGAATTTAACTGTGAAACCGGATGTATTACCGCCCTTGTAGTTCCCGGACCTGGCAGTTTCTGCTTTTGTTTCTGGGGAGCCGGAAGTGAATATATAATCCCCTGGAATTGTATCCGGCAGATCGGAGATGACATTATCCTGGTAGAAATTGATGAAAAGTATTGCTGTAAAAAGGCTTAATTCTATTTTCCCAATTGTCAAGGGGCAATAATTTTTATATTTTCCCGAAAAAAGAATATTTATCCTCCCACGTGAGAATCATTGTTACTGTTCACTTCGTTCTCAGCAGCACGCTTCGCGATGCACAAAAGGAGGATTCAAATAATGGCACTTAACAAAGTTGAAATTTGCGGAGTCAATACATCGAAGCTTCCGGTACTGAAGGCAGAAGAAAAAGAAGAGCTTTTTCGCAGGATCAAGGAGGGTGATGAAGAAGCCAGGGAACTTTACATTAAAGGAAATCTGCGGCTGGTTCTCAGCGTGATCAAGCGTTTTTCCAACAGCAGCGAAAATATGGACGATCTTTTTCAGATTGGCTGCATTGGGCTTATAAAAGCAATTGATAATTTTGACACTACATTGAATGTAAAATTTTCCACTTATGCAGTGCCTATGATCATTGGAGAGATACGAAGGTATCTTCGTGACAATAACAGTATCCGGGTGAGCCGGTCTCTGCGGGATATTGCTTATCGAGCAATTTATGCAAAAGAAACCTATATGAAAACAAATCTGAGGGAGCCTACCATTGCGGAAATTGCCAGCGAAATAGGGATAAATAAAGAGATGATCGTATATGCTATGGATGCGATACAGAATCCGGTGTCACTTTTTGAACCGGTTTATACGGAAGGCGGGGATACGCTTTATGTGATGGACCAAATCAGCGATAAGAAAAACAAGGAGGAGACCTGGGTAGAAAATCTGTCCCTCCGGGAAGCTATAAACCGGCTGAATAAGCGGGAACGGCATATTATTGATCTGCGTTTTTACGAGGGCAAAACCCAGATGGAGGTGGCCCAGGAAATCGGGATTTCCCAGGCACAGGTCAGCCGGTTGGAAAAGAATGCACTTAAAACCATGCGGAATTATCTGAGAGCGTGACGGAAATCATGGATCCCGGCATCACGAAAGCCGCCCCTTAAATGGTCTGCTGCATGAATATATTGCAAAATCGCTGGTTGTTGGCCAGCGATTTTGCTTATTATGCTTCTATTCCAGAATACGTTTGAAAAAGGCCTTCTGCAAGATGTGCGTCACAATTTGTGGGAGATTTTGTCCGGATGAGGGCGCCGTAGCGGGCTACGGCAACCGAATTCAGGCAAAATATACCGCAAAGTGGGGCGTGCATCTTGCGATGTCACGGTCTTAATTCGACGAATCTTCCCGGATCAGCTTTCTCACAGCTTCAACAGCCACCTGGATTGCCATATCTGTATCATGCACAACCGGATTATCCAGTCCCAGCTTCTCTCTTTCCTGATTTGCAAGCACCAGGAAACAGGAGCCAGCTCTGGCACGAAGCTTTCCAGCTGCGATAAAAAGCGCTGCAGATTCCATCTCAGAGGCAAGACAGCCCATTTTCTTCCAGGCCTCCCATTTATTGAGCAGCTCATAACCAACTGGCATCGCTTCAGGCTCATGCTGTCCGTAAAAAGCGTCTTTGCACTGGACAACACCTGTATGACAGGAAAGTCCTTTTTCTTTCGCAGCTGCCACAAGGGCGTTTGTCACGTCCAGATTGGCTACTGCCGGATACTCGATGGGGGCATATTCCCGGCTGGTTCCCTCCATACGGATGGCACCTGTGGCAATTACGATATCTCCGCTTTTTACCTCAGGCTGCATACCGCCGCAGGTTCCAATGCGGACAAAAGTATCTGCGCCGCACCGGGAAAGCTCTTCCATGGCAATGGAGGCAGACGGTCCGCCGATTCCGGTGGATGTCACGCTGACTTTCACACCATCCAGGGTTCCTGTATATGTGATATATTCTCTGTTGTCTGCAATGAGAACCGGGTTATCAAAATACTGGGCGATTTTCACACACCTTTTCGGGTCTCCCGGCATGATCACATAACGGCCAACTTCCCCCTTTGCAACCTGGATATGATACTGCCTGCTGGCATCTTCAGAATAGTTTTTCATAGTATATCACCTCTGTCCTTTATCGTATGGAATACCTTCCGCCTTCGGAGCTCTGGAGTTCTTGGATACAAACACCAGAACGATCAGGGAAATAATATACGGGAACATGTTGTATAATGTGCTGGGAAGCTTCAGTGCTACCAGAGCATCAAATCCTGTGTAAACGTTTGACAGCGCACGGAAAAGACCGAACAGAAGGGCTGCCAGTCCGATGTTTACCGGCTTCCACTGTCCGAAGATCATAACAGCAAGTGCAAGAAAACCAAAACCAGCAACTCCGTTCTCAAATTTCCACTCACTTACACCGGCAGTAATATAAACCAGTCCTCCAAGACCGCCAAGTGCGCCGGAGATCAAAACGCCTGCGTAACGCATTTTAAAAACATTGATACCTACCGAATCGGCTGCCTGTGGATGCTCACCACATGCCATCAGACGAAGTCCAAATCTGGTCTTATAAAGTACCACATAAGAAGCAATGAGGATCAGCAGTGCAAAAAGCATGAACCAGCTGAATTCAAATTTTCCAATTCTTATCAGGAACGCTTTCTTAGCCACCTTGTAGGCAACTGTGGAAGAAACGTTGTCTGGGTTTTCTGCCATGTTGATGGCTCTTACGATAACAACAGCTGCAGCCGGTCCAAGAAGATTCAGGGCCGTACCAACCAGTGTCTGGTCTGCATTGAAATGAATGGCAGCCACACCAAGGAGCAGGGAAAATATCATTCCCACAAGTACACTGGCCAGAACCACCAGAAGGATCACAACTGGTGCCGGAGCGGAATCCGGAAGATATTTCATCATCAAGGCACCGCCAAGTGCACCCATAACCATAATTCCCTCAAGACCAATGTTGATGACACCGCTGTGCTCGGAAAAACAGCCGCCAAGTGCTACGAGAATCAATACAGAAGCAAATATTAATGTATACTGAATCAATAATAACATTATTTTTCTCCTCCTTTTGCAGCTTTTTTCTCATCTCTCCTGTCGAGATAACGGTTTAACCAGAGTTTGAAGAAGAATACAAATCCACACAGATAAATGATAAACGCGGAGATCAGATCAGAGATCTGTGCACAATACATGGTCTTATCCACATAGCTTCCACCACTTGTAATATGCTGGATAAAATAAGAGGAAAAAATTGCTCCGATGGGGTGAAGGCCGCCAAGGAAGGCTGCTGCGATTCCATTAAAGCCCATGCCCGGAACGGTTGTCTGCTGAACCATCCAGGTCTCAATTCCGCTGAGATAGAAAACAGCTGCACCAAGTCCTGCAAGACCGCCAGCGATCATCATGGTTACAATGGTATTTCTCTTCTCTTTCATGCCACAGTATTTTGCAGCATTTTTGTTCATACCTGTTGCGCGAAGCTCAAAACCGAATTTTGTTTTTTCCAGAAGTACCCACACTACGATTGCCATTACCACAGAAATAATAAGACCGATGGATACGAATTTGTTTCCGGAAAAGATCTCATCCAGTCCACAGTTGGGAAGAAGAGCACTCTTATTGCCGCTGGAAAGATCTACAGTGTATGGAGTAGACTCGGATTTCACCTGGGTAAGAAGCATATTCACCACATACAGGGAAATCCAGTTCAGCATGATACAGGAAATAACTTCGTTTACATTGAAATAAGCCTTCAGTGCACCAGAGATGCCGCCTACCAGGGCTGCGATCACGATTGCTGCGATCATGCATACATACCAGGGCATACCAAGCTTTAACGCAAAATACAGAGAAGCTCCGGCTCCAACTACATACTGTCCTGCTGCTCCAATGTTAAAAAGTCCAACCTTGTAAGCAAACAGAACGGACAGGGAACACATCAGAAGTGCGGAAGCCTTTACCAGTGTGGTTCCCATATACTTCATCATAGCCTTCTGGCTTGGATAGTAAAAATAATTCTTGATAATTGCAGTAATCGCACCCGCAGCTCCTGCAGGATTGATAATAAGAAGTACCAGATAACCGATGAGAAGACCAATCACAATGCATAAAAGAGAGGCAATGATGGTCTGAACCGCATTGTTTCTCAGAATGCTTTCTTTCTTTTTGGATTCATTATTCATTGCTCTTCGTCTCCTTTCTCTTTGATCCTGCCATGTAAAGGCCAAGTTCCTCTACGGTTACTTTCTTCGGATCAAATTCTCCTACGATTTCACCTTCGTACATTACCAGAATTCGGTCTGATACATTCATAACCTCATCCAGCTCCAGGCTGATCAGAAGAACACCTTTGCCTGCATCCCTTGCCTGTACCAGCTGTTTGTGAACATGCTCGATTGCTCCAACATCCAGACCACGGGTAGGCTGAACTGCGATCAAAAGCTCCGGATTCTTGTCAATCTCACGGGCAATGATTGCTTTCTGCTGGTTTCCACCAGACATGGATCTCGCCTTGGTGATGGCACCCTGACCGGAACGGATATCATACTGTTCGATCAGGCGGTTGGCATATCTGCGAATCTCTTTGCGTTTCAAAAAGCCCAGTTTATTGGTAAACTGTGGTTCGAAATATCTCTGAAGGACGATGTTGTCTTCCAGGGAATAATCAAGTACCAGACCATGTTTGTGACGGTCTTCCGGGATATGGCTCATGCCGGAGGTAAGGCGCTCACGGATTGGCATGTGAGTAATGTCTTTTCCATTCATAGTAATGGTGCCGCTCTTCAGTGGCTCCAGACCGGAAAGTCCGTAAACAAATTCGGTCTGGCCATTTCCGTCGATTCCGGCGATACATACGATCTCACCTCTGTGGACCTGAAGAGAAACGCCGTTGACTGCGTTATTCTTATGATGCTTGGAAGCAACCACCATATCCTTGATATCCAGAACAACTTCACCGGGCTTTGCTTCTTCTTTCTCTACAACAAAGTTTACGTCTCGTCCAACCATCATGGCGGAAAGCTTCTCCGGGTTGGTATCCCTGATGTCTACGGTTCCGATGCATTTTCCCTTACGAAGAACGGTACAGCGGTCTGCAACCTGCATGATCTCACCAAGCTTGTGGGTAATGAACAGAATGCTCTTTCCTTCGGCTGCCAGATTTTTCATGATCTGCATAAGCTCCTGGATTTCCTGCGGAGTAAGTACTGCGGTAGGCTCATCAAAGATCAGGATCTCGTTGTCACGGTAAAGCATTTTCAGAATCTCGGTTCTCTGCTGCATACCTACTGTGGTATCCTCGATAATGGCATCCGGATCTACAGAAAGACCATATTTTTCGGAAAGGGCCATAACCTTTTTACGTGCGCCCTCTTTCTGAAGGAAACCGTTTTTTGTGGTCTCAACACCAAGGATAATATTATCTAATACAGAAAAACATTCTACCAGCTTAAAATGTTGGTGTACCATACCAATATTCAAATCATTTGCATCATTTGGAGTATTGATATGCACTTCCTTACCATCCTTCTTAATTGTTCCGGAGGTAGGCTGATAAAGTCCGAATAAGATACTCATCAAAGTAGACTTACCGGCTCCGTTCTCTCCTAAAAGAGCGTGAATTTCTCCTCTTTTCAACTGCAAGGTAATATTATCATTAGCCTTGATTCCAGGAAATTCTTTTGTGATGTTCAACATCTCAATAATGTAATCATTCTCCATGGTCCATTTTCCTTTTCCTATTTTGTAACTGTTCAGAAGCCGGATGTGTTTCACAGCTTCTAACCCGTTCACGGTTTACACATTTGTTTATACTTTAGTATAACATCTGTCTCTTAT
>ENA-OYWV01000452-OYWV01000452.1-human-gut-metagenome-genome-assembly--contig:-NODE-452-length-16564-cov-5.805076_pt1 | contig 16564 bp, 8 predicted proteins | sample MGYA00244812_ERZ653400 | MGnify/ENA primary metagenome ERZ653400 (study PRJEB26926, sample SAMN06165097) | human gut metagenome | biome: ENVO:00009003; feature: ENVO:2100002; material: ENVO:00002003... | reverse complement strand
GAATACAAGATCACGGTAACCGTAACAGATGACGGAAAAGGAAACCTGGTAGCAAAGGCAGACCGTGAAGTGAACAACCTGGACTTCAAGAACAGTTATAGTTCCCAGAAAACAGGAATCACCTTCAGCGGAACAAAGACCCTGGAAGGAAAGACCCTGGAAGCAGGAAAGTTCACCTTCGTCCTGCAGGAAACAGATAAAGACTGGAAAGCAAAAGACGGAAAAGCAGCAGTGACCGCGACCAACGGTGAGAATGGGGCTTACAGCTTCGGAAAGATCGAGTACACAGAGGCAGGAACCTATTATTATACCGTCAGCGAGCAGGGAAAAGGAACAACCGTAGAGGGAATCACCTATGATGCAACTGAATACAAGATCACGGTAACCGTAACAGATGACGGAAAAGGAAACCTGGTAGCAAGTGCAGATCGGAAAGTGGATGAGCTGAATTTTACCAACACTTATAAGGCGACCGGCTCCACAACCCTCACCGCAACCAAGACCTTGACTGGACGTTCCTTCCAGTCTGGTGATAATTGGACATTCACAGTAACAGCATCTCCGACAACTGCCCCGATGCCGGAACATCCAGTCATTACCACAAGTGCAACCAGTGGAAACAGCGAAACTCTTAATTTTGGAAAGATTAACTACACACTTAAAGATGTTGGAACCTACGTTTACACAATTACCGAGTCTGGAAATGTAACCAACGTAGAAAACGATCCGAACACAGCAAGAACTGTGAAAGTTATCGTTACAGACAACGGAGATGGAACACTTAAGGTTGAGCAGATAGAAGATGCCAAAAATGGTTTAACTTTCACCAATAAATATGCGGAAGGTGAAACTACACTTGGTGTGACAAAGGTATTAAGCGGCCGTGAATTTAAAGACGGAGATGCATGGACATTCAACCTGACAGCAGATTCTGAAACTGCTCCAATGCCGGCAGAAACAAGTGTAACAACAACTGCAACCAGTGGAAACAGTCAGTCATTGACCTTTGGAACTATTAAGTACAGCCTTGCAGATGTTGGAAATACCTATACCTATACAATTACCGAAAGCGGAAGCGGAGAGGGCGTAACTAACGATCCAAACGCAACCCGTACCGTAACAGTAACTGTAGCAGAAGGCAGTGACGGCAAGCTTGCTATCACCAGAACAGAGTCTGAAGGTGGAACTGTATTTACCAATATTTATAATGCTACCGGAAGTCTCACATTGGAAGCAAATAAGAAGCTTAAGAATAAAACTCTTGCAGCTGGTGCATTTAGCTTTGAGCTGAAGGAACTGACTGCTGAGAATACAAAAGTTCTTGAGACAATTCCTAACGAAGCTGACGGAAGTGTGAACTTTACCACAATTAATTACACCCTTGCAGACGTTGGTACTCATACTTATACAGTATCAGAAGTTAAGGGAGATGATGGAACTGTTACTTATGACGGAACTATTTATACAGTAGAAGCAACTGTAACAGATGCCGGAAATGGAACCTTGAATGTAAGCAAGGTTATTAAGAAAAATGGTGAGAAAGTAGATTCCATTGATTTCACGAATACTTATGTAGGAGAAATCGAGATTGCTGGAACCAAGACCTGGAATGATAATAATGACCAGGAGGGAATCCGTCCAACAAGCATTACCGTAAACCTTTTTGCAAATGGTGAGAAAGTTAAAGATCAGAAGGTAACTCCTGATGGAAATGGAAATTGGAATTATAAATTTGAGAAACTTCCAGAGTACAATGAGAATGGAAAAATTACTTACACCGTAACCGAGGATGCAGTTGAAGGCTACACCACCGAGCTGGATGGCAACAACTTCATCAACACCCATGTACCAGAAACAACCGAGATCAGCGGAACCAAGACCTGGAATGATGCAGAGGATCAGGACGGCAAACGCCCAGAGAGCATTACCGTGAAACTTCTTGCAAATGGAGAAGAAGTGAACAGCCAGACGGTAACCGCAGGCGAGGATGGCAGCTGGAACTACAGCTTTACCAATCTGCCGAAGTTCGCAAATGGCCAGGAAATCACCTACACCGTAAGCGAAACCCCGGTAGAGGACTACACCACGACCTATGATGACAACGACATTATCAACAGCTACACCCCAGGCCAGACCAGTGCCACCATCACCAAGATTTGGGCTGATGCAGATAACCAGGATGGAATCCGTCCGGAGAGCATCACCGTAACTCTTCTTGCAGATGGCAAAGAAACAGGAACAACAGCGACTCTGACTGCAGCCAACAACTGGACCGAGACCATAACCGGTCTTCCGGAGAAAGCCAACGGAAAAACAATCGAGTACACCTGGGCAGAGAAAGATATTCCAGATGGATACGAACTGACCGATAACAGCACAGACGGAACCGTTACAACCCTGACCAATACTCATACCACAGCGGTTACTTCCCTTAGCGGAACCAAGACCTGGGAGGACGCAGACAATCAGGATGGCAAACGTCCGGAGAGCATTATCATCAATCTTTTTGCAGATGGCAAACAGATTGAGAACAAGACTGTAAAAGCAGATGCACTTGGCAACTGGGCTTACAGCTTCACCAATCTGCCGAAATTTGCAAATGGCAAGGAAATCGTTTACACCGTAACTGAGGATGCAGTTGAAGGTTATACAACCAAGGTGGATGGAAATAACTTCATCAACAGTTATAAACCGGAAACAACCGAAGTCAGCGGAACCAAGAACTGGAATGATGCAGAGGATCAGGATGGTAAGCGCCCAGAGAGCATTACCGTAAGACTTCTTGCAAATGGAGTCGAGAAAGACAGCCAGACTGTGAAAGCAGATGAGGCTGGCAGCTGGACTTACAAGTTTACAAACCTGCCGAAATATGAAGCAGGAGAAGAAATTGTTTACACCGTAACCGAGGATGCTGTTCCGGATTACACAACGGAAATCAGCGGCTACGATATCACCAACAGCTACGCACCTGGCAAGACCAGCGTAACCGTTACCAAGGCATGGGTTGACAACAATAACCGCGATAATCACAGACCAGACGCAATCAAGGTACAGCTGAAAGCGGACGGTGTGAGCAGCGGCGAGGAAATTACCCTGAATGCAGAGAATAACTGGACCTACACATGGTCTGACCTTGACCAGAAGAAAGCCGGTAAGGACATTGCCTATACCGTAGAAGAGACTGGAAAAGCAGCTGGTTACATTTCCACAGTAACCGGAAATGCAGAAGAAGGCTTTATCATTACCAACACCATTACCTCCGTGAAGATCAGCAAGGTAGACATCACCGACCAGAAAGAACTGGCAGGTGCTCATATCCAGGTGATCGACAAGGATGGAAATGTAGTAGAAGAGTGGGATTCCACATGGGAAGCTCACGAAGTAACTGGCCTGAAGCCTGGCGAAACCTATACCCTTCGCGAGACTGTAGCACCAGAGGGATATACTTTGACCAGCGATACCACCTTTACCCTGAAAGAGGATGGAACTGTTAACAAAGATACTACCACAACAACCATATCAGATGATGGAACCCTTCTGGTAGAAGACAGCAGAACTTCTGTAAAAGTAAGCAAAGTAGATATTTCCGATGGGAAAGCGCTGGAAGGTGCTCACATCCAGATCATTGACCAGGATGGAAACGTAGTAGACGAGTGGGATTCCACCAAGGAAGCTCATGTTACCGAGAAACTGAAAACCGGTAAGATTTACACTCTTCGTGAGACTGTAGCGCCAGACGGATATTTACTTACAAGCGACACTACTTTTGTTCTGAAAGAAGACGGAACAGTAGATGCAGAAAAAACAACAGCTGTTTCCAAGGATGGTGTTTTACTTGTACAGGATAAACTGGCAACCTCAGCATCTATTGCAGTAACAAAGAAACTTACCTATATTGGTGAAGGTCTGGCAGCAAGAAATCAGACCTTCTATGTAGCCCTGTATTCTGATAAAGAATGCACACAGAGAGTTTCTGATGTGAAAGCTCTTGTATTCAAGAATGCAGATGCTTCCACCGTAGTATTCTCAGAGAATATTAAGGCAGGCAAGACATACTACATTGCAGAGTGTACACAGGATGGAACTTCTCAGACGATCGGCGCTCTTGCAGATGGAACCGTCTATGAAGCTGTATTTGGCAATGGTAACTCCACAACAGTAACCGAAGCCAATGGAACAACAACCGTTTCCTTTGAAAACGTGTTCAGCAGCTTCCCGCCAGATGGATTCTACAAACAGGGTCAGCTGACAATTACCAAGAAGGTTCTTGGTGCAGATGGAGGCACCAGAAACAGCAACGAGGTATTCTATGCAGGTATCTTTGATGATGCAGCTCATACACAGCTTTCCCAGCAGGTTGAGCAGAACATTATCAAGCTTGATATGGACGGTGGCTATGAAGTAAGTGAGATCATCAATGTTGGTCTTGCCCAGTCAGGAGCAAAGGTAACCCTGTATGTAACGGAAACTGATTCCAACGGAAAACCAATTGCAGGCTCCGAAGGCTTTGGATATAAAGTTACCGTAAGTGCAGATTCTGTTATATTTGATGAAACGAATATGACAGCAGAAGTTGTCATCACCAACCAGGAAGAAAGCACAGTAACAGAAACACCAACACCTACTCCTTCTTCCGATGGTGGAAATAGCGGTGGCTCCGAAAATCATTCCGGCGGCTACGGCGGTGGCAAATCACCGAAGACCGGAGATGATACCCCGATCGGAACTTATCTGATGCTTCTTCTTGCAGCTGCAATGCTTGCAGCCGAGACTGAAAGACGCCGCAGAAGAAACAAAAGACAGTAAAGCAAAACAAAGTTTCTGATCAGATTGGAACCATAACAAAGCAAGTACAAATGAAGGCGGTCCGCACACAAAGCGGATCGCCTTTTTGCAGATTCACTTTAGCTTCCTGCTCAATTAAGGAAAACTACAGAACAGCCCTGTGGTTCTGGTTTTGCAAAAAAGTAAAAAAACTTTCCTGAAAAGTGGAAAAACATCCCGAAGAAAGAGTTGACGAAACAGCCCTACTGGTATAATGAAGTCAAATTAAAGGATATTACATTTGGGAATGACTTTATAGATTTCAGGAGGTTTCCATTATGAGAAAGAATACATTAAAAAAAGCAATGGCAGTTATGATTTCAGCGACAATGCTGGTGACAGGATATACAGTAGTTTCCGCAGAAGGATTTACAGATGCGGAGGCACTTGCAGAGATGGATGCTTTTACTACAGGTAATGAAGCTGTATATGTGGAAGAAGTTCAGCCGGAAGCTGCACAGACTGAGGAGGTTCAGCCAGAGCAGACTCAGACAGAGGTTCAGCCGGAGGTTGCACAGACCGAGGAAGTTCAGGCAGAAGAATCTCAGGATGAGTTCCAGACCGGGGAATCTGCTGAAGAAGCCGCTTTTGTTGATGGATTCACAGATAGCTCTGCAGAAGCTGATCCAGCTGAGTTTACCGATGGAACCGGTGAAGTTGGAGATGCAGTAGAAACTACCGTAGATTCCGATTTCCGTTTCGAGAACGAAGAAGTCATTATCACTGCAAAAGTGTTTGATGAGACAGCTCTTCCAGAAAACGCTGAAATGAACGCTGTAAAGCTTGAAGCTGGCAGTGAGAAATATGAAGAAGCAAAACAGGCTTCCATCAGAGACCTTGGAACAACAGAAGACGACGAGTACACTTTCTACGACGTAACCTTCATCGCAGATGGTGTTGAGATCGAAGTTCCAGACGAAGCAGTCGTAATTAATATGGAATTCAAAAATGTTGCATCAGAGGAAAACGAAACCCAGAGCGCCCTCCACATCCAGGAGACAGAAGCTGGCGTAGTTGCCCAGGACGTAACCGCACAGTCCGCAGACGGAACACTGAAATCCGTAGGATTTAACTTCTAAAATTCAATAACCGCAAGCAGATACAGGACTTTCTGAGAAATCGGAAAGTCCTTTTTGTATAATCAAAATTTCATCTATGCTGCTCCCGCCACGCCCGTGGTGAAACCCCATACACATTTTTAAAAGCCCGGGAGAAGTGGAGGGCGTTTTCGTAGCCTACGGCAGAGCCGATATCTCCTATAGATAATGTGGTCAGCTTCAGCAATTCCGCCGCTTTTGTCATGCGGTAATGAATGAGAAATTCCTGTGGAGAGTGTCCTGTGCTGGTGCGGAAAATTCGTCCCAGATAGCTTCTGTTAATACCGCATACAGCTGCCACATCCTCAATAGAAATATCATTCTGGAAGTTCTGTTCGATAAAATTTATCGCCTCTTTTATATAATAATCACTCATTTTACTGGTGGCGGCAGGCTGCGGTCTGGCAACAGATTGCGCAAGCAGATCCGCAAAAAGATAGAAATGTCCCATCAGATGAAAAGGAGATTGCTCTGAATTCTGAGAAATGTAAATCAGTTCATCCACCATCTTTTTTCGTGCCTCCCTGGAGTGGGCCATATAGACTGGCGCATCCTTGGAAAAGCCACAAACGTTGAGGATTTCTGTGGTACGCAGCCCGTCAAACTCCACCCAGACGTATTCCCATGGTACCTGAATATCTGCCACATAAGTGGTGATCTGTCCTGGAAAAATCATAAATCCCTGTCCGCTCCGAACCTGATAATTTACATTCTGCCCCTTGGAATTCGTGGCCATCAGGGTGCCTGTTCCGGAAAGAACATAGTGAAAAAGATAGTGATTCCGCGTTGCCGGACCAAATAAATGTCCGGGAGTACACTTCTCATGTCCATATTGGTAAAGGCATAGATCAATGAAAGTTTCGCTCGGAAAAATGTGAAAGTTGTTATCCATATCCGGAATCCTCCTGTTACATTTGCTGACAATATATCATAATGCGATAATATATTTCATTATACCATAAAAAACCATCATAAAGGCATAAAATAAGAAAAATTAAGCTATTTAAGTGTTGATTTTGGTATGCTATACTTAACACATCATAGAAAAAGGAGGCCCCACTCATGGCAATCACCTTCAACGAAACAACCCGGATCTTTACCCTCACCACTGCCCACACTACCTATCAGATGCAGGCGGATGCTCAAGGGTACCTTTTGCACCTGTATTATGGTGCCAGAACTGCAGGAGAAATGGACTATCTTCTGAATTATGGAGACCGTGGCTTTTCTGGAAATCCGAATTCAGCAGGCAGCGACAGAACCTATTCTCTGGATGCATTGCCACAGGAATATCCATCACTTGGCACAGGAGATTTCCGAAATTATGCGTTAAATATAGAGAATGCAGATGGTTCCCAGTGCTGCAATCCGGTTTACATAACGCATGAAATTGCGGCTGGAAAATACACTCTGAAAGGTCTTCCATTCGTCCGTGCAGAAGAAAATGAAGCGGAAACTTTGAAGATTATACTGGAAGATCCTGTTACAAAAGTAGAGCTTCATCTGCTCTACGGAGTACTGGAAAAAGAAGATATTATCACCAGAAGTGTGATAATTAAGAATGCTGGAAAAGCCCCTGTAACAGTAAAAAAAGCCCAGTCTGCATGCCTGGATTTCCTTCACGGAGACTATGATCTGATCAAATTTTATGGCAGACATGCTATGGAAAGAAACATGGAAAGAATGCCGGTTTCCCATGAAAGCACCCGAATTGGCAGCCGCCGTGGAACCTCCAGCCACCAGTATAATCCAGGGGTAATCCTTGCAGGAAAAAACACAAATGAAGACAGCGGAAGCTGCTACGGAATGCTGTTTGTATACAGTGGAAACTTCCTTGTAGAAGCAGAAAAGGACCAGTATGATCAGACCAGAATCCAGATGGGTCTGACCGATGAACTGTTTGCATATCCCCTGGAAGCCGGAGCTGAATTTACCGCGCCAGAGGTTATTTTATCCTACACAAACAAAGGTCTTTCCAGGCTTTCCCAGCAGTACCATCACTGCATTATGAATCATATCTGCCAGGGAAAATACGTCCATGCAAATCGTCCTGTCCTGATCAACAGCTGGGAAGCCGCATATTTTGATTTCACCGGAGACACCATCGTAGAGCTTGCAAAGGAGGCAAAAGCGCTTGGAATCGATATGGTGGTTATGGATGATGGATGGTTCGGAAAGCGAAATGACGACAATTCTTCTCTCGGTGACTGGTATGTGAACGAGGAAAAATTAGGCGGAACTCTGACGAAATTAATCGAAAGAGTAAACGCAGAAGGCGTGAAATTCGGTATCTGGATTGAGCCTGAAATGGTCAGTGAGGACAGTGATCTTTACAGGGAACATCCGGACTGGGCAATCACAATTCCAGGCCGCAAGCCTGTCCGTTCCAGAAACCAGCTGGTCCTTGATTTTTCCAGAAAAGAAGTACGTGATGAGATATTTAAACGCATCTGCGCAGTTCTGGATCAGGGGAATGTGGAGTACATTAAATGGGATATGAACCGCAGCCTGGCAGATATTTATGCACCAAACGTGACCTATGATTATGTTCTTGGGGTGTACGATTTCCTGGAAAAACTTACGAACCGTTATCCGGATATTCTTATTGAAGGCTGCAGCGGAGGCGGCGGAAGATTTGATGCCGGAATGCTGTATTATACGCCTCAGATCTGGTGCAGTGACAACACAGATGCTATTAATCGTACACGGATTCAATATGGAACCTCCTTCTTTTATCCGGTAGCAGCAATGGGTTCACATGTGTCAGCAGTGCCAAACCATCAGACCGGAAGAGTGACCAGTATGCATACAAGAGGTGTTGCAGCTATGTCTGGAACCTTTGGCTATGAACTGAATCCCGCACTTTTAAATGCAAAGGAAAAAGCAGAAATCCGTGCCCAGCTTGCCCAATACAGGGAGTATCAGGAATTGATCCGTGAAGGAGATTATTACCGTCTTTCCAATCCTTTCCAGGATAATTTTGCGGCCTGGATGGTGGTATCAGATGACAGATCCAAGGCACTGGTAAGTGTGATAAGATTTACAGCAGAAGCCAATCCGCCGGCAGCATACGTTACCTTAAAAGGAATGGAAGAGGATGCTTTTTATCGGGAAAAAACTACCGGAAAAGTATATCCGGGAGCTGCACTTATGGAGGCTGGAATACTGCTTCCTGCTGCGATGAGCGAATATGAAGCATACCAGATAGAACTAGAGCGTGTTTGAAAAATCAATGATTATGTTTTCATAGCCGTTAAGTTAATTTTATCATTCTTTTGTGAAGAAAAAAGGAGAAAAAGTTTATAAACCGGAAAGATTGTTTTTTTATATGTTCTGAGATATACTTGCAGTATTCGTAGACGGAACAGGGTGTGATTGCAATGGTTTCAATGATTCCTTTCGGGCTTCTTGCCGGGTTTGTGGAGGGGCGGGAGGTTCGGATTACAGAGATTGATGAGAGTGGATTTTGTTTTCGGACAATAGAAGAAAATATCTCTGATTCAGAAGCTTTGAAGGTGTGCTTTTATGACATAAAGAATGGGTGTTATCGTGAATTGGAAATTCCAGAATACGATATACAAAGGTTTGATATGGTGGACGCAGAACTCTCCGGATTTTATGTGAAATATAAGGTGACGGTGAAGCAGAAAGCGTATGCGGAGGCGGTTCAGAGGCTTCTTTATCAGTATAATCACTACATTCATCTGAAGCTGGAAGAGGACGACAGCGCGTTGGCGAAAAGCCTGACAGGGTATCCGGGGGAACTGGATGAGGTCAAGCGTGGCAGTCTGGAAGAGCAGGTGGGAATATGGCGGAGAGAGCTTACGCCAGATGGATTGGAGTCCGCTTATAATGGGAAACGTATAGATTTAACTGATAATTGTTCTCAGTACGGAACTGGCTTTGAGCCTGGGTATAAGTGCCAGGTACCGCCTGAATCAGGTGTTGCGGAACTGGCGCTGGAGATAGATCGCCCGGAATTGTATCAGGAATATTTGAATAGTTCCCTGACAGAATTTTCCAAAAAGTATGCCGGAAAATGTATCGGTATCTGCGGCAACATTATTCTGGAACATAGAGTACCGGATCACCTTTATATTGGAAATCAGTTCTGTCATCTTCTGTTTCCGGAACGTAAATTGTTGTTTGAAATAATAGAAAAAGCAGCGGCAGAACAGGTGAAAATCACACTTGTTTTTTCTTATATCCGGGAATATATGCTGGATTATATAACAGAATTGCTTGATGAAATTAACCGGTGGTGTGAAGAAAAAAGGCAGTCTGTAGAGATTGTTGTAAATGACTGGGGAATGGCTTCTTTAGTAAAAAAAAGCAGAAGGAATCTGATTTCCAGCCTTGGAATTTTGTTAAATAAACGCAGAAAAGACCCTCGGATTCCGTTCAAAAAAGGAGAACAGAAATGGTTTGAGAGGAACAGCCTGAATGCTGGATTTTACCGTAATTTTCTGGAAAGAGAATATGGAATCCAACGCTATGAATGGGAATCCTGCGGTTACGAACAGCAGATTCCACCTGGAAAAAACAGCTTGCATATTCCGTTCTATCAGACCAATACATCACAGTATTGTCCTCTTGGTGCAGTATGTGAAACTGGCGAGAGAGGACGACAAAAGCTTGCAAAAAAATGCCCGGGATATTGTGCGGAATATGCACTTTTATACCCGGAACATTTGCATATGATGGGGCGGTATAATTCGTTGTTTGGGATTGATATGAGAATATTGAAAGAGGAAGAAATACTGGAGAATTATATCCAAAACGGTGTGGACCGGGTTGTAATAAGAGCATGGTAATGCCACCGGCAGGTGACATACCCGTGTTGAGGCAGATGCGATATTTTATTCAGGATGAAGTACATGGCTGCTCAAGGCTGGAATTTATGGAGATAAGTGATGAAAATAGTAGCAGGATTAGGCTCGATAGATGAATATATAAAGTTCGCGGAGGCTGGTGCAGATGAATTTTTCTGTGGTTATGTTCCTTATTCCTGGTCCAAAAAATACGGAACGGTACTGCCCCTGAACCGCAGGGAAGTACTTTGTTATAACGTACAGCTTGGCGCATTCAGTGAGCTGGAAATCCTGTCTGGGATGATGAAAAAGTACGAAAAACCAGTCCATCTTACATTCAATTCCCTGTATTATATCCCGGAACAATATCCGGAAATTGCCGGGATCATAAGCCAGTGTATGAAAATTGGTTTTCACAGTTATATTATTGCAGACCCGGCGTTGATAGTATATTTACGTGAAAATGGTATAAACTGCGAAATCCATCTCAGTGGAGAATGTGGAGAAATTAACAGCCAGATGGTGGCTTCATTGGTAAAAATGAGATTGAAACGTGTGATTTTTCACAGGAAAAATACATTCGAAGATATGAAAGCGGTTGTTGATAAATGTGGAAAAAAGGATGGAACAGAAGGAGTTCCGGAATTTGAGGCCTTTGTATTGAATGAAATGTGCCAGTTTACAGGTGCATTTTGTAATTCTTTGCATTGTGATGAGATGGGGTATCTTTGCAAAGCTCCTTATCAGATCGGAACCTTAAAAACAGGGAATGCCGGTTCTGAAATCTTCAATCAGAAAATAAACGGAGGGCATTTGCTGCCAGACGGCTTTGTTCCTGATGATTTTCACAGTTTACATGATTTTTCCTATGATTCTGCGGGTTATCTTTGCGGTGAAACTGGCTGTGGTCTATGTGCACTTTATCAGTTAAAGCAAGCCAGAATTACGCACTTGAAGCTGGTTGGCCGTGGAAATTATACGGATTACATGGAAAAAGATATTCGAAATCTTCGAATGGCGTTGAATATATTGAGAGAATCCGCTGACGAAATGGAATTCCGGCGAAAATTGAAATTGCAGATTTTTCCCAGCGGGTGCAGCAGGAATTGCTATTACCGGTAATCAGGCAGCACAGGATCTGGATCCTGCGCTGCCTTGAGAAATTTATCTGGTTGTTTTTTTATTCGATGGGCTCGAAATCTGCAGCTCCATGTTTGCACAGCGGGCAGATGAAGTCATCCGGGAGCTCGTCACCTTCGTAGATGTAGCCGCATACTTTGCAGACGAAGCCTTTTTTGCCATCGGTTTCTGGCTTCGGTTTTACATTTTTCTGATAGTAGGTGTAAGTCATGGTGTCAAGATCGTTCATGACGCGGGCTTCGGTGACGCTGCAGATGAACATTCCATGGGTACCAAGGTCTACATATTGTTCAACCTTCAGAGACATAAATGCATTAATATATTTGTCCAGGAATACCAGTCCATTATCGGAACGGTAGACCTTCTGACCTGCAAATTTATCTACGCTGCGTCCGGTCTGGAAACCAAACTGCTGGAATACAGAGAACGGTGCATCTACAGACAGGCAGTTTACGTTGAGAACTCCGGTCTGTTTGATCACATGGTGGGAGTAATTTGCCTTATTGATATTTACCGCAATACGGTTTGGAGTATCAGTGAGCTGGGTCACAGTGTTGACGATCAGTCCGTTGTCTTTTTTGCCGTCATTGGAGGTAACTACATAAAGACCGTATCCGATTCTGAAAAGGGCTGTCATGTCATTTTTGTTTGCCAGCTCATCATTCTGGGCAATGTATTCTTTGCAAAGTTCGCTTGCCATAGCTTCCAGCTGATCCTTGTTTTCCTGGTTTACTGCGGAAAGCACTTTTACAGTAGTGTCCAGCCAGTTGATCTTCTTGCAGCCAGAAAGCATTTCTTTCATAATTTTTGCTGCCAGAGGTGCCCAGGAACCATTTTCGATGATGCCCACGGTGCGGTTCTGGAAGTTGTGCTCGGTCAGACGGGTGATATAGTCGTGCATGAACGGATAAATGCTTGCATTATAGGTTGTGGTAGCAAGAACCAGCTTACTGTAGCGGAATGCGTCGGACAGAGCCTGTGACATGTCATCTCTTGCAAGATCATATACAACAACTTTGGGACATCCCTTGCTGCGAAGTTTGTCAGCCAGCAGCTCTACAGCCACTTTTGTATGACCGTATACAGATGTGTAGGCGATGACAATTCCTTCTGTCTCTGGTGTGTAAGAGGACCATGTATCGTAAAGACCAATGTAATGTCCAAGGTTTTCTGTAAGAACAGGTCCGTGAAGAGGGCAAATGATCTGGATATCCAGGCCTGCGGCAACTTTCAGTAATTTCTGAACCTGTGGTCCGTATTTTCCAACGATGCCAATAAAGTATCTGCGAGCTTCATCGTCCCAATCTTCTTCTACATCCAGTGCGCCGAATTTTCCGAAGCCATCTGCAGAGAAAAGTACTTTATCGGTGCTGTCATAGGTTACCATAACTTCCGGCCAGTGCACCATGGGAGCGAAAACAAAGGTCAGGTTGTGGTTTCCAAGGTTGAGGGTGCCGCCATTTGTAACCTCCAGCTTCTGTCCTTCCAGGTCGAGACCGAAGAAGTTCTGGATCATAGTGAAGGTTTTTGCGTTGGCTACGATGGTGGTTTCCGGATAAACTTTCAGGAAGTTTACCACATTTGCTGCGTGGTCCGGCTCCATATGCTGTACAATCAGGTAGTCTGGCTTGCGGCCTTCCAGGATGCGGTCCAGATTATCCAGCCATTCGTGAGTGAAATTTGCATCTACAGTATCCATGACTGCGATTTTTTCATCCAGGATCACATAGGAATTATACGTCATACCGTTCGGTACTTTGTACTGACCTTCGAAAAGATCAATCTGATGGTCGTTTACGCCTGCGTAGCGGATGGTGTCTGTAATTTTCATAGAGGTTCGTCTCCTTTTTATGAGATATTGTTATTGATGTAATTGTTTGTGATTTTTGAGGGAACTATGTATTTTTTACTGCTTTGTTATTTCTTTAACATGGCTTTAGTATAACCAAATTTTGAAATAAAGTCTGTTGCAAATACAACAAAATGGTGTAAGATATAAGAAATTATTTTTTGAACATGTTCTGGATAAATTGATAGAAAGGGATTGTAGAAATGACACCAGTGACACTTTTTTCATACATAACTCCTGAAGAACAGGAACGTATGCGCATCTGTTTCGATATGCATGAAGCAGTCTATCGGAATAATGAGACTGTGATGGAATATTCCAGTTCCATGAAAAAAATAGGTTTGATCCTGGAAGGTCAGGCAGTTCTTTATTGCATTGATGAAGATGGAAATCAATATATGATAGATAACCTGAAAAAGGATAGTGTTTTCGGCGAACCATTCCTTTTACCTGAAGAATCCCAGCACTATTACGTCTGTGCAAAATCCGAAACAAAAGTGCTTTTTATCGCCTATGAACATGTTATTAAACGCTGCGAAAATGCCTGTAAATTCCACAGCCAGCTGGTAAGCAACCTGCTTCAGATGATTGCCCTGCGCGCCAGCCAGCAGGCCAGTCGGATTTATGTGCTGTCAAGAAACAGCATCCGAAAGAAGATCATGACCTATTTAAATTCCATTGCCGCAGAAAAACAGACGAAAACTGTTATTTTGCCCATGTCCTACACCACTCTTGCCGAATACCTTAGTGTAGACCGCAGTGCCATGATGCGGGAGCTGAAGAACCTGGCTGATGAGGGGATTATAGAACGGGATGGGAAGAAATTGCGGATTTTGGAAAGCAAATCATCTTAAAACGGGGGATGAATTGCTGCGTGTTGTATAGCTGAGGAGTGGAAAGTTGCGTGTTGACAATAATCTGGTAAATTAATAATATAAACACATAATGTATGTATTGAGGGGAGAGAAAGTATGACAGACCTGATATCAGTAATGATTGTAGATGATGAAAAACTCATGCTGGAAGATCTGAGTACGATGATTGATTGGGAAGCATATGGTTATCAGATAATTGCAACAGCCTTTAATGGGAAGCAGGCGTTAAGAAAATACAGGGAATATCATCCACAGGTGATTTTTACAGATATTCGCATGCCCTTTATGGATGGTATAGAGATGATATCTGAAATACGCAAAAAAGATGAAAAAGTGAGCATTGTCCTGCTGACTGCATACGAAGATTTCAGTTATGCCAAAGCTGCTATTCGCCTTGGAATCACTGAATATGTAATAAAAAGTGAGATTACAGAGAACTCACTGTCTGAGCTTTTGAATCGTTTGAAAGCAAATATCATAAAAGCTGGAAAGCGGGAACGCTACATAACAGACAGAATGTTGGAGCAATTTTTTCTGTCTGAGGAAATGACAGAAAGTGCAGATATTGAACAGATTTTAAAAAGACCGGAACATATTATCATGGTGGAGCAGGATCTTCCGATAAGTCTGAGTGGGGAAGCCGTTCCAGAAGAAATCGTTGTACATCGTTCAAAATTCGTGGAAATTCTGACAAATGAGAAAATAACTGGATGGGATTTGGATGTGATTACAGCGATACCGGGCAGAAAGATGGTAATCGCGCTGAGTTCCACGGAAAGCTCATATGGAAGCTATGAGCAGGAATTATATAAGCTTGCTCGTAAATTCCAGAAAAAACTGCAGGAAGAGACTAACTCAAGTTTTACTCTTTATATTGTGCAGGGTAGAATCAGTCTTTATGAATTTAAGCGGTTTTATGACGAGAACAAGAATGTATTTCTGGAAAAGTATCTGGAAGGAGTGGGAGAAATCCGTAAATTAGACTGCTCTCAGGTACAGGAACTGGGAAAAGAGCAGATTGTTGTCAGCTCGAAGAAAAATCTTTCCATGGAGAATATGCTGAAAGAGCCGGATTCCCAGATTCGTGTTCAGATGCTCCATGAAATTCTGAGCATTGCGAGAACAGATGGAGTAGAGCCGTTTATAAACACAGCTCAGGCTGGCTATACAGTATTGAAGCATGCCTATGAAAAGAATGAGACCGAAAAAGAAATTTCCAGGATTGCCTCCTGCTGGAAAGAATGGCTGGATGCAGCTAGAATTACTGCCTGGTTGGAAAAACAGGTGAACCATTACCATGAATATATGACCAGAGAAGTGAATGGTTATTCCCGGGTAATTTCCGATGCTGTGGAATATATCTGCAGATCTTTCCGGAATCCAGATTTGTCACTTAACGATGTAGCTGCCTATGTACACTTAAGCCCTGGATATCTGAGTGGAGAGTTCAAAAGGGAAACTGGTGTCACCTTGAAAAGCTATCTGACAGACATAAGAATTGAGGCTGCCAAGAAGATGATGGAAGATGGAAACTATAAGATATATGAGATATGCTCTGCTGTAGGTTACAATTCAAGTCAGTATTTCAGTCAGGCTTTTTACAAAAAAACCGGTATGTTCCCAACGGAATATTCCAAAAAAGGGGGAAGAAAAAACGAAAAATAAATGTAAAACATCTTTCAGAAAACGTTTGATGGTGAGTATACTTACTGGCGGACTGATTTCTTTTATCATAGCCATCGGAATTTCCTTTGGCTTTTTCTTTCCTGTATTTAAGGAAAATGAAGTGCAGATATCTGAGAATACCACTGCTTCTTTGTTGCAGCATGTAGAAAATACATTGTCGCTTGTAGAAAATTACATGGAAAATGTTGCAGCAACTGTGGAACAGAACAATGATATTCAGACATATTTAAGAACTGTCTCTTATACACATCTCCGAGCCCACGAGACTCCTGAGCATCTCGT
>ENA-OYWV01000438-OYWV01000438.1-human-gut-metagenome-genome-assembly--contig:-NODE-438-length-16797-cov-8.595568_pt1 | contig 16797 bp, 7 predicted proteins | sample MGYA00244812_ERZ653400 | MGnify/ENA primary metagenome ERZ653400 (study PRJEB26926, sample SAMN06165097) | human gut metagenome | biome: ENVO:00009003; feature: ENVO:2100002; material: ENVO:00002003... | reverse complement strand
TCGTGGGCTCGGAGATGTGTATAAGAGACAGCCTCTATCTTAATTTATATTGCATTGTTTAAAGAAAAATAGTAATATAGAACTATAAGAAAAGAACTATATAAAAATGGAATCTTGATAATATAGGGAAGGAGCGTCTATATGAAAAAAATGGTTGATATGTGTATGTGAAAAAGGCATTGGAGTCTGGTGATAGCAGGTTGCAGAATCTGTGCAAAGCAATGTGGGCTTATGGACAGGCTGCAAATGGGTATTTATAGGAAATATATTGAAGGTGAGTTGAATGTTTAGAATGAGAAATAATTATTTGAAAATAGTATCAATTTTGTTAGCATTATTGATGATATTCCAAATAATGCCAGCGACAGAGGTTTGGGCCGTATCAGAATCACAGTTTGATAGCAAAATGAGTGAATTAAAGGGACAGTATCCTAATTATTCATGTTGGAATGATAGATTTGATAATGGAAGCGAATGCTGGGGATTTGCAAATATGCTGGGATATAAAGTTTTTGGAACAAAACCATCAACTTGGAAAAAGGTGTACAGCATAAATAATGTAAAAAAAGGTGATTTGATTCAATACGGAAGCACGAATGGTAGTGGTCATACCGTTTTTGTAACAAGTGTTTCAGGCGATACGATTACATTTGTTGACTGTAATGGTAACGGAAATTATAGTGGCGCAAATAAGGTGCGTCACAATGGTGTGTTATGGGGAAATACTATAAAAAAGGGAAATAAGATGTATGGGAGAATTAACTTTAGCTATATATGTGTTTCACCTGGTTTTGATAATCCAAATCCCCCAACCTACTCCAACTTCTGGGTAGACCATTACCTATTTGATTTATCTGAGACGGTATCATTCACTGCTGTGGCATCGGGAGCAGACAATTATACAATAGGAATCGACAAGACCGGTGTTGGTCGTGTTGTGACAGAAGGTTGTGGAAGTACATATACTATTTCAGCTGACAGGCTTGGAGCAGGAGAGTATTCAGCATATATGACGGTTGCAAATAGCGCGGGATATGTTGATACTTACAGAGTATATTTTGTTGTAGTTGAAAAATGTAATTTTGGAGATAAATTTTCAGCAAGGATTCAGAATATAGGAACCGGATGCTATATTACAAACAAAGATAGCAAAATCGTTGGAGCTCCTGAGAGTGGATATAATGATCAGATATGGTTTTTTAATAAGTGTTCAGATGGTTCATATACTATTATGAGTCAGCTTGATGGTCTCATGATGGATGATGAATGGGACAGCGATGTTCCGGCAGGTGCTGATATTCGCGCATGGAGTGCTACAGGACAGGATAAGCAGAGATTTAATATATATTATATGGATGATGCATTTTATATCCGACCGGCAAATACCAAAACTCTTGTCGTAGATATGGGAGCAGGAGAGCCATATAATGTGGCATGCTACAACCTTTCAAGGAATGCTGGACAGCAAAAATACAGGTTTGACATGGTTGGCATGGGCGATTATATTCCATACGGACTGGGAGATGAATTTTATGCACAGCTCAGATGTCAGGGAACAAATTTATATGTAACAAATCAAAGTGGTAATGTAGCAGGCGCTGCGGCAACAGCTGATGACAGTCAAATATGGAAATTTATGAGACAGTCAAATGGAGCCTACGTTATTCAGAATACATTGGATGGTTCATATATAGCTGTAGAAAATTCAAATGATGCCAATAAGACCAATTTCCTTTCGTATAATGAATATACAGGCAACAGGAATCAGCAGTTCTATTTTTATGAAATGGACAATGCTTTTTATATAAAACCTTTAATCAGTAATACAAGGGTAATGGATATGCAGTCAACTGCTCCATACAATGTGGCACTATGGGATAAGGGAAACGACTGGGGACCACAAAAGTTTGATGTGATAAAAGTCAGCCATAGTGATGACAACATGAGTAAACCAGTTGAGACGTCGTATTTTAAAGGACATAAATATGAGCTTTATAATGAATCAATGACCTGGGAATCGGCTAAACTCTTTTGCGAGAAAAAGGGAGGACATCTTGTTACTATTTCAGATGAGAAAGAGAATGAATTTGTTAATGGCATGAGATGCCGTAACCTTTCAACCGATTACCAGCAGAGTATATGGCTTGGAGGTTCTGATACAGCAAATGAGGGAACATGGTCTTGGATTACAGGTGAACCGTTTACATACAGTAACTGGGAACCCAACGAGCCTAATGGTGGAACCTCGCAGAATTATCTTCAGATGTATTCATCAGGTAACTGGGATGATGTGCAGAATGAGGCTGGCAGATTTGTGGTATGTGAATATGATTCGGTACAACCAAAGCTGACACCTGTTGCCAGTTCGCTCAGTCTGAGTGATAATATTGGATTTAATATTTACATGCAGATATCCGATGATGTGCTGAGTGATGATGGTGCAATGATGATTATTACAAATTCGGATGGAAAGGTCATTAAGAAGCTGATTTCGTCATATGAGACAACAACATATCAGGACAAACCGGTTAAAAAAATAGTCAGTATGGTACCTGCAGCAAAGATGTCCGGGAAGCTTTCATTTAAAATTTTAAAATCAGATGGAACAGAAAGCAGTACTTATATATGTTCAGTTATGGATTACGCAAATGAAATGATTAAGAAAGCCGATACTGATAATGAGTGTAAAAAGGCACTTCCTCTAGTAAAGGCAATGCTGAACTATGGAGCGTATTCTCAGATATATTTCGGTGAGGACAAGACTAATCTTGCAAATGCCATATTAAAAGCTGACAATACTGCAACGATAAAGAGTGAGGATATAATAAAATCTATTACATACAGTGATCAGGGGCTTTTTAGCAATAAAGATTTAGAGTATATGGGCTCATCACTTATATGTGAATCAGCTACCTCATTAAAGCTGTATTTTAACAATAAGAATAAGCTAACAGAGAAGCAGATAAAGGGTAGATATGATATCAGCACACTTGACAAAAACAAGCATGATTATGATACCGGTGTTGACGGAAGCATTTTCTGGATAAAGATAAAAGGCATAAAACCGGCAGAGCTTGGTAATGTATATGGAGTAAACCTGGTATCTGATGATGGTTCAGTTATTGTGGAGACAAGTCCATATGTGTATGTGAAAAAGGCATTGGAGTCTGGTGATAGCAGGCTGCAGAATCTGTGCAAAGCAATGTGGGCTTATGGACAGGCTGCAAAAGAGTATGAAAAGTAGTGTTCAAGAAAGGAGAATTTTATTTATGAAAGAAAAACAAAGAAAGATAATGGGATTGATTATATCGTTTGTTATGATAATTACGATAATGCCACAGACAATTTGGGCGAGTGATGCTGGAACTCGTGAAGATGCTGTTAAATGGGCATATGCGCAAGAGGGAAAATTTCTTGATTATGATAAGGTATACGGAGCACAATGTGTAGATTTGGTTCATTACTACTATGCCTATTTTGGTAAAGCAAGTTATGCTACAGGAAATGGTTGTGATTTTGTCAACAATAAATTGCCGGATGGATGGACTAGAATAAAAAACACTCCGGATTTTGTACCGCAACCTGGAGATATTGCAGTTTGGGGTAAGGAATTGAGTCAATATGGACATGTTGCTATTATTTTATCAGCTGATGCTCACTCTTTTGTTTCTATGGATCAAAACTGGCCAAGAGGTAGTGCGTGTAAAAAGGTAACACATAATTATAATAAATTTTGGGGAGTTATCAGACCAAATTTTTCGGAACCACATTCAAATCCTGTCACAACTACACCATCCATCTGGAAAAACAGTGACAGCTATACGGTAGGAAATTCGGCAACACTAACCTGGAACAGTGTAGATAATGCAACAGGATATTGGTTTTCAGTCTGGTATAAGGGGGAACAAATTGTTACAACTCAGGTTTCAGGAAGCTCGGAGTATACATTAAATAATCTGGGAGAGGGAGAGTATACTGCCTATATAACGGCTTATAATGATAGCAGTAGTAAGCAGAGCTCTGTGACCTTTAGGGTAAATTATGTTTCTGGCGAGCAGACGATTCCAAACGGTAGATATCAGATATGCTCTGCTTTGGACAATTCATCTGTTATATCTATTTCAGGCGCATCAACGGATGATGAGGCAAATGTATTGTTATATGCAAACGAGAGACATGATAATCAGTATTTTGATTTTGAATATTTGGGAAATGGATATTATAAAATAACTGCAAAACATAGCGGAAAGGTGCTGGATGTTTATTGGGAAAAGATGGAAGCAGGAGCAAACGTTCAGCAATACTATTGGAATAATGGTGATAATCAGCAGTGGGTAGTAAAAGATGCAGGTGATGGATATTATAAAATCATCGCAAGACACAGTGGAATGGCGCTTGATGTTTATAATTCAGAACAGTCAAGTGGTGCGAATGTAGAACAGTATCCTTGGAAAAACAGTGATAATCAGAAATGGGTTGTTAAGCCTGCTGGAGATGGATATTATTATATTGTTTCAAAAGGCAATGGATTATATCTGGATGTGTACGGCGGAGTGGCTGTGAATGATGCCAATATAGATACATATTTTGGACATGGAGGAGCCAGTGAAAAATGGCGTTTAATACCTGTAAATGAACCAGAGAATCTGCTTACAGTAAAAGGCTGTTCGGTATCATTGAAGGAAAACATAGGAGTTAACATGTATGCTTCCTTTTCAGATGATATATTAGAAGATGATGGGGCAAAAGTCAGATTTACATATGCCGATAATTCTTATATAGAAGTGCCTCTTTCAAATTATATGTCAACAACCTATAATAATGAGAATGTAAAGAAAATTACATTTGATACAGTACCTGCAAAATTGACGGAGAAAATCAAGGTAAGTGTAATAAAGAGTGACGATACTCAGACTAATATGTTTTCATTTTCAACAAGTGATTATTTGTATGCGCTTATAAATAGTACTGATAAATCAATTGATGCAAACCAGAAGAATATTGCCAAGGCTCTATTAAATTATGGAGCATATTCACAGATTTACTTCGGGGTAGACACAGCTGACCTGGCGAATAAAAAAATAACTGAAAATATCGTAGAAAATACAGATAGCAATACAGTGATTAAGTCTATTCAAGGTCAAGAAAATGGGCTGTTCAGTAACAAAGATTTTGAATATATAGGTTCATCACTGGTGTGTGATTCTAGTACTGATTTAAAACTGTATTTTGTCAATAAGAGCCGACTTACGATGAAGCAGATAGAAAATCAATATGATATATCTGTGGCAAACAAGAATACGCATGGATTTGATGTAGGAACGGATGGCAATATTTTATGGATTAAGGTAAAAGATTTAAGACCAAATGAACTGGAGGAGATGTATTCGGTAAGAATTTTATCGGATGATGGTTCAGTTATCGTTGAAATAAGTCCGAGTGTATATATAAAAAAGGCATTGTTATCGGAAGATGTAAAGTTGGAAAATTTGAGCAAGGCCATGTGGATGTATGGACAGGCAGTGAAGGATTATGGAAAGTGATGATTTTGAGGAAAGGAATTGCTTATGAAGAGAATAATTTTTGTATTAATGTTAACTGTATTTTGATAATTACTAGTGTGGTAAAATTATTGCAGATACAGATGAAAAGCAGTACTATAGAATTATAAAACAATAGTATAGGAAGGAAAATTTTGGTTTATGAAAGAAACACAAAGAAAGATAATGGGATTGATTATATCGTTTGTTATGATAATTACGATAATGCCACAGACAATTTGGGCGAGTGATGCTGGAACTCGTGAAGATGCTGTTAAATGGGCATATGCGCAAGAGGGAAAATTTCTTGATTATGATAAGGTATACGGAGCACAATGTGTAGATTTGGTTCATTACTACTATGCCTATTTTGGTAAAGCAAGTTATGCTACAGGAAATGGTTGTGATTTTGTCAACAATAAATTGCCGGATGGATGGACTAGAATAAAAAACACTCCGGATTTTGTACCGCAACCTGGAGATATTGCAGTTTGGGGTAAGGAATTGAGTCAATATGGACATGTTGCTATTATTTTATCAGCTGATGCTCACTCTTTTGTTTCTATGGATCAAAACTGGCCAAGAGGTAGTGCGTGTAAAAAGGTAACACATAATTATAATAAATTTTGGGGAGTTATCAGACCAAATTTTTCGGAACCACATTCAAATCCTGTCACAACTACACCATCCATCTGGAAAAACAGTGACAGCTATACGGTAGGAAATTCGGCAACACTAACCTGGAACAGTGTAGATAATGCAACAGGATATTGGTTTTCAGTCTGGTATAAGGGGGAACAAATTGTTACAACTCAGGTTTCAGGAAGCTCGGAGTATACATTAAATAATCTGGGAGAGGGAGAGTATACTGCCTATATAACGGCTTATAATGATAGCAGTAGTAAGCAGGGCTATGTGACCTTTAGGGTAAATTATCTTGATATAGGTACAAATTTTATAGCTAATATAATTAAAGTTGATTCATGGAGTCATGTGGTTAATGATAATACAAATGCTTGCATAGGTAAGGAAGTGGGAAATGCAAACGAGTATTATGAATTCGTAAGACAGAGTGATGGCTCATATATAATTAAATCACTTGAAGATGGAAAATATCTCGATGTTTCTGATGGTGGAAATAAAAATGGTCAGAATGTGGGCTTTAGCGATTATACAGGAGAAAATAACCAAAGATGGTATATAAAGAATGGCTCTAGTGGAAAAATATTAATTCCTAAAAACGCAACAGGATCGTGCCTAGATATATCTAATAATGGCTCAGCAGTAGGAACAAATGCACAGCTATGGGAGCAAAACGGAACATCTGCTCAGGAATTTAGTATATATACACAGTCTAAAATTCCAAACTTTATTAATTTTGGAGATGATTTTTATGCAAATATAATCAAAGCAAGTACATGGAGTACTCTTGTAAACAAAAATCCTAATTTGGAAGTTGGTGGAGAGGGTGAAGCAGAAGGAAGCGATATATGGCATTTCAGACGAATGAAAGATGGTACATATACCATACAGTCTCTATTTGATGGAAAATATCTTGATGTTGAGAAATTTAGCGATCAAAAAGGAGCTAACGTATATTGCTATGATTATACAGGTGATAGTAATCAGAGATGGTATTTGACATTGGGAAAAAATGGAAAGGTCTTAATTCCAAAGAATGCTACTGGATTATGTTTAGATGTTTCTAATGATGGTTCGGACGCTGGTACAAATGTACAGCTATGGGAGCAAAACGGAACAGCAGCTCAGGAGTTTAATGTTTATAAAGAGGAAACGATAAAGCTAGGCACGGCAAATGTTACTTTATCAAATAACAATTATATATATGATGGCAAAGAGAAGAAACCGGATGTAACAGTAAAATATGGATATGCTACGTTACAACAAGGCACAGATTATACGGTGGAGTATTCAAATAACGTAAAAACAGGTACAGCTACCGTTACAATAAAAGGCACCGGAATATATTCAGGTACGGTTTCTAAAAACTTTGAAATAAAGGAAGCTTTATATACGGTGTATGGATATCAGGTTGTTATCAATGGAAATTTCGATTTGAAATATTATATTGATTTGTCAAAAGAAGCTGCAAATGATACTGATGCGTACATTGAGTTTAAAGTCGGTGATAGAATACAAAAGGTAAAACAGCGAGAAACATCTAATGGGCATTATGTTTATACATGTGAAGTGCCTGTAGCTCAGATTGGTGACAAAGTGACGGCAACATTATATTATAAGGATAAATCATATGCTCTTACCAAGTATTCGGTCAAAGATTATCTAAATACCATAGTTCAAAACAAAGATAAAAAAGAAGAGTATGGAAAGGCTGCAGACATTGCATCAGCTATACTGAATTATGGGGCAAGGGCACAGCTATATTTTGGATATAAGACAGATTCATTAGTTAACAGTGCTTTACCGGATGCTGAGATAAAAAAAGTGGATTCGATTTTGGCACAGGATATTAAGAAAGCTATAACCAATAAGGAAAGCTGCAACCTTGAAAACAATGATTTCAAATACTATGGAGCTTCATTAGTATGCAAGTCAGATACAGGAATGAAACTGTATTTTGAAAATAAAAATAGTCTTTCTCTTAAAGAGATTGAGAAGAAATATGATATTTCGGTTAAAGATTATAAGAAGCAGGTTAGTAAATCCATAAACGGAAATGTGATTTGTATTACTATTAATGACTTAAATGCTACTGAACTGGATGATAATTTTGTGGTGCAGATAACGAATAAGCAAAACAGTAGTCAGAGTATGTCTGTTTCAACAAGCCCGTATATTTATATAAAGAAATCTATGGATTCAGGAGATGAGAAGCTCATAAATCTCAGCAAAGCGATGTATTGGTATAGTCAGAAAGCTATGGAGTATTCAATGACGGAAAATAGATAAGTTTTATAATTATCCTTTCGAATTAATAGATTTAAGGAATACATCTTTAGCAATTGTATGGGAAATTGAATAATAACACTAGGAGGGGCTGTAAAAAAACTCCCCTTTTTGTGGGAATTTGCGTAATTTACAAATGCTTACAGTTTCTGCAGGTGAAATACATTGGGACAGGCGCCAATAAATAAAGCTAAATCTCAAAGAAGGGAATAAATTGTTGCATAAAATATAGTACTAGAGTATAATTGAATTAGATTAATACAGCAAAGCAGAAAAAATTCTGTGGCGCAAAGCTATAGGGCTTGATATATGACAGCCAGTTGCAACATGAGGAACAGTTAATTAATGGCATTGCTATTCTTGATTAGGATAGTGGTGCCATTTTTGCATCTGTGTTGAGATAGGAGAGTATTGTTTATGAGAAAACAAAGAATTATTATAGCTATTGTTATTTGTGCAATGTTGCTTACAAGTGGGACATTTTGTGATTTTGTTACAGTTATGGCGTCCACCGGTCAAATAGCAAGTGGAAAATGTGGGGATAATCTAAGTTGGACTTTGGATGGTAAAGGGACATTAACTGTTAGTGGAAGTGGCAAAATGGATAATTGGATATGGTATTCAGAACCAGGAGGTATGGGGGGCGATAGATCACCATGGAGCTATTTAGAAAATCAGGTTTTGAATGTTGTTATAGAGAGTGGAGTAACTAGTATAGGAAGTTATGCATTTTGTGAGTGTCGTAATTTAAAAAGTGTTGATATTCCAAATAGTGTTACGGATATAGAAGAGGCTGCGTTTTCATTATGTGAAAGTTTAAAAGATGTTAAAATACCAAATAGTGTTACGAGTATAGGGGATACTGCATTTTCATTTTGTGAAAGTATTAAGAACATAGAAATTCCTGCAAGTGTAACCAAGATAGGTGAAATGACCTTTTATTGTTGTCAATCAGTAGAGAGTATTGTTGTAGATAAAAATAATAAAAGATATAATAGTCAGAATAATTGTAATGCTATAATTGACTCGTTGACAAATGATTTTTTATGTGGTTGTAATAATTCTTTTATTCCAGATGGGGTTAGAAGTATACATAGAAATGCTTTTATTGAATGTAAAAAGATAACAAGCATAAAGATTCCATCAAGTGTGACAAGTATTGGAGTAGAAGCATTTGTTTTATGTGATTCGTTATCCAATATAGATATTCCTTCAAGCATTGAAGTGATTGGAGATGGGGCATTTGGGAGCTGTTATAATTTAGAAAATGTAAAGTTGCATAAGGGATTAAAAACTATAGGAAGTAATGCATTTAGTAATTGTAATAAATTAAATGAAATAAAGATTCCTGTAGGAACTAAAAGTATTGAAAACTACGCTTTTTATAGGTGTAATAATCTAAAAACAATATATATTCCTTCTAGTGTAGACAAAATAGGAGATACGGCATTTGTAGGGACGTCTGATGAACTTACTATTTTGGGAGTTTATAATTCATACACTCAACATTATGCTAATGATAAAAAAATAAAGTTTATTTCTCGAGAAAATGTAGAAAGCAATGTATCATATACGACTATAGCAGAAGAAATAGTATATTATATAGATGAAATATTGAAAGATCAAGATATATCAAACGGTAAAATAGATGGTTTATCAATGGATTTTACAATAAAAGATAATAAATATACCTTTACACCACTTAATCTTGATTTCGCTGCAGGGATGCCATTGTCGAATCTTAATTACCAAGCGGTTATAGATACCGATAGTAAAACGGTTAAAGTATTGCTCGGAATGTCTAAAGATGGAAAGTCAGAGATAAAGCAGACAACAGATGTAAATAGCACATCTTGGGGACAGCAATATCAATCAATAAAAAAGATGTATAAAGATTTGACTGGATATGATGCAAGAACTACACGTGCTACTTGGAATAATTTCGAGAAAATGAAATCAGAGCTAAATAGCCTTAAGTGTGATATGTTTGTTAGTGCAGACATGAAAATAACAGGATTTTTAGAATTTTCTTTTGCTGATGATGGTAGTGGTTCGTGTTTTAAAGAAGGAGGAATTATAGAGAAGGCTTCTGTAGATACTAATTTTTCTTCTCCGGTGGATGAACCATGGGTATATATTTCATTAGGATTGGGAGTATCGGAGGAAGGAACATTAAAAGTGCAAATGAATAATAATGTTCCCGAATTGATTACATCATTAGAACTGGCGGCAAAAGCATCTGCCAAAATAAGTGGACAAATTCCTATAATTGCTAAAGTTGAAGGAATGATTGACGCTAAATTATCTGCAAATATAGCGAATACAGAGCCTAAATTTACAGTTGATATGACAGGCGATATTTCACTTAAGGCAACAGCACTTGCCGGAATTATAGAGGTTTACAATAATACCTGGAATTATCTTGACTGTCAGATATATCCGGAATTTAAAAATAATAATGATACAGAAATCGCATCATATAATTCAACAGATGAAATGCTGTGTACGGCATCCGGCACAGAACGAATAGTAGGAGCGCAGAGTACTAAGCTGTCCGGTACTGATTTTAGCGAACAAAATGTTTACAGTCAGAATGAGGCCCGGCTGATATCTTTGAGTAACAATAGAAAATTACTATTATGGCTTGATGACAGTAGGCAGAAAAGTAACAATAACCGCACCACATTAATGTACTCTGTTTATGATGGCAGTAACTGGTCAAAGCCGGAAGAAGTATGTAATGATGGCTGCTTTGATGGAGAATTCTCTTATTATGTAGAAAACGATAACACTGTATATGTTGTTTTCCAAAAAGGAAATATGATTTTTGGAGATGACACAGAATATTCGGATGTTGTACGAAATATAGATCCGTATGTGACCAAATTTGATGGCAGTACCTTTTCTACTCCGGAAAAGGTAAGAGATGACAATAATTCATATGAAGATAATTTTACAATTACAAAGAATGATAGTCAGCTAAAAGTAACTTATGTGGAATATCCATCTGATTATCTCGCGGGCAATTCAGATACTTTAAATCTTATGAATACCGTAAATAATGGCTCTGAATGGGCTGATAATATGATTTGTGAAGAAAACAGTTTTATCTCTGATTATGAATATATAGGCAGCCGGCTTTATCTGGAATTATATAACACAGACAAGGGGTGCTATGAACTGTATAAATCAGATAATGGCAACAATGAATTATTAAAATCTCTTTCAAAGGAGGTTAAATTAGTATCTGTCGGAGATAAAATATATTATGTTGAAAATGATATTTTAAATACTTTAAAAGCAGATAAAATATCTGAATGTCAATTACCATATGGTACGGATTATAAGATTATCACAAATGGCAACAGCACAAAGCTTGTTTACGAGATAATAAATGAGGATCACAGTTCAGCACTATACAGCGGAGATATTTCGGATGGAACAGTGGGAGGTACCTTAATCTACAGGTCTGAAAGTGACTATATAAAGAGTTACAACGGATGTATTGATGAAAATGGCAATTTAGATATTGCAACAACCTTGTGTACTTTGAATTCAGACCTTTCTGAAAGCAACTATTTATTAAATGTTATAGGACGCGAAAAAAATTATTCGCTTGCATCAACATACTTATATTATGATGAGAATAATGTAGTGGCTGATAAGGATTTGGACTTATATTATGATGTAACTAATAACGGAAATGAAAATATTTCATCATATAACGTTGTACTTTATGATGAAAGCGGAAATACTTTGGCGGATTCTAAAGTAACAACAGGTATTAAAGTGGGTGAAACCCGTGAAGAAAAATTAGTATATCACATTCCAAAAGATTTTGGTGAGCAAAGCGTCTATATTCAGATACAGTCTGTTGATGGAAAAAAGATATATTCAAAGGCTGAAACGGTTATAAAACACAATGATATAGAAATATGCAATGTGCAGGTAACGCATATGTGTAATGATGATTACAATATTGAGTGCACATTGAAAAATAATGGCTATCAAAATGTTGATAATATAGCTATTTCTTTTAATAGCAATGGAAATGATATAATAAAAGAAGCTGAGATAGAGCATTTAAACAGTGGGGAAACTTGTACAGTCAGTGTTGAGTTGACAGCAGATGAATATGCTTGTATATCAGATAAAACCTTGTATTGTGAAGTGACGGGTTCACTTTCAGAAAGCGATTACGGTAACAATTCAAAAACAATTGATTTGAATAAAACTACTGCAGACGGAATACATAACTGGGTAAAAGATGAAAAATCCGGAAAATATATTTGCAGCATTTGTGGCAAAAAGATAGAAGATGATTATTCTGGTGAACTGAAAGGTCTTTCGCTAAGCCTGAGTGATGATATCGGATTGAATTTTGTTATGCAACTGTCAGATTCTTTACTGATTGATAAAGATAATGCATATGTCGAATTTACACCTGAAGGAAGTAAAAAATCCACACGTGTATATCTTAAGGACGCAGACAAGGTTAATTACAACGGAACCGACTGTTATTCATTTAAGTATAGGGTTAATGCCGCAGAAATGACTAAAAAGGTAAACGCGGTGCTTCATTGCAATGATTGGACAGGACAGACATATTCATATTCGGTTTATGACTATGCAAGCAAAATACTAGCTGAGCCAGAAAGCAGCGAATACAAGTCATCAGCACCACTGATAAAAGCAATGCTGAACTATGGCGGATATGCTCAGACTTACTTTAATGAAAATACGGATGCTCTTGCCAATAAGGGATTGTATAATAAGACCAATGATCCTGTATTAACAACTAATACAACAGTTTCAAAAGACTATAATTATGCCGCCTTCAACAACAATATGGGCGTTTCATTCATAGGCGGCAGTCTTGTTCTGAATTCCGGTACGGATTTGAAGCTGTATTATGGCATAGATGACAAAAATGTGGCTCATAACATAAATGTGAGTGTAAATGGACAAAATGTTGCACCAGAGTATGATGGAAATATCATGTGTGTAAGAGTCCCGGATATTAGCATTTCATCGCTTGGTGATACATATAACGTTAAAATCAGCGTGAATGGAAAAGAGATAAATCAGAAGTATAGTGCAATGACATATATGTATAAGGCACTAAATGCACAAAACTCTAATACAAAGCTGAATAACGTAGTAAAGGCATTATATCTTTACAATGAAGCAGCAAAGCAGTATTCGATGGGAAATTAGAGTAATCAAAGTTTTTGGGATAATCAAACTTTTTAAGGGTTTGCTAAAATTTGGGTAATCAAACTTTTTGAGGGCTGCAAAGAAGGTAGAGGGTATGAGTCCGAGTGAGTATCGGAAAAAGTGGTAAAATATAAATTGTTTTTTAAATACAAATCCGCTATACTATAAGCATGGTATAGCGGTTTTTACTGCAATCTGAAGAGTTATTGTGAGGTAGGAATATGAAGCTTGATTCGATAACATTACAAAATTTTAAGGGAATAGACAATCTGGAAATAAAGCTTGATAATAAGACAACGGTTATTTTTGGTGTGAATGGCGTTGGCAAGTCAACAATCCTTCAGGCTATAGATTTATTATATGCTGATATCATTGCAAAGCTGATGGGAACGGTGCGAAGTAAGACAGCCAGATTCAATGAAGATTTTATTAGCTATGGAAAGTCTGCGGCCGGCATAAAGGCTGATTTCGATTTTGAGGATGGCGAAAGCATATATTATGAACGCACAATTGACAGGGCTAAAGGTGAAAAAAGAAATACAAGTGCTCTTAAAAAACTTACAGATAAGTTTCAATCGTTATATATACAAATGGGTTATGATGATGGCAATGGCAATTGGATAGAGGAATCGGATAATAAGAGTATGCCCATTTTTGTTAATTATGGAGTAAATAGAATTGTGCTTGATGTGCCGGTTAGGGCTCCTAAAGAGCAGTTTGTAAAACTGGATGCATTTGACAAAGCTATAGAAAGTACGATAGATTTTAGAAATTTATTTAAATGGTTCAGAAATCAGGAAGATATAGAGAATCAGATAAAGGTTAGAGATGATTCGGATTATGAAGATAAAAGTCTTGCAGCTGTTAAAAAAGCAATGTTAGCTATGCTTGATGGATTTGAGGATATTCGGATAGAGAGAAGACCTTTGGCAATGAAGGTCAATAAAAACGGCAAGTCTTTAAAGATAGATCAGTTATCGGATGGAGAAAAATGCACGATAGCTCTATTTGGAGATTTGGCAAGAAGAATGGCATTGGCAAATCCGGGTAAAGATGTGAATCCTTTGGAAGGGTCAGGTGTTGTGCTCATTGATGAATTGGATTTGCATATGCATACATCGTGGCAACGAAAGGTATTGAATGTTTTAAGAGACACATTCCCCAATATCCAGTTTATTATTACTACACATTCTCCGCAGATTTTGGGTGAGATGGATGATTCTGTCAATTTATTGTATCTGTATAATGAAGATAATGAGATTCTATTTAAGACCTATGAATCCTTTGTGGGATGGGATGCAAATGTTATTTTAGAGGAAGTAATGAATACGTCTTCAGTTAATCAGGACATCAAGAGAATGATTGATGAGATGTATAAGTGTATTGAAGATAAGCAGTATGATGAAGCAGAGAAAATAGTGGATATATTGGATAAGAAAACAAATGGTTATGCTGATGGTATTTCTAAGGCAAGGATACTGATATCAAGGGGTAAAAGACGTGAAGCAAATTAATAAAAGCAGTGCGCCGCAATGGTTTGAACAATGGAAATCTGATTTTGTAGAAGTTAATAATAGGCAACCTCATTATAAAGTTGATTTTGCAGGCAATGATAGCGAAGGAATTGAAAGAAGAAGAATGCTGCGCGAGGCTCTTATCAAGGAGCAGGGCAAAATATGCTGCTATTGTATGAGAAGAATTTACAACAATTCAGCTCATATTGAGCATTTCTTTCCGCAGGAGTCCTTTAGAGATATGGATTTAACATATGAAAACATGTTTGCATCATGCAATGGAGAGGCGACAATTATCTTAGATGATGAACATTGTGGGCACAGGAAGAATAACTGGTTTAGAGATGATATGCTCTCACCAACGGATGCTGAAGTAGAAAAGGTATTTAAATATTCAGCAAACGGCAAAATTAGTGCTGTTAGGAATCGTCCATCTTCTAATGTTGCTCAGGATATGATACATAATCTGGGACTTGACAGTTTTCATCTCGAAAGGGACCGTAAGCAGGCTATTCAGGCATCAGAGGTGTTTGATGATGAGGACTATACGGATGATGAGATTCGTAGTTTTATAGAATATTATTCAAATAAGAATAATGGTGAATATGAGCCTTATTGCAAAGCAATTGTTGATTGTTTGGAGGAGATGCTTTGATGGTTTTAAAGTGGTAGTGATAAAAAACAATATTGTACTAATTTATACAAATATTGTCGATTCCATTTTTAGATACGTCTGTTTAAAATATTATCGTATTTTAAACAGACGTATTTTTTATCTATTTTAAGAAAGTACGAATGAATTTACGAGTGTTTCTTATCTGGAACTTACAAGGGCTGGAGATATGTATTATATAGATACCACTTTAAACATAAAGTCTATCTTTGAGAGACCTGATATCCAGATTTCAGATGGCGCTGATTGTGAGTTTTTTTATATAGTCCAATGAATTATGTTGCCAAGGCATATACAAAATGCAATGTTGATGCAGAGATTTTACTGAATTCATTGTACTGGGTCGAATATCAGAAACAACAAATGGCATAGTTTTGCTTGTAAATTTCATATAGAAAGAGTACTATAGTTTTAGAAGACTATGCTATTTCAGCATTGATAGTAAAAATATATCTGATTATAATTTTACAGTAGGAAATCAGATTTTAAAACCGGTTAAGAAAGATGGTAAATATTATGTTGATTTAACAGGAATATTACTAGCCAATTATTCTAAATCATTTACTATAAATGTAAATGGAAAAGCGTTTGTTACATGTAGCGTAAATGATTATTGTAATAAAGTGCTAAATTCAAAAAATAGTAGTAATAAATTGTCCGATTTAGTGACTGCGATTTATGAATTAGGTACTGCATCAAAGTAATTAACTGGAATTTAAGGAATAAGGTTACATGGAATTTAATAAGACAAAACTAATTGCGTTAGGAATAGCATTCACTCTCGCCCTAACACCGATTCACGCAATCACATATGCAGACACCAATTCAGACAGTGCATCGATAAATGTTCAGACTGCACAAACAGAATATAAATCGTTAAGGAAAGAATCGAAGGTGGTGCAAACGAAAAAGCAGTATGGAGACT
>ENA-OYWV01000408-OYWV01000408.1-human-gut-metagenome-genome-assembly--contig:-NODE-408-length-17671-cov-7.139305_pt1 | contig 17671 bp, 21 predicted proteins | sample MGYA00244812_ERZ653400 | MGnify/ENA primary metagenome ERZ653400 (study PRJEB26926, sample SAMN06165097) | human gut metagenome | biome: ENVO:00009003; feature: ENVO:2100002; material: ENVO:00002003... | reverse complement strand
TCGGAGATGTGTATAAGAGACAGCCGTGGCTCATTAAAGGACGCAAAGAAAATCGGCGGCTTGCGTGGGCTGTATCTCCATTACTGCTACAAGCTCGGCATCCTGCCAAAACGAAAACAGAATTACGCAAGGCTCCACTATCTTTTGAAGGATGACCTTTTGAAGATGGATGCCATTGCGCAGGAAACAAGGCTGCTCTGCCGACATCACATTGATACAGCGGAGCAGCTTTTGTCATATAAAGGCTCTCTGGAGACGGAACGGGATGAGCTGACCGAAAAGCGCAAGGGGCTTTATTCCCTCTCCCGCAAATCAGACGGGGCAGAAAAAGAAGCGGTCAAGGCTCAGATCTCCCAAATCACAGAGAGGTTAAAAATCATCCGAAAGGAGGTCAGGCTGTGTGGGGGCATCGAAGCCCGAAGCGGTGTCCTGAAAGAAAAGTTATCGACCATACGGGCAGATGAAGAACAACAAAGAAAGGAGTTGATGACGGATGAACACAAGCGGCGACGCAGCAGAACAAATCGTGAGGATGAGCTTGGAGGGATTTGAAGTCGCTGCCAAAATCACGGGGGCAGGCGCAAAGAATATTGCTGTCCTGCTTTACGCTATCCTGAAAGAAGAAAAAAAGACCAAAGGGAAGGCAAGGCTCACGAATATGCTCCGTTCCGGCAAGGAACTGAAAGTGTTCACGGTCAAGCAGAGCGATTTGAAAAAGTTTACGCAGGAAGCTAAGAAATACGGTGTCCTCTACTGCGTCCTTACTGACCGACAGAACAAAGACCCCAATGCGGAGGTGGATGTGATCGCCCGTGCGGAGGACGCATCGAAAATCAACCGTATCAAGGAACGCTTTGACCTTGCGGCGGTGGATACTGCTTCTATCGTGAACGAAGCGGAGAAATCCAAAGAGACAAAGACCGCCCCGGCAGAGCCTGAAGTGACAACGCCGGAGAAAGCGGAAAAAGACAAGCTGCTCGACGAGCTGATGGGTAAGCCCATCCAGAAGGAGGAAAATGCCCCAAACCCCTCGGTGGCAAAGACAGAAAAATCCCCTCTGTCCGAGCCTACCTCAGAGCAGCGAGGCAATACCGCAGAGGGGATTACTAAGCGGGCGGATAAGCCTTCCGTCCGTGGGGAGCTGCGCCAGATCAGGGAGAACCGAAAGGCGCAGGAAAAAGAGAAAAACCCTGCGCCGGAGCAAAGCGGGCGTTCCGAAAACGCAAAGCCTTCCACCAGAAAGACGGAGCATAAGCAGCCCCCGAAGCGCAGGAAAACGAAAAAATCGAAAGGAGCAAGATAATGAGTATTTATGATGTGTTCAGCGGCAGTAAGCCCTTTGACAAAGCGGAATGGGCGGCGCAGAAACAGGCACAGAGAAAGGAAGCCTATGAGCTGATCGACAATACCTGTCTTGAGATGGCTTCTGGTGGCGACGCTTTCCGCAGCTATCTGGAGGTGCAGGGGCGTTTTGACCGTTATTCTGTCAACAATGCCATTCTGGTATCTGCCCAGATGCCGGAAGCCATGCAGCTTAAGGAAAAAGCAGCGTGGAAAGCCAACCGTGTCTATGTGAATAAGGACGCCCAGAAAGTCATCATCCTTGAGCCGGGGAAGGAATATACCCGTGAGGATGGCTCAAAGGCGGTAGGCTATAATGCCAAAGAGGTCTATGACATTTCCCAGACCTCGGCGGCGGGAAGAAATCAGGAGCAGGAAGCAAAATCCATGCGAGAGCTTGTGGCGGCTCTGGTAGATGCAAGTCCTGTTCCCTTTGTCCCCGTTGCTGATCTTGAGCTGCCCGCTTTTTATGACAGTACGCAGGAAGCCATCTTTGTCCGCAAGGGGCTTTCCGAGCAAGAGCTGTTCGTGGGTATGGCGCAGGAGACAGCGGCGGCAATCTTCGATTTCAAGCACAACGAGAGCCGGGACAGCTCCAATTTCAAAGCCTACTGCGTGGCGTATATGACCGCTTCCCGCTATGGCGTGGATACCAGAGGTTTTGATTTTAGCAGGCTTCCCGGCAAGTATGCGGAAATGGAAACGCAGGACTTTAAGGCGGAGCTTGGCGGGATGCGTGATGTGATGGGCGAAATCCAGACGGAAATGTATAAGAGCCTTGAGAAGAACAAGCCCGCTAAAGCCAAAGAGCAGGCAAGGTAAAGGAGGGACTGCCTATGAAAGAGGAACGATACCACCTGACCCTTGACCGATATGATAAGAATATCGTCATCAATGCCTTAAACACCCTGCGGACACAGCAGATGCAGGAGGAACGCCCCACCGACCCTGTGGATGAGCTGATCAGCAAGGTGGCACACGCCCCGACCAAAAAGGTCAGGGTCGTCCCGTGCAGGTGTCATGAGGAACGATAACAAGAAAGCGGGCGTCATCCTTGCCGCCTGCGGTATCCTGCCCGTTGTGTGGATCGCCCTGCTCACAGCCCCTTTTGTGGGCGGCGGTCTGGTAGAGGTCATACGGAATTTTCCCATAGCGATGCAAAGCCCGTTTTCCATAACGGTATGTGAGGACAGTGTAAAGACTGTCCTTATTTTTTTGCTCGCTTATGCGATGGGCATCGGTATCTACTTCTCCACACGAAGGAACTACCGCAGGCGGGAGGAACACGGTTCAGCAAAATGGGGCGACGCCAAAACGCTGAACAAGAAATACGCCGACAAGAACTTTTCCGCCAATAAGCTGCTGACCCAGACTGTCCGTATTGGTCTGAATGGGAAAAAACACCGCAGAAATCTGAATATTTTAGTCTGCGGCGGCAGCGGTGCGGGGAAAACCCGCTTCTACTGCAAACCCAACGCCATGCAGTGTGACGCTGAAACCTCAATGGTCATCTTAGACCCCAAAGGGGAAATCGTGCGGGATGTGGGCGGGCTGCTCGAAAAGAAAGGTTACGAGGTGCGTGTCCTTGACCTTATCAATATGCACCGCAGCCATTGTTACAATCCCTTTGTCTACCTGCGGGACGACAATGATGTGCAGCGTTTAGTGACCAACCTTTTCAAAGCGACCACGCCAAAGGGCAGCCAGTCCCAAGACCCGTTCTGGGACACAGCGGCGAGTATGCTGCTCCTTTCGCTGATTTTTTATCTGAAATACGAAGCGCCCCCGGACGAGCAGAATTTCCCGATGGTCATGGAGCTTTTGCGGGCAGGCGAAGTACGGGAGGACGACGACAGCTATGTCAGCCCCCTTGATGAGCTGTTTGACCGTCTGGAGATGGTAAACCCGGAGCATATCGCACTGAAATACTACCGGGACTATCATTCAGGCTCGGCTAAGACCTTAAAGAGCATCCAGATCACCCTTGCCGCAAGGCTTGAGAAGTTCAATCTGGAGAGCCTTGCGGGGCTTACCGCCACGGATGAGCTTGACCTACCCTCTCTGGGCGAAAAAAAGGTGGCTCTGTTCGCATTGATACCTGACAACGATACGAGCTTTAATTTCCTCGTGTCGATTTTATACACGCAGCTTTTCCAACAGCTTTTTTATCTTGCCGACCACAAGTACGGGGGAAGCCTGCCCGTCCACTGCCATTTCATCATGGACGAATTTGCCAATGTTTCGCTGCCGGACGACTTTGACAAAATTTTGAGCGTTATGCGTTCAAGAGGCGTGTCCGTATCTATCATCCTGCAGAACATGGTGCAGCTCAAGGCACTGTTTGAAAAGCAATGGGAAAGCATTGTGGGTAATTGCGACAGCTTCTTGTATCTGGGCGGCAATGAGCAAAGCACCCACAAATATGTATCCGAGCTTTTAGGCAAGGAAACCATTGACACGAACACTTACGGGAAAAGCGAAGGGCGCAGCGGGAGCTATTCGACCAACTACCAGATTTCAGGGCGTGAGCTTCTGGACGCTTCTGAGGTACGGATGCTCGATAACCGCTATGCGCTCCTTTTTATCCGTGGGGAGCGACCCGTGATGGACTTGAAGTATGACATCCTAAAGCACCCCAATGTGAAGCTGACAACGGATGGAGGTCAGCCGCCTTATCTCCACGGAGAGCCAACGAAGGCTGTGGCGACCATTGTATTTGAAAGTGAGATACCAGAGGACGCTGTGAAACTGGAGGAAGTCAGCACATCCTATGAGCTTCTGTCCGAGGAGGACTTGGAAGAACTATTCAACATCTAAAGGAGGATTTATCTATGAGAATTTTCAAGCGCAATGAGAACAAGGAAACCGGGAAACTGCCGATGGGCAGAAAGAGCAGGAAAGCGTTTGCGGTCTATGCGGCGGCTGTGCTTTGTATGACCTGCTTTACCACCACCGCCTTTGCCGCCAGTGACCCGCTTACCGTCGTCAACAATCTCTCCGATTTCATCTTTGGTTTGATTAGGGCAATCGGTATGATTTTGCTCGGCTTTGGTATCGTCCAGATTGGTCTGAGCTTAAAATCCCACGACCCGTCCCAGAGGGCGAACGGTTTTCTGACCCTTGCGGGCGGCGTCATCATCACTTTCGCAAAAGAAATCCTGACCCTGATTGCAGGCTAAGGTAACAGCAGTATAAAACGGGATAAGGCGGGAGCAGGTTTTGTTTATCTGCTCCTGTTCCCTTTTCCCATCAGGAGGTGGTCATTTTATCGAAACGCAAAAGAAATATGGCATCATCTATGCCGACCCACCGTGGCGTTATCGGCAGAAAAGTCTTTCCGGGGCTGCGGAACACCATTACAGCACGATGAGCGTGGAGGAAATCTGTCAGCTTGATGTGGCGTCGGTGGCTGCGGATGACTGTGTGCTGTTCCTGTGGGCGCCCTTTCCACAATTACAGGAAGCGTTGCAGGTAATTAAAGCGTGGGACTTTAAATATAAGACCGTCGCTTTTGTCTGGCTGAAACAGAATAAAAGCGGGAAAGGATGGTTTTTTGGTCTGGGCTTCTGGACACGGGGAAACGCTGAACTCTGTCTGCTTGCCACAAGAGGAAAGCCCCACAGGAAATCCAACCGAGTCCATCAGTTTATCATCAGCCCTCTGCGTCAGCACAGCCAGAAACCCAGTGAAGCCAGAGAAAAAATCGTTGAGCTTATGGGGGAACTGCCACGGTTGGAGCTGTTTGCCCGTGAGAAAGCCGACGGATGGGACACTTGGGGAAATGAAGTCGCATGTGATGTCGAAATAAACAGTAGACCAGAGACAACGGGAGGTGGTTTATGTGTCTGATAACTGGGTCGTACAGAACTTACAGAACGCTCTGGATACTTGGAATGAGAAACTGGCAGAAATCTGGCAGCTCATCACACAGTCCCCGGAGGAATTTAAAGGCGGTACGATATGGTCGGTCATCGTGGACATCCACGGTGCGGTGCAGGCAATCGGGCTTGCGCTTTTAGTGCTGTTCTTTGTTATCGGCGTGGTCAAGACCTGCGGCAGCTTTGCCGAGGTCAAAAAGCCAGAACACGCTGTGAAGTTATTTATCCGTTTCGCTCTTGCCAAAGGCGTCGTGACCTATGGCTTGGAACTGATGATGGCACTCTTTACGATTGTGCAGGGGCTGATCTCAACGATCATGAACGCCGCAGGCTTTGGCTCGGCAAATGAAACCGTCTTGCCGCAGGAAATCGTGGACGCTATCGAGGACTGCGGCTTTTTTGAAAGCATCCCTTTATGGGCGGTCACGCTGATTGGCGGGCTTTTCGTCACGGTGCTGTCGTTCATCATGATTATGTCCGTATACGGGAGATTTTTCCGCTTATACCTTTATACCGCAATCGCTCCCGTCCCCCTCTCCACTTTTGCGGGAGAGCCGAGCCAGAATGTGGGCAAGAGCTTTATCAAGTCCTATGCCGCTGTCTGCCTTGAAGGGGCGATTATCGTGCTTGGCTGTATCATCTTCTCCCTCTTTGCGGCTTCCCCGCCTGCGGTTGACCCGGACGCTGCGGCGGTGTCGATGGTATGGAGCTATATCGGCGAGTTGGTATTTAACATGCTCGTCTTAGTCGGGGCGGTCAAAATGGCAGACCGTGTTGTCCGTGAAATGATGGGCTTGTAATTGTAAATTTTTCTGCGTATATTGACTCGGTGGCATAAAATGAGTATAATATGGTTAGAATACTACTACCAAATACAAACGGGAGGTGTGGCTATGAATATTCGTCCATCCGCAGCAATCCGCCAGAATTACAATGAGATTGCAGAAATGTGCAGAAAGACCGCAGAGCCGGTATTCCTTACCAAGAATGGCGAGGGAGATTTAGTCGTTATGGATATTGAAACTTACAACCGCAGGGAGAAGATGCTGAAACTCCGTGAGGAACTGCTTGCGGTTGAGGAGGACAGAATGGCGGGAAGAACTGGCTGTACGCTTGAAGAACTGGACGCTTATCTTGATGAAGTGATTGCAGAGGTATAGCGTATGGTATCAAACAGCAAGTACAAAGTCATTGTTTCCGACAGAGCAAAAAGAATGTTAGGGACGCACATCCGCTTTATGGCGCAGGTCAATAAAGAGGCAGCGGCGGCAAAGAAAAAAGAGATTATGGCAGCAATGCGCTCTTTAAGGCAGATGCCGCAGCGTTTCCCCTACTTTGAGGAACTGTATATCACGCCCAATAAATATCACAAGATGTTCATTGAGAAGTGGTATCTTGTCCTTTATCAAATCCAAGACGATACGGTCTATGTAGAATATATCCTTGACTGCCGCAAGGATTACAGTTGGCTTATCAAATAACAACAGAATATCAGAATGAAAATCGTCACTTGACTGCAGGTGGCGATTTTTTTATGCCCAAAAGGAGGTGCTTTTCATTTGGAAGTTAAGATAAATAAAGAAATCCGTAACTATACGGAGTCGATGTTTTTTGGACTGTCGCTCAGACAGTTCATTTTTTCTGTCCTTGCCTGCGGTGTGGCGGTAGGCTTGTATTTTTTGCTCCGTCCCCACTTTGGCACGGAAACACTGAGTTGGATGTGTATCTTAGGGGCAGCTCCCTTTGCCCTGATCGGCTTTGTCAAATATAACGGGATGACCGCCGAGCAGTTTTTGTGGGCGTGGATTAAATCGGAATTTCTGATGCCAAAAAGACTGCTCTTTTCTCCCGATAATCTCTATTACGAAGCCCTGAAAGAAACCATCCAAGACCATGAGAGGGAGGCTATGGGTATTCGTAAGAAACGCAAAGCCCAGACGAAAAAATCCAAAAAGCAGGGAGGTAAACGCTGATGAAAACTTTAAGGACGCTGTTCAAGCAGGACAAGGAAAAATTTGTCGTTCCCAAATCCGTGCAGACCGTCATTCCCATCAAAACTATCTGGGAGGACGGTATTTTTCTTGTAGGCAAGAATAAGTACGCTAAGACATTCAAGTTTGAGGACATCAATTACGCTGTGGCGAGCAGGGACGATAAAGAAGCGATGTTTCTGGAATACTCGGAGCTTCTCAACGCCCTCGACAGCGGAGCTACCACGAAAATCACAATCAATAACCGCAGGCTCAACAAGGTGGATTTTGAGCAGACTATCCTGATCCCAATGGCGGAGGACGGTCTGGATAAATACCGCAAGGAATATAACAAGATGCTGCTCGATAAGGCAACGGGGGCAAACTCCATTGTGCAGGATAAGTATGTGACCATTTCCGTATCCAAGAAGAACCTTGAGGAAGCGAGGAATTACTTTGCCCGTGTGGGCGCTGACCTGATCGGGCATTTTTCAAGGCTCGGCTCAAAATGCACGGAGCTTGACGCAGGCGAAAGGCTGCGCATCTTTCACGACTTCTACCGCACGGGCGAGGAAACCGCCTTTACTTTTGACATGGTACAGAGTATGCGCAAAGGTCACGATTTCAAAGATTTTATCTGCCCCGACACCTTTGAATTTGAAAGCGACTATTTCAAAATGGGCGACCGATACGGGCGTGTCATCTTCCTGCGGGAGTATGCCGCTTATATCAAGGACAGTATGGTATCCGAGCTTTGCGAGTTAAATCGGAATATGATGCTCTCCATTGATGTTGTCCCCGTTCCCACAGACGAAGCGGTCAGGGAGGTAGAAAACCGTCTGCTCGGCGTAGAGACGAATATCACGAACTGGCAGCGGAAGCAGAACCAGAATAACAACTTTTCAGCGGTCATCCCCTATGACCTTGAGCAGCAGCGCAAGGAAAGCAAGGAATTTCTGGACGACCTGACGACCCGTGACCAGAGGATGATGTTCGCTGTCATTACGATGGTGCATACCGCCGACAGCAGGGAGCAGCTTGATAATGACACGGAAGCCCTGCTCACGACAGCCAGAAAGCATCTGTGCCAGTTTGCGGTGCTGAAATATCAGCAGATGGACGGGCTGAACACTGCGCTCCCCTTTGGTGTGCGCAAGATTGACGCTATGCGTACCCTGACCACGGAGAGCCTTGCGGTGTTTATCCCCTTCCGTGTGCAGGAAATCTACCACAAGGACGGTGTGTATTACGGGCAGAATGTTATCAGCAAAAACATGATTATCGCTAACCGCCGCCACCTGCTCAATGGCAACTCCTTTATCCTCGGCGTATCGGGAGCAGGCAAGTCCTTTACAGCAAAAGAGGAAATGACGAACATTATCCTCACAGACCCCAATGCGGATGTGATTATCATTGACCCGGAACGGGAATATTCCCCGCTTGTAAAAGCGATGCAGGGCGAGGTTATCCATATCTCCGCCACAAGCGACAACCACATCAACGCTATGGATATGAACTCGGATTATGGAGACGGTGCAAACCCCGTTATCCTGAAATCCGAGTTTATTTTATCCCTCTGTGAGCAGCTCATCGGCGGCGCAAGTCTGGGAGCAAAGCAGAAATCCCTGATTGACCGCTGTACTGCCACGGTGTACCGCCATTATCAGCAGGGCAACTATCAGGGAACGCCGCCCACCCTGCAGGACTTCCGTGAGGAACTCTTAAAACAGAATGAGCCGGAGGCGCAGGAAATCGCTCTTGCCATTGAGCTGTTTACGGATGGCTCTCTGAACACCTTTGCCAAGCTGACCAATGTGGACACCCACAGCCGCCTGATCTGCTATGACATTCTGGACTTAGGCAAACAGTTACAGCCGATCGGTATGCTTGTTGTCCTCGACAGCATCTTAAACCGTATCACGATGAACCGGGCGAAAGGCAGGAACACCTTTATTTTTATTGACGAGATTTATCTGCTGTTTCAGCACGAATACTCGGCAAACTTCCTTTTTACCCTCTGGAAGCGTGTGCGTAAATACGGGGCGTACTGTACGGGTATTACCCAGAATGTGGACGATCTGCTCCAGAGCCACACAGCACGGACGATGCTTGCCAACAGTGAGTTTATTATCATGCTCAATCAGGCATCCACGGACAGACTGGAGCTTGCCAAGCTCCTGAATATCTCTGACCTGCAGATGGGCTATATCACGAATGTGGGCGCAGGTCAGGGGCTTTTGAAAGTAGGAAGCTCCCTTGTCCCGTTTGTCAATAAGTTCCCACGCAATACGGAGCTTTACAAGCTGATGACGACCAAGTTTGGAGAGGTTTAAGGGCGTGGAGAACGGAAAGGACACAGCACTTTTTGACCTGCGCAATCAGATTTACTGCACGGACTGTATGGAGCTGATGGCGCATATCCCGGATGGCTTTGTGTCGCTGATCCTGACCGACCCGCCCTATGGCATCTCTTATCAAAACCATTTTGCCAGACAGCCCCATAAGCAACTGGACGGGGACTGCGGGATAGACTATGAACGCTTTGCGTGGGAAAGCTACCGTATTTTGCGGGACAATTCCCACGCCTATTTTTTTACCCGGTTTGACTGCTATCCCTATCATTACGACTGCCTGCAGAAAGCAGGCTTTACGGTAAAGAATTGTCTGGTGGTGGAAAAAGGGACGGTCGGCGGCATTGGCGACCTGAAAGGCAGTTTTGCCAATAACGCCGAGTGGATTATCTTTTGCCAGAAAGGGCGGCGTATATTTCAGCAGACGCAGCTATTGGAAAACCGCTATAAGGAAGGCACACAGTTCCATAAAGGCAGGAAGCCGAGCAAAAAGTATAAGACAAGATTTCCTGCCTGCTGGTTTGGGGCGGAATATCCAAAGGCGACCTATCATGCCATCTGGCAGAAGCAAAACGGGATTTACCATCCCACCGTAAAGAGCGTGGAGTTTTTGTCGTGGCTGATACAGATTTCCAGTACGCCAAGAGAACTCGTCTTTGACGGTTTTATGGGAACGGGCAGCACCGTACTGGCTGCCCTGAGAAACAGCCGGGACTATTTAGGCGCAGAGATTGACCGTGAGTATTTTGCTGTGGCGCAAAAACGGATTAAGGAGGTATTTGAACATGTCTAACATTCGCTTTCGCTCTGTGGAGCATCAGGATTTCTTTCTGGAAAATATGATGAAATGCAGGGTCAACGATTGCTATCACCGGGCATTTTTCTATGTTATGGGGATTGCCGGGGAAACGAGGAACAACATCAACCAGATGTTTGATTTTAAGAACGACTGTATTGTGCCGGAGGGGATGCATGGAGGTTGGCAGACAAGCGGAACGGTCAAGGTCTGCCACCTTGCCTTTAACCTCTGGAATAACTATGTGGAGGAAGGACGGGAAAAGAGTTTTACCCCGGAAGATTTATTCTGCTGTGAATTTGCCCCCTACTTTATGGAAGGCATCAAGGTCAGGTATCCCGAATACTGCCGGGATTTGCCCACGCCGAAGCAGAATAAGGACTATGCGAGATAGGAGGGATTTGTCTATATGAAGAAATATAAATCTGTGATCTGTGCTGTTGCCGCCGCCTGCCTTTTAGGTCTGGCGGCTTATAGCGTCTACCACATTTATGACCATTACGCACAGCTTGAGGAACAGACGGAGGCTTTTGAGGAAATAGCGGAGACTGTGGAGCAGGCTCCTGATGACGAGCCAGTGCCGGAGGATGTTCCCGTCAGCGAGGGCGAGGATGTTCTGGCAAAGTATAAGGAGCTGTATCTGCAAAATGAGGATATGGTCGGTTGGATTTCCATTGATGGGACGACTATCAATTATCCCGTGATGCAGACAAAGGATAATCCGAACTATTACCTCAAGCGGAACTTTGAAAAAGAATACAGTGATTTAGGCACTCCGTATATTCAGGAGGATTGCGACCTATTATCGAGCGACAACCTTATTATTTACGGACACCATATCAGCGGAAACCGTATGTTTGGGGCGTTGGAAGATTACAAGTCCAAGAGCTTTTACGAGGAACACAAGACGATCCATTTTGACACCCTCACACAGCAGGGCGAATATGAGATCGTGGCGGTATTTAAGACCGTGGCGTACAGCTCCGAGGGCTTCCGCTACTATGATTTTGTCCATGCGGAAAGGGAGGAAGAATTTAATGCCTATGTGGAAACATGCAGGGAGCTTGCCCTATACGATACGGGCGTGACCGTAGAATACGGGGATAAGCTCATCACACTCTCCACCTGCGAATACTCCGCTGCCAATGGCAGGCTTGTGGTCGTGGCAAAACTCCTGAAATGACCTGACCGCAAAACTTCTGGGAAAGGAGGTTTTGTATGGCTGATATTAAGACCAGAGATGCGGTCAAAGGCACAATAAAGACACTGGATAAGGCGGCGGTTGCGTCCGAGCGAATGAAATCCGCTTACGCCAAGACGAAGGAAAAAGCGGAAGAAAGCTATTTTTCTGAGGAAAGCTCCCCGTCTGAATATGCGGGCAACCGTCTCTCGTCCTCTGCCGAGCGTATCACGAAAGAAGGTATCCACCAGTTTGACAAGCAGGGGCGAAAAGGTGTCCGGGAGACAAAGGAAAATATCATAAAGGCAAAGGACAAGATTGCCGATTTCAGGCAGCGCAGGGCGGCGAAAGCGATGTCGGGCAAGCAGGCAGGCGCACAGGTGCGCTATGGTACGCCATCCCCTTCCCCTGCCGCCCAGACCGGGAAAGCGGCACAGCAGGCAAACAGCACAATCAAGGGGACTGCCCGAAAAGCAAACAAGACGGTCAAAACCGCCGCTAAAGGTACGGTCAAGACAACCCAGAAAACCGTAAAAACAGCGCAGGCGACTTCAAAGGCGGCAATCAAGACCTCGGCGCAGGCGGCAAAGGCTTCGCAGGCAGCGGCACGGGCGTCTGTCAAGACCGCACAGCGGGCAGCGCAGGCGGCACGGATGACCGCAAGGGCTACCGTGGTTGCCATAAAAGCCGCAATCCGGGCGACTATGGCTGCGGTCAAGGCGATTATCGCAGGTACGAAAGCCCTGATAGCCGCCATTGCCGCAGGCGGTTGGGTGGCAGTTTTGGTCATTATTGTCATCTGCCTGATCGGACTGCTCGTCAGTTCAGTGTTTGGGATATTTTTCTCTGGAGAGGACTCCGGCACGGGAATGACGATGCAGACCGTAGTGCGGGAAATCAATACCGAGTATGAGAGCCGCCTTGACGAAATCAAGAGCAGCAATCCCCATGATACCCTTGAAATGTCGGGAAGCCGTGCGGTCTGGAAAGAAGTGCTTGCGGTCTACTCCGTCAAGACGACCACAGACCCGGACAATCCGCAGGAAGTGGCAACAATGGACGAAACCAAAAAGGGGCTTCTGACAGATATTTTCTGGGAGATGAATGAGATAAGCTCCCGCACGGAAACCAAGACGGAAACGCAGGTCATTGAAAGTGACGACGGTCACGGGAATATCGTGGAGACGGAAACTACCGTCACGCACACCTATCTGTATATCATAGTGACCCATAAGACTGCATGGGAAATGGCAGACCAATACGGTTTTGACGAAGAACAGAGGGAAATGCTCACGGAGCTGCTTGCCGATGAGAATAATTCCCTATGGTCGCAGGTGCTGTATGGCATCACAAGCGGCGACGGAGAAATCGTGTCCGTTGCCTTGTCGCAGGTTGGCAATGTGGGCGGTCAGCCTTATTGGTCATGGTACGGTTTTGGAAGCCGGGTGGAATGGTGCGCCTGCTTCGTGTCTTGGTGTGCCAATGAAAGCGGCTATATCGACACGGGCGTAATCCCGAAATTCGCAGGCTGCGTCTTAGGCTCACAGTGGTTTATGGACAGAGGTCAGTGGCAGGATGGCAGCTTTGAGCCATCCGCAGGTCATATCATCTTTTTCGACTGGGAAGGCGATGGCGTGACCGACCATGTGGGCATTGTGGAACGGGTGGAAAACGGAACGGTCTATACCGTAGAAGGAAACTCCGGCGACTCCGTCCGTCAGAACAGCTATCCCATTGGCAGCAGCGTCATTTACGGTTACGGTATCCCCGCCTATTAAAAGAATGGCAAAAGAAAACCAGAGGTCATTCCTCTGGCTCTTTTGCCTTACATAGCCCGTTGATCGTGGCTTCAATGACAGAAAGCTCTCTGTCGTCCAGTCCGTCGAGCAGGGTGTCCACACGCCTGCGGACGGAGCTTTTCTTTGCCTTGCTGCCCGTATGTATATATTCGTCAACCGAAATATCAAACATCGTGATAAGCTGAATGAACAGCTCCATGCCGGGATACTGACCCTCATTTTCGATTGCCTGCAGGTGTCTTGGGTCATAGTCCACGATGCGGGCAAGCTGCTCTCTTGTCATCCCTTTGGCTTTACGGGCTTTCTTGATCGCCTGCCCTATCGGAGTAAAATCAAAGTCAAAATCATTGTTCCTTTTATCCATAAGCTCACCACCTTGTACTATGAAAATATCTCCATTTTATTTTACAGAGATGTGGCTTCTGATAGAACGATATGAAATCACCTATAATAAGAGATATAATCTCCTGATACGAGCTGTGAAAATTCACATTTGCACAGTTGATACAGTTCGTTTGACCGCCTATAATAAAAAGCGAAGTAAAGAGGTTAGTTATGTTTGAGTATATGACGGTGCAGGAAGTAGCAAAAAATGAAGATATTATACAAGACTTTGGAAGTGATAATATTATATTCTTGAATAAGGAAGGAATAGCTTTATGGATAAAGAATTACGCAATATAGTTTACGATACAGACCTGTGCATAGAAGCTTTGCGTTTCCCTGAAATTATACAATCATTTCCTAATCATTTCCACGATTACTATACGATTGGATATATAGAACAAGGCGAACGGAATGTTTCTTGTAATAACAAAGAGTACTTTATTAAGGCTGGAGATGTCACGCTTTTTAATCCGGGCGATTATCATTCATGTTCACAAATGAATGGAAATTTTGTGTATTGTGCTATGAACATATCCGTAGATGTTATGGTTGACTTAGCTGAAATAGTTACTGGAAAACGAGAAAAGCCTTGGTTTTCTAAAAATGTTATTTATAATAAAGATATTGCCTGCCGATTTTGTTGTTTGCTTGAAATGATAATGAATGGCTCTGAACAGTTCGCAAAAGAAGAAAGTTTAATTTTGCTTATTTCTCTTCTGATTTACGAATGTGGTCAAGTTGTTGAAACACCTCTTACTGAAACCGGAGTTAATATGTTATGCGACTTCATGGAACAACATTTTAATGAGCATATTACTTTAAATCAGCTTTGTAGTTATGTTAATGTAAGTAAATCAACTTTGCTTCGGGCTTTTACAAAAGAAATTGGAATGACACCTTATAGTTATCTCGAAAGTATACGAATAGGTAAAGCAAAAAAATTGTTAGAACAAGGAAGTTCTCCGATTGATGTTGCAATGCTGACAGGTTTTGCCGATCAAAGTCATTTTACGCATGATTTCACTAAATATTTTGGAATGTCTCCTTCCGCTTACCGTGAAATTTTTATAGAAAATAAAAAGTTGGAGGTAGAGAATAATGTCTAATCATTATCGTGTAATTGATGAAACAACTTGGGAGAGATCTGCACACTGTGTGGCATTTCGGAATTGTATTGAACCTTCTTTTTGCGTCACATTTGAGGCTGATATTACAAAATTTAAAGAAAAAGTGAAAGCACAGAGATTGTCCTTTACACTCGCTATGGTTTATGCGGTATGCAAATGCGCAAATGAAATTGAAAACTTTCGATACAGATTTCTCGATGGCAATGTAGTGCTTTACGACCAAATAGATGCTTCGTTTACTTACCTAAATAAAGAAACTGAATTGTTTAAATTTGTTACTGTTCCTATGCGGGATAATATGGAAGAATTTGTTGCAGTTGCTGCGGAAACTGCCCTACAACAAAATGCGTATTTTGTAGGGACGCCTCGAAATGACATCTTTATGTGTTCAGCTTTACCGTGGGTAACTTTTACACATATTTCTCATACTAATTCAGGGAAAAAAGATAATGCTATGCCATTGTTTGACTGGGGCAAATATTTTAAGCGTGATGGAAAAATACTAATACCTATTTCAGTACAAGCGCATCATTCTTTTGTTGACGGTATACATATCGGAAAGTATACAAAAAAATTGCAAGATTTTTTCGACCAATATTAAAAGTATATATGCAGAGCCGATGAACTTGTGAGATACCTCACAGCTCATCGGCTCAATCATTCACTTTGCTCTATTGACATTCTAACGAATGTTAGATAAAATAATATCTAACAACTGTTAGATAAAGGAGATGCGACATGGCTGATACAAAACAACGCATATTGGATGTTTCACTGGAACTGTTTTCTCAAAAAGGTTTTTCAGCAGTATCCATTCGAGACATTTGCGGGAAAGTACAAATCAAGGAAAGCACAGTTTATTACCACTTCAAAAATAAGCAAGCTATTTTTGATGAATTGCTTCTGCAATTTGAACAAAAGGCAACTGATATGATGGCTCAATTAGAGCATGGATTAACAATAAAATCTTTTTCTGTTGAAGGCGAATTCTATAAAAATGTATGTGATATATTTTTCGAGTGCTATTTTATGGATGATTTTTGTAATAAAGTGATGAGACTATTATTGATTGAGCAATTCAGAAACAGTGAAATTCAGAAAATATATGATAGATGGATGTTTGTAGAACCGCTTGCATTTCAAAGTAAAGTTTTTTCTGCCCTGATAGAATTATCAATAATTTCAGCCGCAGACTGCGAATATTTGGCTGTTAAATACTATGCTCCTATATATTTTTTTGCACAAAAATGGTTATTTAATGGATTTCTGTCAGAAGAACGAAAAAAATCTTTTCGGAATGATGCGTATAAACATATTGTAAACTTTTTTGCAGAGGTAGGAGTGGCATAATGGCAAATATTATAATTACAGGTGCTAATCAAGGGATAGGATATTATTTAGTCGAGCAAGCACTAAAAGATGGAAATCATATTTCTGTACTGGATTTAGAGACAAACAATTTAGAAAGTTTATCACAGTTTTTTCCCGGATGTCTGATTTACTATAAAGTGGATGTATGTGATGAAAAACAGATACAGTCTGCGGTTACAGACACTATTGAACAATTTCATAGAATAGACATTGCTATTCATAATGCCTGCTTATGTACATTTGGCAGCGAAACGGATACAGACCTTGATATTTATGAAAAGGTTTTTGATGTAAACTATTATGGTGCGCTTCGTCTGGCAAAAAGTGTTTTACCTTATATGAAGAAGCAAGGAAACGGAAGAATAATTTTTACAAGCTCTGGTGTGGGTGTTACGGGATTTGTGGGTATATCTCCTTATGCTTCGACAAAAGGCGCACTGGAAGCATTAGCAAAATGCCTTAGATTAGAATATGCTTCCGAGGGTATCTCGTTTCAGATTATTCATCCACCGCTGACACGCACAAAATCGGCTGAACCTCTGCCTGTCCCAAAAGAATTTATGGCTGATCCGAAAACAGTCGGTTATGGATTGGCAAAGAATATTTTAAGTAGACGATTTATTATATGCCATAGTCTTGGACAAAAAATTCAAACGATCGCTTGCTATATATTTCCTATAAAAATGGGGAGATTGATGTCCAAGATGGCTATGCGCTATGTCAAATCTATCAATGATGAAAATATTTAGCTTTATAATGTACCTGAATTATAAGCCTTTAAGGAGTGATTAAAATAGAGGAAAAATGGATCTTATGTCCTACTTGTGGAAATAAAACACGAGTAAAAATTCGACAAGATACAGAATTGAAGAATTTTCCATTGTTTTGTCCTAAATGTAAACATGAAAATTTGATAAGAGCCAAACAAATGGAAATAGTTGTTATCAAAGAGCCAGACGCTAAGACGCAGAGCCGATGAACTTGTGAGATACCTCACAGCTCATCGGCTTTTTTAATAGTTAAGCCCACCGAATAAAAAAACGGAGTTTGGTGGGCTGCCTTGTCATGCTCAAGTCAATGATACCCCTCTAAACCCGTTGGTGTTTGGAGGGATTTCTTATGTGTTGGTCTACTCATACCATTGCGCTGCTTGTTCTAAGCAGTGCATATCTACTCAGCTTTATTCAGGGATGAGGATAATCTGTTAAAAAAATCCTCATTTGTTTTTGGAACATTTGCACCTCTGATACAGAGGTCAAATATCCTAATTATAGATATTATTTTTCTTGTGTCCGCTTAGGCTTGTCAGTCTTTGCGGTTTTTCTTTTGTCGTTTTTTGTCAGAACACGACACAAAGAATTTTTTAGTGTAGGCTGTCGTTCCCCACCGACCAATCTGGATTTTTTAGAAAAATTCAGATTGGAGGGAACGATATGGCTTATAACCTGTCTCTTATACACATCTCCGAGCC
>ENA-OYWV01000396-OYWV01000396.1-human-gut-metagenome-genome-assembly--contig:-NODE-396-length-17831-cov-6.405997_pt1 | contig 17831 bp, 9 predicted proteins | sample MGYA00244812_ERZ653400 | MGnify/ENA primary metagenome ERZ653400 (study PRJEB26926, sample SAMN06165097) | human gut metagenome | biome: ENVO:00009003; feature: ENVO:2100002; material: ENVO:00002003... | reverse complement strand
ACGAGATGCTCAGGAGTCTCGTGGGCTCGGAGATGTGTATAAGAGACAGGGAATCTATTACGCAATAGCGCATGATAAACTTGGTAAGAGACTGTTCTCCAGTACTGTTATCCCGAACAGAGGTGCATGGCTGGAATATGAGACAGACTCTAATGATGTTTTCTATGTACGTGTTGACAGAACAAGAAAGGTTCCGATCACTGTTCTGATCCGAGCACTTGGTGTAGGAAGCAATGCAGAGATCATTGATCTCTTCGGTGAAGAGCCAAAGATTCTTGCAAGTTTTACAAAGGATACATCCACCAACTATCAGGAAGGTCTTCTTGAATTATACAAGAAAATCCGTCCGGGTGAGCCACTTGCAGTTGAGAGTGCGGAGAGCCTTATCAATGCAATGTTCTTTGATCCGAGAAGATATGACCTTGCGAAAGTTGGACGTTATAAATTTAACAAGAAGCTCCACCTCAACAGAAGAATCGTTGGTCACAGACTGGCTGAGGATGTTGTTGATGCTTCTACAGGCGAAATCCTGGCAGAAGAAGGAACTGTTGTGACAAAAGAAATGGCAAATACCATCCAGAACAGCGCTGTTCCATATGTATGGATCCTTGGCGAGGAAGACCGTAGAATCAAGGTTCTTTCTAACTTAATGGTTGATATCCGCCACTATCTTCCGGAAATTGAAGATCCAAAGAGCATCGGTGTTACAGAAGCAGTATACTACCCTGTTCTCGAAAACATTCTGGAAGAAAATGATACATTAGAAGACAGGATTGCAGCAATCCACAGAGATATCCATGATCTGATCCCGAAGCATATCACAAAAGAAGACATCTTTGCTTCTATTAACTACAATATGCATCTGGAATATGGCCTTGGCAATGCCGATGATATCGACCACCTGGGCAACCGTCGTATACGTGCGGTAGGTGAGCTGCTTCAGAACCAGTACAGAATCGGTCTTTCCAGACTGGAACGTGTGGTTCGTGAGCGAATGACAACTCAGGATACAGAGAATATTTCTCCACAGTCCCTGATCAATATTAAACCTGTAACTGCAGCAGTGAAAGAGTTCTTCGGTTCTTCCCAGCTGTCACAGTTTATGGATCAGAACAACCCTCTTGGTGAGCTGACACACAAGAGACGTCTTTCCGCCCTGGGACCTGGCGGTCTGTCACGAGACAGAGCCGGATTCGAGGTTCGAGATGTCCATTACTCCCATTACGGAAGAATGTGCCCTGTCGAGACACCTGAAGGTCCTAACATCGGTCTGATCAACTCTCTTGCATCTTATGCAAGAATCAATCAGTACGGATTTATTGAGGCACCATACCGCAAGATCGACAAATCAGATCCTAAGAATCCTCGTGTAACAGATGAGGTTGTATATATGACTGCTGATGAAGAGGATAATTACCATGTAGCACAGGCGAATGAGCCTCTGGACGAAGAAGGATATTTCATTCATAAGAATGTATCCGGTCGTTTCCGTGAAGAGACTCAGGAGTATGAGCGTCATATGTTTGATTACATGGATGTATCTCCTCGTATGGTATTCTCCGTCGCTACTGCCCTGATCCCGTTCCTGCAGAACGACGATGCCAACCGTGCGCTGATGGGATCAAACATGCAGCGTCAGGCTGTGCCGCTTCTGACAACAGAGGCTCCGGCAGTTGGTACTGGTATGGAAGTGAAGACAGCAGTTGACTCCGGTGTCTGCGTAGTTGCAAAGAAATCCGGTACTGTACTTCGTTCCACATCTACAGATATCAGCATTAAGAATGATGATGGTACAAAAGAAGATTACCATCTGACTAAATACTTAAGAAGTAACCAGAGTAACTGCTATAATCAGAAACCGATCGTATTCCAGGGTGAGCACGTAGAGGCAGGACAGGTTATCGCAGATGGTCCTTCCACAGCAAACGGAGAACTTGCTCTTGGTAAGAACCCGCTGATCGGATTCATGACATGGGAAGGTTATAACTACGAGGATGCGGTACTCCTCAGTGAAAGACTTGTTATGGACGATGTTTATACATCTGTTCATATTGAAGAATATGAATGTGAAGCCCGTGATACCAAACTGGGACCGGAAGAAATCACACGTGATGTTCCTGGCGTGGGCGACGATGCACTGAAAGATCTGGATGAGCGTGGTATTATCCGTATCGGTGCTGAAGTACGTGCTGGCGATATCCTTGTTGGTAAAGTTACTCCTAAGGGAGAGACAGAGCTTACTGCAGAAGAGAGACTTCTTCGTGCGATCTTTGGTGAGAAAGCACGTGAAGTACGTGATACTTCTCTGAAAGTACCTCACGGTGAATACGGTATTATCGTAGATGCTAAGGTATTTACAAGAGAGAACGGCGATGAGATGTCACCTGGTGTTAACCAGTCCGTACGTATCTACATCGCACAGAAGAGAAAGATTTCCGTTGGTGATAAGATGGCCGGACGTCATGGTAACAAGGGTGTTGTTTCCCGTGTACTTCCTGTTGAAGATATGCCATTCCTTCCGAACGGACGTCCTCTTGATATCGTGCTGAACCCTCTGGGTGTGCCTTCCCGAATGAATATCGGACAGGTCCTGGAGATTCACTTAAGCCTTGCTGCGAAAGCACTTGGATTCAACGTTGCAACTCCTATTTTCCAGGGTGCAAACGAGCATGATATCCAGGATACACTGGAACTTGCAAACGACTATGTAAACACAGAAGACTTTGAAGAGTTCCGCGAGAAATACAAAGACATTTTAGCACCGGATGTAATGCAGTATCTGGATGAGAACAAAGCCCACAGAGCACTGTGGAAGGGTGTTCCGATTTCCAGAGACGGTAAAGTGCGTTTGCGTGACGGCCGTACAGGAGAGTATTTCGACAGTCCTGTAACAATTGGTCACATGCACTATCTGAAGCTGCATCATCTGGTTGATGATAAGATCCATGCACGTTCTACAGGTCCTTACTCTCTGGTAACACAGCAGCCACTGGGTGGTAAAGCACAGTTCGGTGGACAGCGTTTTGGTGAGATGGAGGTTTGGGCACTGGAAGCATACGGTGCATCCTACACACTGCAGGAAATCCTGACAGTAAAATCCGATGATGTTGTTGGACGTGTTAAGACATACGAAGCAATCATCAAGGGTGACAATATTCCTGAGCCGGGTATTCCGGAATCCTTCAAGGTTCTCTTAAAAGAACTTCAGTCTCTTGGTCTGGATGTGAAGGTACTCAAGGATGACAATACAGAAGTACATCTTCTTGAATCTGTAGATTACGGTGACACAGACCTTCGTTCTGTCATCGAGGGAGATTCCAGAAGACATCATGACAGAGAAGAAGACTACGGCAAACATGGCTATACAAAGCAGGAGTTTGACGGAGAAGAACTCGTTGACATTGATGAGGATGAAGATGAGGATGACTTCATTGAGCTGGATGAGGCTCTTGAAGACAATGACGAAGAGTAAGAAAGGGGAAAGAATACATGGCAGAAACAACTAACGCCAATGAAACATATCAGCCAATGACTTTCGATGCCATCAAAATCGGACTGGCGTCCCCTGAGAAAATCAGAGAGTGGTCAAGAGGCGAGGTTTTAAAACCTGAGACCATCAACTACCGTACCTTAAAGCCGGAGAAAGACGGACTTTTCTGTGAAAGAATCTTTGGACCGAGCAAGGACTGGGAGTGCCACTGTGGAAAGTACAAAAAGATTCGCTATAAAGGCGTTGTCTGCGACAGATGTGGTGTAGAAGTTACCAAATCCTCTGTACGTAGAGAGCGTATGGGACATATCGAGCTGGCTGCTCCGGTATCCCACATCTGGTATTTCAAAGGAATTCCGTCCCGTATGGGACTGATCCTTGACATTTCTCCGAGAACTCTGGAGAAAGTTCTTTACTTTGCTAACTATATCGTACTGGATCCGGCTAATTCCGGACTCCAGTACAAACAGGTACTTACAGAGAGAGAATATCAGGATGCACGTGAGGCTTATGGATATGATTTCCGTGTAGGTATGGGTGCAGAATCCATCAAAGAGCTTCTTGAGGCAATTGATCTTGAGAAAGATTCTGTTGAACTGAAAAAAGAATTAAAAGATGCTACAGGCCAGAAACGTGCCAGAATCATCAAACGTCTGGAAGTTGTAGAATCCTTCCGTGAGTCAGGAAACCGTCCTGAGTGGATGATCATGACAGTGATTCCTGTAATCCCGCCGGATCTTCGTCCTATGGTTCAGCTGGATGGAGGACGTTTCGCTACATCTGACTTAAATGACCTTTACAGAAGAATCATCAACCGTAACAACCGTCTGAAGAGACTTCTGGAATTAGGTGCACCGGATATTATCGTTCGTAACGAGAAACGTATGCTTCAGGAAGCTGTTGATGCCCTGATCGACAACGGTCGTCGCGGACGTCCTGTAACAGGTCCTGGAAACAGAGCCCTGAAATCCCTTTCTGATATGCTGAAAGGTAAATCCGGACGTTTCCGTCAGAACCTTCTTGGTAAGCGTGTTGACTACTCCGGACGTTCCGTTATTGTTGTTGGACCAGAGCTGAAGATTTATCAGTGCGGTCTGCCAAAAGAGATGGCAATCGAGCTGTTTAAGCCTTTCGTTATGAAAGAACTGGTAGCAAACGGTACCTCTCACAATATTAAGAATGCCAAGAAGATGGTAGAGAAGCTTGAGCCAGCTGTATGGGACGTTCTGGAAGATGTTATCAAAGAACATCCGGTTATGCTGAACCGTGCACCTACACTGCATCGTCTGGGTATCCAGGCGTTTGAGCCGATCCTTGTAGAAGGTAAGGCTATTAAGCTTCATCCGCTTGTTTGTACCGCTTTCAACGCTGACTTCGATGGTGACCAGATGGCTGTCCATCTTCCACTGTCCCAGGAAGCACAGGCAGAGTGCCGTTTCCTGCTTCTGTCTCCGAACAACCTTCTGAAACCTTCTGATGGTGGACCGGTAGCCGTTCCTTCACAGGATATGGTCCTTGGTATTTACTATCTGACACAGGAAAGACCTGGAAATAAGGGAGAAGGAAAGTTCTTCAAGAGCGTAAATGAGGCAATTCTGGCATATGAGAATCAGGTAATTACTCTGCAGTCCAAGATTCTTGTCCGCTGTAGCAAGGTAATGCCGGATGGAAGCACTTTCACAGGCAACGTGCAGTCTACACTGGGACGTTTCCTGTTCAATGAGATCCTGCCACAGGATCTTGGATTTGTTGACAGAAGCATTCCGGGAAATGAGCTTCTTCTTGAGGTTGACTTCCTGGTTGGTAAGAAACAGCTGAAACAGATCCTTGAAAAAGTTATTAATACTCACGGAGCAACCAAGACTGCTGAGGTTCTGGACTCTATCAAAGCTATGGGTTACAAGTATTCTACAAGAGCTGCCATGACTGTATCTATTTCTGATATGACCGTGCCGCCGCAGAAGCCTGAGATGATCAAGGCTGCACAGGATACTGTAGATAAGATCACAAAGAACTATAAACGTGGTCTTATTACTGAGGAAGAGCGTTATAAAGAGGTTGTGGATACCTGGAAGAAGACTGACGATGAGCTTACTCATGCGCTTCTTTCCGGACTTGATAAGTACAACAACATCTTCATGATGGCTGACTCTGGTGCCCGTGGATCTGATAAACAGATCAAACAGCTTGCAGGTATGCGTGGATTGATGGCCGATACAACCGGACATACAATCGAGCTTCCTATCAAGTCAAACTTCCGTGAAGGTCTGGACGTACTGGAATACTTCATGTCCGCTCATGGAGCGCGTAAAGGACTTTCTGATACCGCTCTTCGTACAGCCGATTCCGGTTACCTGACAAGACGTCTTGTTGACGTATCTCAGGATCTGATCGTACGTGAGATGGACTGCTGTGAGAACAGAGCAGAGATTTCCGGTATGTATGTAAAAGGTTTCATGGATGGCAAGGAGGAGATCGAGAGCCTTCAGGATCGTATTACAGGTCGTTTCTCCTGCGAGACCATTAAGAATAAAGAGGGCGAAGTCCTTGTAAAAGCAAACCACATGATTACTCCGAAGCGTGCTGCACGTATCATGAAAGAGGGTGTAGACAACATTACCGGAGGTGCTGTTGAGCAGGTTAAGATCCGTACCATCCTGAGCTGTAAGTGTAAGGTTGGTGTGTGTGCGAAGTGCTATGGCGCAAACATGGCTACCGGTGAGCCGGTACAGGTTGGTGAGTCCATCGGTATCATCGCTGCACAGTCTATCGGTGAGCCAGGTACACAGCTGACTATGCGTACTTTCCATACAGGTGGTGTTGCCGGTGGAGATATCACACAGGGTCTTCCTCGTGTCGAGGAGCTTTTTGAGGCAAGAAAGCCGAAAGGACTTGCTGTTATCACTGAAATCAAGGGTGTTGCTACAATCAATGACACCAAGAAGAAGAGAGAGATCATCGTAACAGATCCGGAGACTGGCGAATCCAAGACTTACCTGATTCCATACGGTTCCCGTATCAAGATCATGGACGGACAGGTTATGGAGGCTGGTGATGAGCTTACAGAAGGTAGTGTAAACCCGCATGATATCCTTCGAATCAAGGGTGTTCGTGCAGTTCAGGATTACATGATTCGTGAGGTCCAGCGTGTATACCGTCTTCAGGGTGTTGAGATCAACGATAAACATATCGAGGTTATCGTTCATCAGATGCTGAAGAAAATCCGTATCGAGGATAACGGAGATTCTGAGTTCCTGCCAGGTACACTTGTTGACTTCCTTGAGTATGAGGAAGTAAATGAGAAACTGGAAGCTGAGGGATTACGTCCTGCAATTGGAAAACAGGGAATGCTTGGTATTACCAAGGCATCTCTGGCAACTGATTCCTTCTTGTCAGCTGCTTCTTTCCAGGAGACTACCAAGGTTCTGACCGAAGCTGCTATCAAGGGTAAGGTTGACCATCTGATCGGTCTGAAAGAGAATGTAATCATCGGTAAACTGATTCCAGCTGGTACAGGTATGAAGTGCTACAGCGATGTAGAGCTTGATACAGGAATGCCGGAAGAGCCAGAAGAAATCGAATTCGATGAAATGGACGACGAGGATCAGGATGTGCTGGATGTAGCGGAAGACTCAGAAGAGCTGGAGACTGCTGATGAGGCAGATCTTGCAGTGGATGAGGATGAGGATACATTTGAGGATGAGGATTCTTCTGAAGACAGTGAAGAATAAACGATAAAATATGAAATCCCCCAGGGTGACAGAAATGTTGCTTTGGGGGATTTTTGCGTAACAGAGAATTCTATGGAACTTACTGTTACACAAAAAAGTGCAGCCCGGCAGGAACACACTGCAGCAGCAAGGGAAATGCTGCTCGAGACAATCTGCCGTAGGCGAGGGTAAGGAAAAATATGGATAGAGGAAAATACAACCTGGTCTATCATTTGTGGTAAGATTCCTGTATAATGTTTTATGTAACTATTCAGAAGGCAGTATTCCGCGAGGTGTTCTGGGGGAAAAGTAGTTCACAGAAAACCCGAGAATAGCGGTGCGAAATCACGTAAACCATGATTTCTGTGCATCGTTACGGGGAAGACTTGCCAGTCCATTTAAAAAGTCATTACCCGTTCGAGGAGGGAGAACATACATGGATAAAGATGTTCCGGTTTCCGTCTGGCCAGAATGGGAACTTATAGAGAAAATAGGCGAAGGATCCTTTGGGAAAGTGTATAAAGCAAAGCGGACAGAACGAGGCCGTTCTTTTTACTCCGCAATCAAGATCATATCCATACCGGCAAGTAAGGGAGAACTTGATAGCGTACGCTCAGAGATGAATAATGAGCAGTCTACCAGGGAATATTTTCGAAATCTGGTAGAAGACTGTATTCAGGAAATATATACTATGGAGCATTTTTGCGGAAATTCCCATGTGGTTTCATTTGAAGATTTCAAAGTGGTGGAATATTTGGATGAGATCGGCTGGGACATTTCCATAAGAATGGAATATCTTACCAGCTTTATGGATTACTGCACAGGCAAGGAGCTTACTGAGAAGGAAGTGATCAAACTTGGCTGTGACCTGGCTATGGCATTGATTTATTGCAGGAAATTGAATATTATTCACCGTGATGTGAAACCGGAGAATATTTTTGTGTCCAGATTCGGTGATTTTAAGCTGGGCGATTTTGGAATTGCCAGGGAACAGGCACATACTATGAGCAATATGTCCAAGAAAGGTACCTATTCCTACATGGCACCGGAGATTTACAAGGGAGAGAAGTACGACAGCAGTATTGATATCTATTCCCTTGGAATTGTATTATATAAATTGATGAATCAGAACAGGCTGCCTTTTCTTTCACTGGATAAGCAGTTGATTACATACAGAGATAAAGAGACTGCCCTTGCACGGAGAATGGCAGGGGAGAAAATGCCGGCACCAGTTAATGCCAGTGCTTCTTTTTCCCACATTATACTAAAAGCGTGTGCATATGAGCCAGGGAAACGTTACAGGAAACCAGAAGATATGCTGCGGGATTTGGAGAAGCTTCGTCTGGCACCGGTAAATGCAGAGAAAGAGTGGGAGAAGTCCCAGTGGGAGCTGACAAATTCAGTAGAACTTGAGCGGGACCAGAGAAGATATGCCCCTCAGGAGCCGGAAGACCGTATGGAGCGGACCCATGTGGCAGAAGACCCTCAGATTGAGAAAGCTGTCCGGGAAGAAGAGGCACAGCTCAGAAAGCCTGCGAAAAATGCAGTGAAAAATTATGAGAAACAGTCAGTAAATGCCTCTTCCACTAAGCGAAAGAAGCAGCAGAGAAGCGGGTGGGACCAGGAAAGACAGATTTCACCATGGACAGTTTCCCTTATTGTAGTGGCGCTTGCGGCATGCGTTATTATTGGTGTTTATATGAAATTAATCCATGATGAGAACCGCAAGGCTCAAAATACGGAGAACGTTATGGAAGTCCTGGAAGCTAATGATAACAGTACTGCTCAAATTGATGAATTTTCTACTTCAATTCAGACAATTAAGGAGCAGGCGAATACAATTGTAAGCGAACTTCCGGACTGCAAGGAAGTTGGCAAGGAAGGCGATCGGCTTCGCTACTATGACAGCAATGGGAAACTGGTAAAAGCGCTGATTTATCCGGAGACATCCGAAGATGGAGTTTATGAGGAGTATTATTATTGGGATGAACGTCTGTTTTTTGCATATGTATGGACCGGTAATAAGAAGGAATTATATTATTATGACAAGCGTGGCAAACTGATCCGCTGGATCGATACAGACGGAACTGTCCACGATAAGGAGAATGACAGTACTGAGTACACCAAGCGTGGCGAGAAATACTGGAAAAATGCACTGGAGCAGTTAGATGAATGATGATACCGGTCATATAAGAAGTGGCTGTGATTCTTTGGAATATCGACAGACAGACGAAGAGGAATAGAATGACATATCATATTGATTATGCATATACCTGCCATGCAGGAAAAGTGCGACCAAATAACGAGGACAATTTCTGGTGCTGCGGAGAGCACCTTCCAGTGAGTAATCATGGAACAGAAGAAATCCGTACAGGTATCAGGCTTCGGGAGAGCCTTCCGGTAATGGCTGTTTTTGACGGCATGGGAGGGGAGAGCCAGGGGGAAATGGCTGCCTGGCTTGCTTCTGACAGCCTGGAGCATTTTTATAGGGAAAATAAGGGGATGCTTCGTAAAGCACCAGAACTTTTTCTTACGGAAGCCTGTAAGAATATGAATCAGGCTGTATGTGATTATGGTCGGGAACAACGGATCAGTGCCATGGGAACTACTATGGCGATGATTGCTTTTGGAAAAAAAGAAGCGTATATCTGTAATCTGGGAGACAGCAGGATTTATCGGTTTTCCAAGGGGAATTTTTCACAGATTTCCAGAGATCATGTGTTGAAAAGCTGCAGATTTGGGAAAGCACCACTGACTCAGTTTCTGGGAGTGGAGGAGACCGAGATGAAGCTGGAACCTGCCATTGCGGCAGTTCCTTATCAGGATAGGGACCGTTATCTGCTTTGCTCAGACGGGGTAACAGATATGTTATCTGATCGCGAGATTGAAGAAATTATGAAGCTGGAGGACTCAATTCGTGATATTGCCCATGCTCTTTTAACAAGGGTACTGGATAAAGGGGCCAGAGATAATACTACGATCATTCTCTGCGAGGTAAGAGCAGATAATCGGCCGTTCAAAACCTGGCTTTTGCAGAAGAAGGAATAAATCAGAGGGCAAAATTTTTCACAATTTAAGTAGTTGATTATAGGAAAATGAAGGTGATTTATGATGAAAAATCGTATGCAGGATCTTGATTTTGAACAGACAGTGGCATTTGATTCCGTAAAGGATTTTGAATTTACCAGAAGGGCCGCCCAGAGATTTCGTCAGGTAGTCAGTCTGGACGGATTTGAGGATGAAGATGCGGACGTTATTTTTCATTATTTATATAAAGAGATGGAGCTGGTTTCGTTCGGAGATCATTTGAAGAGATATATCTATGAAAGAGCCGGGATTGAGGAACCGTTTGGGGAAGTGCCTCAGGAGGTATACAGAGATATTGCAGTTGATTCTTTCCGGGAAACCTATACACCCAAGTCTATGAATCCTACTTCAACTAAGCTTCCTGCGTTGGTGAACAATTGGCTTACACAGGCCTCAGTAAAGCGCGAGACTATATTTCTGCTGGGCTTCGGGCTTCGCATGAGCGCGGAGGATGTTTCAGACTTTCTGACAAGGGTGCTGAAGGAGCAGGATTTTGATTTCCATAATCCAGAGGAAGTGATCTACTGGTATTGTTATAGTAAGCAGCTTCCTTACAGCAAGGCAGAGGAATATAAAGAGAATTACAAATCCATGGAACCTGCAGCAGATAAGGGAAAAGTGGCGGAAGTAATCAGCGGCGATTTTACTATAGATACAGAGGAAAAATTGCTGAAATATCTGGCATGCCTGAAAGCTGGCTGGGATGATCCAATGAATGAGAAGAGTCAGGCATTTCAGGAGTTCCTGCGCCTTCTGGAACATGCGAAGCAGATCATTGCGGCCATGTATCAGAAGGATGAGGAGGAGAAAGGCCGGGCTAAGGTCTGGAAACCGGAGAATATTACTCCGTCTGATCTGGAGAAGGTAATCTGCAATGGTATTCCTATCAATAAAATGGGAAATCTGAAAAAAATGTCAGCCTCTATCCTGGCGAAACATTTCAGCCAGAAGAGGTTCAGCAGACAGAGAATTACCAATATTCTGAATCACAAGTTCCCGGTAGAGCGGTTTGATCTTCTTACGCTGGAGTTCTTTATTGTGTCTCAGGAGATGGAGGATGATGATCCCTATAACAGATACCATCATTTCATAGAGGAAGCGCAGAGAATCTTGAAAAAGTGTGGAATGAGCGAGATTTATATTGTGAACCCATACGAATGTTTCCTGCTGATGTGTCTTTTGACGGATTGTCCGCTGGCTGTTTTTTCGGAGATATGGGAAATGTCATATGAAGAGAATGGGGACGAGGAGTAAGAAATTTCTTAATATAGAAATGCGCAGTGTTGTTTGGAGGCACTGCGCATTTTTAATAGCAATTAAGGTTAATCATTATAGTAGAGATAAATACTGCGGCTAAGCTGTGCAATTGTATTCTGGGCTTCTCCCGGGCTGGAGAGGTTCTGGGAAAGGAAGACGATGACCAGATCGTTTCCACCCTGTGCGTTGTACAGGATTCCGGCATCATTTTCTACATCGGAAAGCTCACCGGTTTTGTTGGCAACGCTGACGCCCTCTGGCAGGGCAGCCGGAATCTTGTTGGTACGTTGCTGCTGCTTCAGAAGGGAATACATTTCTTCTGCATGTAAAAGGCTTGGCGTCTGAGTAGTACCAGAGCAGATCTGGTAAATTTCTTTCAGGAATTTTCCACAGTCATAGGCAGAAGTGTAATTATCTCCGAATTCGTTGCTGGCAAGAAGCAGTCGTCCCATGGAAGTATTTGTGTAGCCGTGAGACTGACAGAAACTGTTTACTTTCTGCATACCTGCAGTGCTGTCGCCACTTCCCAGGCAGGAAACCAGACTGTTTGCCGCGTCATTATCACTGACGGTGATCATTGGTGTCAGATAGGAATCCAGGGTGGCAGAACCATACTGCTGGGACAAAGAATCATAATTCTCATATACTGCCCCCATAATGAAAAGCTTGATCAGGCTGGCTGCCTGCATTGGGGAATCATTGATCGTAGCCTCTGAGCCGCCTGAAAGGTCACAGATATAAACGCTCCAGGAACCGTTTGAAACAGGAAGCTGGGATTGAACCTGAGAGACCAGAGTATCCATCTTTTCATCGGATTTGTTGTCAAAAGCAGAACTTCCGTGGGAGGGAGAGATGGTGCCATCATCGTCAGAAAGTTCGGGGGTAATAGCAGCCATGGTAGAATCTTTTTTTCCCTGGGAAGTGCCATCTGTTGTCTGAGCGGAGTTGGAACCGGATGACTGGGAAGGACCTGCTGGTTCTGTATTGGCAGCAGGAGTCTGATAAGGAACAGTTACTTCCTCCGGAGTTGGAGAAGACTGTACAGAACCTGCATTTTCTCTCTGGGAAGGTCCCTGGACAGAAGAATCATCAGTAGAAGCTTCGCTGTCGGAATTTCCATCATCAGAAACAAAGCCGCTTTGGTCGGCGTCTTCAGAAGTTTCATCACCAGAGGTAAATCCGGAAGCTTCACCGTCAGTGAAATCTTCAGTCTGGGCTGTTGCTGAACCGTTTTTTGCCAGATTAATACTTCTCTGGCTGTCCCTTCTGAAGAAAGTAAGGTAAAGAATGATAAGAATTAGTAAAGCAGCGACAATGCCAAGAAAAATCAGCAGATAAGAAGAGGTTTGTTTCTTTCTATTATTTTTCATAAGTTCTCCTTTCGAATCAATGAAATATCTGGAAGAGACATTATTTTATGGCAATAAATCCAGATTTATTTTTCCGCAAAATATGCATCAATCCCATCAGCGATTCCAGATGCCATTGTGTTCTGAAAATCCGGATTGCTCATTTTCAGATCATCAGATTCATTGGTCATAAATCCCATTTCCACAATAGTTACCGGAATGGTGCTCCAGTTGATTCCAGTCATATTGTCGGCATATGTTACGCCGCGGTTTTCAAATCCGGTTGCGTCACAATAGGCATCCAGAATGCACTGGGAAAGGCTGTTGGAATCATCATAGAGCTGGGATACATAAGGATTGGAAGAGGAGGGGGAAATGGTAAGTGCACCGGCAGCAGAGGACGATTCAGCACCATTGGCATGGATACGCACGTAAACCTCGGCCCCCTGTCCGGCAACATATTCAGCTCGCTCTTTATTGCTGATGGCAGTATCATTATCCGTTCTGGTGAGAACAGTCTGATAGCCACGGTTTTCCAGAATCTGCTGCAGCTTCAAAGAAACATCCAGATTCAGCTGATATTCAGGCAGACCTGAAAAAGTTCCCTGGGTTCCTGTTGAGGCTTTGGCTTTCATTTCTGTGGAACCTGGACCAAGAGGTTCAAGGTCACTCATATCCACATTTGGACTCTGATGACCGGGATCAATACCGATTATATGTGACTGGGCTACAGGCGGTCCCTGAAGCTCGTCAGTGGTCTCAGCACAGACAGTGCACAGATTTATAAGTCCTGCTCCGGAAAAAATCATGAGGCCAAATGCAAAAATCCGGGAGAATCCACTGGATTTAGCCACTGCTTTTTTGAAACACATATGTATACTCCTGTTCATGTTAATTCTTTTTTCGACTATTCAGCAGATTGTATTTCGAAAAGCAGGTACTGTAGAGGTGCTGAAAAGTTCTTGTTTCTTATTATAATAATGTGAAGCTGTGAATGCAATGTAAAGTTAAGTTTTCCTAGAGCGTGTTTGAAAAAGGCTTTCTGCAAGATGTGCGTCACAATTTGCGGTATATTTTACCCGAATTCGGTTACCGTAGCCCGCTAAGGCGCCCTCATCCGAGCGAAATCTCCCACAAATTGTGATGCAGATCACGGGAATGATTTTTTTACACGCTCCAGAACAGCAGTAAAAAATACATTATAATAAGAAGAAACCTATTTATAATTCACCGTGATAAATTGTAAAAACCTTGAAAAATAAGGAAAAATTGATGAAAAACACCTTGACAGAGATATGCAGACAGGATATAATCAAAAAGCGTGCGAAATAAGGCATTTTTTTCCGCGCTTACTAAGATAATAGCAACCGCAAGGAAACCCCATAGAACAATCTATGGAGAAATAAATCGGGAGGTGAAATGGAATGCCAACATTCAACCAGTTAGTAAGAAAAGGACGCCAGACAGCTGTTAAGAAATCTACAGCTCCGGCTCTGCAGAGAACTTATAACTCTTTAAGAAAGAAAGCAGTTGAGCAGTCTGCACCACAGAAACGTGGCGTTTGCACAGCTGTTAAAACAGCTACTCCTAAGAAGCCTAACTCAGCTCTTAGAAAAATCGCCAGAGTTCGTCTTTCCAACGGAATCGAAGTAACAAGCTACATCCCAGGAGAAGGTCACAACCTTCAGGAGCATAGCGTTGTTCTGATCCGTGGAGGAAGGGTTAAGGACTTACCTGGTACAAGATACCACATCATCAGAGGTACTCTTGATACCGCAGGTGTTGCTAACAGAAAACAGGCCCGTTCCAAATACGGCGCTAAGAGACCGAAAGTTAAAAAATAATCCATCCGTATTGCTGCGGAGACTATAGAGATTTGTACGGTATTCCATATACCCTGTCGGTTGCGGGTTAAATATAGGACCATTACCAGTGCGAACATGCAATAGTTTACTGCGTGAGTACCGATGAGATAATCAGGATGATTAAGGAGGGAAGTAACGTGCCACGTAAAGGACATACTCAGAAAAGAGACGTTCTGGCAGACCCGATGTACAACAATAAAGTTGTTACAAAGCTTATCAATAACATCATGTTAGACGGTAAGAAAGGTGTTGCACAGAAAATTGTTTACGGAGCATTCGCCAGAATGGAAGAAAAATCTGGCAAGCCAGCAATTGAAGTATTTGAAGAGGCAATGAACAACGTAATGCCTCAGCTTGAAGTTAAAGCAAGACGTATCGGTGGAGCTACTTATCAGGTTCCGATCGAGGTAAGAGCTGACAGACGTCAGGCTCTGGCTCTTCGCTGGATCACCATGTTCTCCCGTAAGAGAGGCGAGAAGACCATGGAAGAGAAACTGGCTAACGAGCTTATGGATGCAGCCAATAACACCGGAGCATCTGTAAAGAGGAAAGAAGACATGCACAAGATGGCTGAAGCAAATAAAGCATTTGCTCACTATCGCTTCTAATCAAGGAGGAAAATCCATTGGCTGGAAAAGAAGGTAGAGAATATCCGCTCGAGAGAACCAGAAACATTGGTATTATGGCTCATATCGATGCAGGTAAGACAACTCTTACAGAACGAATTCTGTACTATACAGGTGTCAACTACAAGATTGGTGATACTCATGAAGGTACTGCTACCATGGACTGGATGGAGCAGGAGCAGGAGCGTGGTATCACAATCACATCCGCTGCAACAACATGTCACTGGACACTGGAAGAGAACTGTAAACCGAAGCCAGGCGCTTTGGAGCATCGTATCAACATCATTGATACCCCAGGTCACGTAGACTTTACTGTTGAGGTTGAGCGTTCCCTTCGTGTACTGGATGGCGCTGTCGGCGTATTCTGTGCAAAGGGTGGTGTTGAGCCACAGTCTGAGAACGTTTGGCGTCAGGCTGATACCTACAATGTACCACGTATGGCATTCATCAATAAGATGGACATCCTTGGTGCAAACTTCTACGGCGCAGTAGAGCAGATCAAGACTCGTCTTGGTAAAAATGCAATCTGCCTGCAGCTGCCAATCGGAAAAGAAGATGACTTCAAGGGAATCATCGACTTATTCGAAATGAAAGCTTACATCTACAATGATGAGAAGGGCGATGATATCACTATCACCGATATCCCGGAAGACATGAAAGAAGATGCTGAGCTTTATCATACAGAACTGATCGAGAAGATCTGTGAGCTGGATGACGATCTCATGATGGAATATCTTGAGGGCGAAGAGCCAAGCACAGACAGACTGAAAGCAGCTCTGAGAAAAGGTACATGCGAGTGTACAGCTGTTCCGGTATGCTGCGGTTCTGCATATAGAAACAAAGGTGTTCAGAAACTTCTGGACGCTATCCTGGAGTACATGCCTGCTCCAACAGATATCCCACCAATCGATGGTGTTGACATGGATGGAAACCCGACCGTGAGACATTCTTCTGATGAAGAGCCATTCTCTGCTCTGGCATTCAAGATCATGACAGACCCATTCGTTGGAAAACTTGCATATTTCCGTGTATATTCAGGAACAATGAATTCCGGATCCTATGTATATAACTCTACAAAGGGCAAAAAAGAGCGTGTTGGTCGTATCCTTCAGATGCATGCTAACAAGCGTATGGAACTGGATAAGGTTTACTCCGGTGATATTGCTGCTGCTATCGGATTCAAATTTACCACAACTGGTGATACAATCTGTGACGAGCAGCATCCAGTAATCCTTGAGTCCATGGAGTTCCCGGAACCAGTTATCGAGCTGGCTATCGAGCCTAAGACAAAAGCAGGACAGGGCAAACTTGGTGAGGCTCTTGCAAAACTTGCAGAAGAGGATCCGACCTTCCGTGCACATACAGATCAGGAAACAGGACAGACCATTATCGCTGGTATGGGTGAGCTTCACCTTGAGATCATCGTTGACCGTCTTCTTCGTGAGTTCCACGTAGAGGCTAACGTAGGTGCTCCTCAGGTTGCTTACAAAGAGACAATCACCAAGGCTGTTGATGTAGACAGCAAGTATGCTAAACAGTCCGGTGGTCGTGGACAGTATGGTCACTGTAAAGTTAAATTCGAGCCTATGGATGCCAACGGCGAAGAACTGTACAAGTTCGAGTCTACTGTTGTCGGCGGTGCTATTCCGAAGGAATATATCCCGGCTGTAGGAGAAGGTATCGAAGAGGCTATGAAGGCTGGTATCCTTGGTGGATATCCGGTTGTTGGTGTACATGCAAATGTATACGATGGATCTTATCATGAAGTCGATTCTTCTGAGATGGCATTCCACATTGCAGGTTCTCTTGCATTCAAGGATGCTATGCAGAAGGCAGCTCCAATCCTTCTTGAGCCTATCATGAAGGTTGAAGTAACCACACCAGAGGATTACATGGGTGATGTTATCGGTGATATCAACTCCCGTCGTGGTCGTATCGAAGGTATGGATGATATCGGCGGCGGTAAGATGATCCGTGGATTTGTTCCGCTTTCCGAAATGTTCGGATATGCAACAGATCTTCGTTCCAGAACTCAGGGACGTGGTAACTACTCCATGTTCTTCGAGAAATACGAGCCAGTTCCAAAGAGTGTTCAGGAAAAAGTTCTGGCAAAGAAAGACTGATTTAACTACAGGCTGAATCAGGATTTCATATAAAACAATAAAAAGCTTGCAAATATCCTTGGTTTGCAATATAATCAAGGATAGCAAGTTTAAAATCGATATGGCGCTCTATTTTTATAGAGAATGAGCCAACTAATCAAGGAGGACATTTTAAAATGGCAAAGGCTAAGTTTGAGAGAACAAAACCGCATTGTAACATTGGTACCATCGGACACGTTGACCATGGTAAAACAACTTTAACAGCAGCTATTACTAAAGTATTAGCTGAAAGAGTAGAAGGAAACGAAAAAGTAGATTTCGAAAACATCGATAAAGCTCCAGAAG
>ENA-OYWV01000385-OYWV01000385.1-human-gut-metagenome-genome-assembly--contig:-NODE-385-length-18075-cov-4.682075_pt1 | contig 18075 bp, 17 predicted proteins | sample MGYA00244812_ERZ653400 | MGnify/ENA primary metagenome ERZ653400 (study PRJEB26926, sample SAMN06165097) | human gut metagenome | biome: ENVO:00009003; feature: ENVO:2100002; material: ENVO:00002003... | reverse complement strand
CACAAGGCTATTCGTCGGCAGCGTCAGATGTGTATAAGAGACAGTAGGTCTTCTTTTGGGTAAGTTTTTGGGAATTTATCTTTTCACCTGGCTGACTATTAAAAGCGGGCTTGCCCGTATGCCCGAAGGTATGAACTGGAAAAATATTGCAGGCGTGTCATTGCTGGGTGGCGTTGGATTTACGGTGTCATTGTTCATAGCCAATCTTTCTTTCTCTGATGCTTATCCGGAACTGCTGAACCAAGCTAAATTCGGTGTGTTGTGTGGTACTATTATTGCCGGAATACTAGGATATGTGGTACTGAACCAGGTATTGCCAAAGAAAAAGAAAGTATAAATAAGAGTACGAAACCTATCTTCGTATTGCAAAAGAAGTTTCATTGCTTGAAACCATTAGTTCCAAGCGATGGAACTCTCAGTTTCAAGGCATGAAACCTTCAGTTCCAAACGGTGAAACTGTTGGTTTCAAATGATGAAACATCTTGTTTCTTATAATGAACTTACATTCAGGACTGAATGTATTTGATTTCTCTTCTGCTGCAAACAATCCTTGCCCTTATACTTCTTCTCTTTTTCTATATATAATAAGGTGTATTTACTATCTACTAATAATATTAGTTAAACTACTTCCTTTGTTAGTTGAATAACTAATAGCATTAGTTGTTTGTTTAAAACTAATTCCTATCTTTGCGTTGTTCACCCAAATAAACCTGAAAATATTATGAAACGATTAACTGCTAAAGAAGAGGAAATCATGCAAATGTTCTGGGAACATGGTCCGATGTTTGTTCGTGAATTGCTGGCTTTTTATGAAGAGCCGAAACCTCATTATAATACCGTATCTACCTTAGTTAGAGGATTAGAGGAAAAAGGCTTTGTGAAATACAAGGCCTATGGTAACACGTATCAGTACTATGCGGCTGTTTCCGATAAAGAATATAAGCGTTCTGCACTGAATGACGTAGTAGCCCAATACTATAATAACTCTTATACCAATGTTGTATCTACATTTATTGAAGAAGAGGGTATGTCGGTAGACGAGTTAAAAGCGTTGATAGCAGAGATCGAAAGTAAAAAGTCGAACAGATAGAAATAGAGTTATACCCGGCAAATAAATAGATCATGGGAACTATATTGTTTTATATATTTGAGTCTACCTTATGCCTGACAATCCTGTACTTTCTGTTCAGATTGTTTTTCAGGAAAGATACGCTGTTCCGTACGAACCGTTTTTTGTTGCTGGCAGGAACGATGGCATGTATGTTACTTCCATTGCTGCAAATAGATGTTCCTCAATATACAACCTTGCAGTTGCCAATAACTACTGTAAGACATTTATTGACTGAGAAGGAAATAGATGTTCAAAGAGAAGGAGGAACGGGTGAAAAGCATTTGTCTGAAGAAGCACGTCTTTTGATGGCAGAGAAAGGGGAGGGTATAGAGGGAGATCGTACGAATGTGATTCATACTATTCCTGTGATCTGGCTGTTGGGCGGTTGTTATTTTATCGGGGCTTTGATAGTGCTTGCTTTCCTCTTGCTTTCTACCATCCATATGCGTCGGCTTATCCGGAGCTATCCTGCCTGTAATTACGGGAAATACAAGCTGGTCATCTGTCCGGAGAAGATAGTCTCTTTCAGTTGGGGGCATACCGTTGTCCTGTCACAGGAGGATTACGAACGGAACCCCGGAGAAATCCTGTTGCATGAGCAAATGCACCTGCAACATAGACATACATTGGATTTACTTTGGATGGAATGTATCGTTATATTCCATTGGTTCAATCCTGCCGCATGGCTCCTGATGCGTGAACTTCGTGAAGTGCATGAATATGAAGCCGATAATGGCGTTATTAATAATGGCATCGATGCAACAGAATATCAACTCTTGCTAGTGAAGAAGTCCGTGGGTGCAAGGCTCTACTCTATGGCTTGCGGGTTCAATCACAGCAAACTTAAAAATCGTATCACAATGATGTTAAAAAGAAGAACAAACAATTGGGCGCGTTTGAAGCTATTGCTTTTTGTGCCCGTAGCTGCCGGAACGCTTTATGCATTTGCGCGTCCGGAAGTTAAGAAGACAGTGGGGCAGGCGATAAACGCGTCTGCGAGTGTGAAACAAAATTCAGTTCAGGAGAGCGAGTTGCAACAGTTGGAGGCTTTCTTCACTCGTAAAGCGAACGATGCTATGGGCGGAAAGATGGAGTCTCAGACTGAGAAATCAACGGATCGTTTTTATAGTTTCTTTGTAAATATGAGAAATAAGATGATGCTGAATCAGGAATTGATTAAGGAATATGATGTGGAAACCTTATCAGCCCGTCTTAAGGATCTCTTGAGGAAAGAATATAGGAAAGTTGCAAATACGGATAAAAGGCAGGTTCCCGGTTTATTTGTGAGATATGACCGTGGTTCGTCATCCACCGCTATCACTTCTTACCTGCGCACCATAAAAGAGGCTTATCTACAAGTTCGTGGAGAAATTTCCGGAGAGTTAGGCGGAGTTTCCGAAGCTCGTTTAGATAGTTTGCTTCCTATATTCGTTTCTTTTGGAGAACCTAAGATTTACAGTTCTAAATATAAGACGGCTTCGGATATATTTTTACCCATAGAAGTATCTTTGTATCCGAAAGGAGGTACAAGCTCAGTGATAAAGAATCCTTCTCTTCAGGAATTGGAATTGAAGTTAAAGGATTACCAAACGGTTGCCAACAGCGATGGATTATCAGTGGGACTGAAGTTTGATAAAGATGTTACTATGGGAATCGTGGAAGATGTGAAAGAAGTTATTCGGACAACTTTATCCCATAAATAATGCTTTACTGAATAAAAATAGATACTCGGATTATAACGAAACAGCCGACTTGTTGATTCATCAACAAGCCGGCTGTAAGTTTATAGATGTATGATAAATACTTTTACCTGATTTTAATTTCGCAATTGTCAAGGCTCTCAATAATCGCCAGAGACTCCACATGAATACCTTGCTCACGAAGTTCGTCACCTCCATGCTGAAAGGCTTTTTCTATGATGAAGCCCATGCCCACCAGTTCGGCTCCGGCCTGTTTCACAAGTTCCATGATGCCTTTGGCAGCATTTCCGTTGGCCAGGAAATCATCGATGAAAAGTACCCGGTCGCCCGGACGGAGAAAGTCTTTACTGACACATACATCATAAGAGCGTTGCTTGGTGAAAGAATAGACAGAAGTAACCAGCATGTTCTCCATAGTGCTCGGCTTTTTCTTTTTTGCGAAGACTACGGGTAATTCCAATAAATAACCTACCATAATGGCGGGAGCGATACCGCTGGCTTCTACCGTGATAATTTTGTTGATTGGGGTGGAGGCAAAACGTCTGACGAACTCCACACCGATGGATTTCATCAGGATAGGGTCCATCTGGTGGTTGATGAAGTTATCTACTTTCAGTATACCTCCGGGGTAGCATCTTCCATCTTTCAGGATACGGTCTTTTAGGATTTTCATGTTTTATATATCTTAATTTGGATTGTCTATTTGTCCTGTCCGTTTTCTTCCTCCTCCGTTTCCTCTTCTTTGGGCAGCAGTCTTGCTGATATTCGTTTTTTAGGAGTCAGACTCATATTACGCAACAGTTCGGCCTGTCTTACCACACTGCCGTTGCCATCCGAAAGCTGGTTGTAAGCCTTGTCATAATCTCTTTGCAGTCCGCTCAGATTGTCACCGATGCGCAGGAATGTATCTGTAAATCCGGCAATCTTTTCGTAAAGCAATGTACCTCGTTTGATAATATCCTGCACATTCTTCACTTGGTTTTCTCGTTTCCAGAGATCGAGGGAAAGGCGGAGCGCACTGATCAGATTGGTAGGACTCATCAATACCACCTTTTTATTATAGGCATATTCCCATAGATTGGTATCCGCTTTGATCGCCGTCAGGTAGGCAGCTTCGGTAGGGATAAACATCATCACAAAGTCCGGCGCTTTTGCATCATAATGCGAATAATCCTTCTGGCTGAGTTCATCCACATGCGCCCGTACCGATTGCAGATGTGCTTTCAGCCAGCGAGCCTCTTCCTCTTTGTTTTCGGCGGAATTGTAGGCGGCATAGGCAGTCAGGGATACCTTGGAGTCGATAATCATTTCCCGCTCATCCGGGTACCTGACAATAATATCCGGCTGCATTCTCTGACCGCTTTCTTCGTTGGTCAGCATTTCACCCTGTTCGTTTTTCAGGAATTCCTGGCGGAAGTAATGTTCGCCTTCTATCAGGCCGGAAGCTTGCAACAGACGTTCCAGTATCATTTCTCCCCAGTTGCCCTGTATCTTGGAGTCACCTTTTAGCGCACGGGTCAGGTTGTTGGCATCTTCGCTGATCCGGTTGTTCAGTTCTACCAAATCTTTGATGCGTTCTTCCAGCGAGAAACGTTGTTTCGACTCTTTGTCATATACTTGTTCTACCTTTTCCCGAAAATCTTTCAGGTTTTCCCCCAATGGGCGGAGTAAATTGCTGAGATGCTCCGAATTCAGCTTGGTGAAGTCTTCTGTCTTGCTTTTGAAAATGCGGTTGGAGAGATTCTCAAACTCCGTGCTCATGCGTTTGTGCAAGGCTTCCGCTTCTTCAGTTTGCAATTTCAGACGCTCTTCCCATTGCTTCTGCTGCTCCGCCAGTCTCAGATTGAAAGATTTTTCCTGCTCCGCCAGGCGCTCGGCTGTGATGGTTCTCTCACGTGCAATCCGTTCTTCTACCGTACGATTCAGCAGTTCTTCCCGTTCGCGGGTGGCTTGCAGTTGTGCGGACAACGCGGCACTTTTTCGTCCGGCTATCAGATACCCTACGCCGACACCTACTATAAGACCGATAATTAGAAAAACAATATCCATGCTTATTCAGTCAATATCTCGTTGCCGTTTTCGGTAATCAGAAGCATACTTTCCCATTGTGCCGAAGGCAGTCCGTCGTCTGTGCAGACGGTCCATCCGTCGGCTTCATCAATGAAGACTTCGTAAGTTCCCATATTGATCATCGGTTCGATGGTGAATGTCATTCCCGGAACGATAAGCATACCTGTACCGCGCTTGCCGAAGTGCTCAACGTCCGGTTCTTCATGGAACTTGATTCCTACGCCGTGTCCGCACAGGTCGCGTACTACACTGTATCCGTTTTTCTCCGCATGTTCCTGAATGGCTGCACCAACGTCTCCAAGCCGTGCCCACGGTTGTGCTGTCTGTACGCCAATGTCACGGCATTCCTTTGCCACCTGTACCAGGCGTTGCATTTCCGGCTTCACTTCTCCAATCATGTACATTCGTGACGCATCCGAGAAATATCCTTTATAAATGGTGGAAACGTCCACATTCACAATATCTCCGCTGCGCAGGAACTCTTTCGTGCTTGGGATGCCATGACATACCACGTCATTGATACTTGTACATACACTTTTGGGAAAACCTTCGTACATGAAAGGGGCAGGTATTGCATCATGATCCGTTGTAAATTCATAAACCATGTGGTCAATTTCCGCAGTGGACATTCCTTCGCGGATGTTTGCAGAAATGTAATCCAGCAGTGCGGTGTTGATTTTGGCACTTTCGCGGATACCCGCCAGTTGTTCTTCGGTGCGCAATAAGTGGCGCGACGGTAGTTTATAACCTTCCTTTTTATAGTGTTGAATCTTCACTTCTACTTCGTCGGAATAGTTTTTAGGAGCAAACCGGACTCCTTTTATGAACTTCTTCATTGTCTTTTTCTATTAATAGTTGCTACAAAAGTACACAATAAAATTCATAGTGTCCTCACTGTTGTGATTTCACTTCTCGAATTATCAATTCGCTTCACCTGTATCTGGGTCTTGATCCGTTCGCGCAGTCCTTCTACATGGCTGATGATACCCACTTTTTTGCCGCCCATCTGGTGCAGTTTCTCCAGTGTGTCCATTACTGTGTTCAGATAATCACTGCTCAGGGTTCCGAATCCTTCATCAATGAACAATGTATCTACAGACAGGCTATGGCGGCTGAGTGAAGACAAACCGAGTGCCAATGACAGAGAAACCAGGAAACTCTCTCCGCCGGACAGTGTACAGGCCGGACGTGCCGCACCTCCTTGATATAAATCGCGCAACAGAATGGTGAGTGAACCTGCCTGACATTCCAACTCGTAACGTTCGGTCAGGCGTTGCAGGTAGAAGTTGGCTCCATTGAGCAATTCTTTCAGTACGAAGCTCTGGGCAATATTTCGGAAATTCGTTCCTTTCTCGTCACCAAAGTGATGGCAAAGGCGGTCCCATTTCAGATAAACTTCCCGCAATTCGTCTGCACATTTCTTCTCATCTTTGATCCGGGCAATGTTTTTCGCATTCTCTTCCAATTGGATTTTCAGTCGTAAGAGGGTCTGATTGCCTGCTGTGATCTTTTCATCCAAAGCAGTGATAAGACTATCCAGACTTTCAAGGGTTTCTTCTTCCTCCATTTCCGGCTTCTTACTTTGGTGTTCTTCCAGTTGGCTGGTTGTAAGTCTGAAGGCTGTCTGTGCTGCCACTTCTTCTTCTCTAAGCCTCTGCTGTCCGCTACGCAGAGATTCTATTTGTTCGTTGGAGTAGGAGGAAAGAGCGATGAGGCGTGCTTCGTCCATATCCGGGTGTGTGGTATAGAATGCTGTCAGGCTGGCTTGTAGCTCATCGAGATTCTTCCGGACAGACAGGATGTTCTGTTTTAGTCCGCCGACTTCAGAATTCAGCGTATTGCACGCCATTCCCAGATTCTTGATTTCCATTTTTTCCTTTGCCGTAAGATCCCTCCATTCAGGGAAAGCCGTACAGATCAGTTCTTGTGTGGCGGATATGCTGCTCAGTTCTTTATCGATGAGGGCGATGGCAGTTTTTAATTCCGCCTGTCTGTTCTGTGCAAGTTTATAATGCTCTGCGGATTTCTGTAGGCGTTCGATAAAAGCGGTAGGGGAGGTCTGCCACTCCGTTTGCCACCCTTCCCAAAGAATCAGTGGGCTGACGCGTTCCAGCGTAGTACGAACAATCTCTTTTTCACTTTCCGCCAGTGAATGTTTATTGGTGATATCGTTTTTCAGCTTCGTCAGATTCTTGTCGGCGGTGTCCAATGCATTCCGGGCGGCTTCCACAGCTTTCTGGTGATTATCCTTCAGATGTTGCAGCCGGGAAATATGGTTGGAGAGGGTTTGTACTTCATTTAGTTTGGCATTGACATTCTCCAGATTCAGTTTATTCTCCTGAAATAACTTTTCCAGTATTTCTTTGGTATTGTCGGAGATGCTTGGAATAGAACACCGACTGCATTGCTCTTCTGCTTCCGTTCGGGCAAGATCATGACCTTTTCGGGTCTTTTCTGTTGCCAGGCGGCTGTTCGCTATCATATTCTCGTAAGTTTTGACCTCTGCCCGGTTGCTGTTTAATGCTTGTTCCGCTTCCTTGTATTCTTTCTCTTTTGCTTCCAGCGACTGCCGGATAGGGGCAAGCATCGACTGAAAATCTTCGTCCTTGCTGAGTACCTCTATCTTCTGGCCGCATACCGGACACATATCTCCTATGGACAGACGGGCACGCGCTTCTTTGGCCCATTCCTCCACAGCTTCTTTTTGTTTGTCATAAAGCTCTTTGAGGTCATCGTACGCCTTCTTCTGAGTGTCGAATTCGTTTTTAAGTTTCCCGTTCCGGTTCTTGCCGGCTTGCAGATTGGTTTCCAGTGATTTCTCGTTTTCCTCTGCTGTGGCCAAAGCTGCCTTTTTATCTTCCAGTACTATCAGGGCATTTTGAGCTTTCTGCAGATTCTCTTTGATAGTCTCCAATGTACTTTTCTTTTCTTGCAAGGCACTTCGGTTCATGGAATCAAGCTGTGCGTTCAGTTGGTTTATTTCCTGTTGCCTGATCTGATTCTCTTTGCTTTTCAGATTGAAGTCATTCTCCTTATTTGTGCGTTCTTGCTCTTGGGCAGGTTGCTGCCGGACCAATTCCACTATCTGCTTTTCGTAAATGGAGATGCGGGAATGTGAGGAGAGCACGGCATTCAAATCGGTGACGATAGACTGGCTCTGCTCGAACATGGGCAGGAACGGTGCATGGGTTTGCAGATATTCTTCAGCAAGAATTAGTTTTGCCTGTTGCTCTTTCATATTCTCCTTCAGCCAAACGCAGCCACTGCTGAGGCGGATGAAATTCTGCTTCAAGCTTTCGGTTTGTTCGGCATTGATTTCTTGTTGCCACTGCTGCTGTTTGAAAGAGGAGAGCCAATTGCGGGCATCCGCAGTGTGATTCCAATCCTTTATCAGTAGTTCTTTCTGCCGGAAGTCATCCGATTGTAACTGTTCTTTCTTCACTTCCCAGATTCTCTGTTGACTTTCTTGAGTAAGGGTGAGTTCAGTATTTCTTTTCAGCCAGTCACGTTTCAGTGCTGCTATGTTCTTTTGCCCGGTATTTCCGTTGATTTCGCTACTTAACGCAGCCATTGTTTCGTTAATTCCGGTCATTTCTTCTTCAGTCAGCACATGGATTCCTTCCAGTTTCCGGTTCTGATTCTCATAGTCTACGCGCTTTTCTTTCGTTATGGCATAAATCCCTGCACCTATTTCAGAATAAATTCCGGTACCTGTCAGTTTCTCCAGGATGTCCGATTTCTCACTTTCTTTGCTCTGAAGAAACTTAGTGAAATCTCCTTGAGCCAATAGGGTGGTGCGGCAGAATTGCTCGAAGTTCAACCCTACGGCTTCTTGTATTTCCGCTTTGATTTCGTTTCTCTTGGTGAGTTGGAGGTTGGTTTTGCAGTTTTCCAGCGTCCATTTAGTGTCTTGAATGGCACCGGATGCTTTCCGATGTGCGCGGGCTACGTACCATTTGGCGATGTAAGGTATTTCGTTTGATCCGATAAATTCCAGTTCTGTCCAAGCTTCACTGGTATTTCGTCGCATCAGTTGGCGGCTGTCGTTTATAGCCACATCTTCCTTTTTAGAAGAAAACGTTTGCCCTACATCCCGGTACTTTTCATTTGCTGTGCGTTCCATGCGGGGCGTTTCATTATAGAGTGCCAGGCAAATGGCATCGAGTAATGTTGTTTTGCCGGCGCCTGTTTCACCACAGATCAGGAACAGGGATTCTTCACTTAAAGGGCCGTTCTCAAAATCAATGACGGCATCTTCTATCGAGGCCAGATTCTTTATAGTCAGTTTTTGAAGTTTCATAGTTCACCACAGATTACACGGATTAGCGCAGATTATTCTTTTCTCTCACTTTCTGTACGACACTGCTCATCAGTTCACAGAGTTCCTCGTCCATCTCTTCTCCTTCTGCCTCCTGATAATAAAGTCTGGCTATTTCCAGTGGAGACATTTCCTGCATTTCCTGGATGGAGATGTGCCGGGCTATGTAGTCTGAAGTTTGTTTTTCGCGGTTGGATTTGATATAGCAGTATTTACAGCTTTTTCCTCTTACGGCATTCGATGCCCGTTCATTGCAGTCGGGTGCCAGATAGTCTGTTATCAGAACATTCAGGCGGATATAAGCCGGTTTATCGTCCGGATATTCTTCCAGTAACTTTATGGCTTCTTCAAAGACTACCGGTTCCTTGGGGAGGGTGACGAGTGGTATTGGATTTTCTATTTCTATTGTCCTTATCTGTGGCGCTTCCCGTCCTTTTAATTCGACGATAGATACGGAGTGTGGATAAGCTTCGTCGAAACTGACGGGTAGGGGGGTACCGCAATAGCGTGCATGCCGTCCGTTTCCTTTGATGTTCTGCGGACAATGAATGTGTCCGAGTGCCAGATAATCGTATCCTTCGCCCATGGAACTGATGGGGACGTATTCTATTCCACCCACGGTTTCGTCATGCCCCGTCCGGTCGCTGCCTTCTATGGAGAGGTGTGCCATTAATACAACGGGCAATCCTCCCGTGTTCATTTTTCCTACTTCGTCCAGCAATGCCTGGAAGAAACGTGCTTGCCGTTCTTCGCGTGGCGTTTCAGTGTCCAGCATCGGGAAATTCTGTGGATAGACGTGGGGGACGGCAATGATATATCCTTTCAGTGCTGCTGCTTCATCTATTACTTCCACGATATGTTTTTCCAGATTCACCTCTTCCCGGGTGCGTTCGATGTTTCCCACGACTTTCACACCAAAATGGTTCCATAGACTGCTGTCTATTTCCAGTTTAGAACTGCTGTCGTGGTTTCCGGCAGTTACCACAATTGTCATTCCGGAACATGCCCTGTGAATTTCGAGCATACCATCCGTGTACATCTTTTGTGTGGCTGCCGATGGGGTGGAGTAGTGATAGATGTCTCCGCTCACTACCATTGCATCCGGCATTTCTTCTGCTACGATGCGGGTTAGTTGTTGCAAAAATGCTTGTTGCTCGTGGCTACGGTCATAATTATATAATGTATGTCCCAGGTGCCAGTCGCTGGTATGAAGTATTTTCATTGATAATATTGTTTTATGCTTTCAAAAGTACGCAGAATATGGAAGATACGCAATCCTCTTTAAAAATCTCTTTTCCAAAAACTGGGAATTCTCTGATTTTTAATTAGTTTTGCAGTCTAATTTCTCTATGATGTAGACCTTTTGTTCCTTGTGTGGTAAAGAATGGGTACACTTGGAGACTAAACTGTAATTTCGATGAAATATTTGCAAATAATAATCAGAGTGTTTATTATATTAGTTGCTTTTCTTTTAAATGCTGTTAATGTATTTGGCGAAGTATCCTCAGCATTTAAACCGGGCAATGAAGATAGAATATTGATTCTCAACGCATACAGTGGCTCTTCCCGATGGAGCAACGACTTTATCATCCCTATTTATAATTCCTATCAGCATAAAAATTCTCCTTATGTAGTGGATGTGGAGCACATGGGCAGTCAATTTATGCATTTACAAAATGCAGAAGAATTATTGGAATATGAAGAAAGTCTCTTTGGAAAATATGCAGACAATCCTCCAAAACTCCTGATTCTTTTAGGTAGTGCTTCCTGGGGTTTGCTGAGAGATGATATAGAAAAACAATGGAAAGATGTCCCTGTGATTCTTTGTACGGAGACGGATTACGTCGGTCCGCAAGAGGCTTATCTGGAGAGGCGCGCCATTCCGGTAGAAGAGAGAACTCCCTTGAAAGATTATAAAGGAGATTTGTCGCTGACTGTATTCTATGTACCTGCATATCTCAAAGAAACAGTTTCGCTGATGCAGGATTTGATGCCTGAAATGGATGAGTTGATATTTCTGTCGGATGCCCGGTATATAAGTGCCCAATTCCGTTCGGATTTAAAAGAGATTGTGAGCAAGAACTTTCCCGAACTTGAAATAAAGGATTATGTTGCCGGTGTAATGACTACCGATGCATTGGCGGATTCATTGAGCCATGCAGAGGCAAACAGCGGAGTTCTCTTTTGCTCATGGCATCAGGATACTCAAAAAGGGAATGTCGTATTAACCAATAATATTTCCAGAATTCTGAGCTATTATTCCTCTTCACCTATCTTCTCATTAGATAATACCGGATTGCAGCGGAACGGTCTGGTAGGCGGCTATTTCTTTGATGAAAAAACTGTTGGAAGAAAAGTGGTTGAGATTACCAATGGTGTTTTATCCGGTGTCAACGAGAAAGGAGTCCGTATCGTAGACTGCGGTATGCCTACTCCCATGTTCAACTATTACGATCTTATGGAAGCCGGATTATCGCCTGGTTTGTGTCCTCCCAATTCAGTCTTTTATATGATGCCGCCCTCTTTCTGGGAACAACATAAATATAGCGTCATAATTGCCATTGTAGTCATCATGCTCTTGTTTATGTGGCTGCGGATGGGGTGGCTGTCCAGAGCAAGAAAAAAGCAAGAAGAACAGATCAGACTGATGACCAGTTATCACAGTTTGTTTGAGAATATGCCCATCGTTTATTTGAAACAGCAACTGATTTACGACTCTGCGGGAAAGATTGTGGACTATATCACTGTAGAAGCCAATCCACGTTTTGAGAAATACTTCAAATCCATGGGTGAGGTCATTGGCAAAAAAGGGAGTGAGGCGGATCCGAAAGGTTTTGAAAGGATGTGCCACCTCTATAGCATGGTTACTTCCACTCAAAAGGAACTTTCTTATCAATACTATTACGAAAATATAGGTAATTATTTCAATGTGATTCTGACGCCTTCCAAGCATAAGGGATTCATTGATGTTTTCTGCGTAGACAATACCGAACTGGCCGAGACACAACAGATGTTGCGTTCCGCTAATCATAAATTGTCAATGTCGCTGGATGTGGCGAATATCGTTCCCTGGAAATGGGATCTGGAAAAGGGTACCATGCTCTGTGATGTGAACCGTCCGGTGGAGCTTAGCCATGACGACAGCATGATGAACGAAGAGCAGCTTTCCGTACCCGATTACCAATATTTCGCCAAAATCTGTAAGGAAGATAGGGAACGGGTAAAGAAAGCCTATAAGGAACTGACGGAAGGTAATGTTTCTAAAATTAAGGAAGAATATCGTGTGATAGTCCGCAAGAATGGAGTGGCGCGTTATGAATGGGTTGAGGCTCAGGCCACGGTTGATAAGCGGGATGAAAAGGGTAATCCGATTACTTTGATCGGTTCTTCTCTCGTGATCACCGGGCGAAAGAAAATGGAAGAAGATTTGATTACGGCAAAAGAAAAAGCAGAAGAATCCAATCGTCTTAAATCAGCTTTCCTGGCTAATATGAGCCATGAAATACGTACCCCGCTCAATGCCATTGTCGGTTTTTCCAGTATTCTGGCGGATGCGGAAGAGCCGGAAGAAAAAGAAGAATACATCAATATTATCGAGAACAATAATACCCTGTTGTTGCAACTCGTAGGAGATATTCTGGATCTTTCCAAGATTGAGTCCGGAACACTTGAGTTTGTTTATTCTGATATAGATCTGAATGCCTTGTTTCAGGAGTTGGAAGAATCCGCCCGGCTTCGCCAGAAAAATGATGCGGTTGTCATCCGATATCTGCCGGAAATGCCGGATTGTTTTGTAAACATTGAGAAGAACAGGCTGACACAAGTGGTAACCAATATGATGAATAACGCTATGAAGTTTACCCCCAGTGGAAGCATCACTTTTGGTTATCATCTGAAAAATACTGATTTTCTCTATTTCTATATCACGGATACGGGATATGGAATTGAAAAAGACAAGAAAGATACTGTGTTCGGTCGTTTTGTAAAGCTTGATTCGTTCTCGCAGGGCACAGGACTGGGACTCTCTATTTGCCAAAGTATTGTAGAGAATCTGGGTGGTGAGATTGGTGTGGAATCGGAACCCGGCAAGGGCTCTACTTTCTGGTTTACTCTTCCTTATCGTCCCGTTGAGCTCAAATCGGTGAGGGAACAGAAGGAACACCGGTTGAATAAAGTGGAGAGCAAACTCACAGTTCTGATAGCTGAGGATAATGAGAGTAATTTCCTGTTGTTCGAATCTATCCTGAAGCGTCAGTACAACATTCTCCATGCCTGGGATGGGGAAGAGGCGGTGGAGCTATTCAAGCAATACAACCCCCATCTGATATTGATGGATATCAATATGCCTAAAAAGACCGGTTACGAAGCTACACAACTTATACGTGAAATGTCGCCGACGGTCCCGATTATGGCAGTGACAGCTTATGTCTATGCCGAAGATGAAGAACGCATTCTGAACAGTGGTTTTGATGCGTACACTTCTAAACCTATCAATGCTCAGAAGCTGCAAAGCGATATTGTGGACTTGCTTAAAAAGCAGCTGATATTTATGTAGGATGATCAGGGGAGGTATGTCATAATTAGCTTATACTTGCAAAGTATAAACTAATTATGATCATCTACTTAATTTTGCAACAGCTTCAGAATATATTTTCCGGGCATCACAATCCTTGCTTTCATCTGTGGCGAATTGTTGATGTCATAGATGATTTTCCATATTTTGCCTCCCAGTCTTCCAAAGTCGGTCAGTCTGAGAATGGCATTTTTCTCTTTTAAGGATGTCACTTTTTGCCGTTCCAATTCTTCTATCAATCCTTCATAGTTGTGTGTCTGTTTATTGAGTGCATACTCCGGTGGAACAAGAAGAATCTCCTCATTCTTCCTCGTGTCTCCCTGGGGAGATATAGAGGGGATTGTTTCATTCTCTTTATTCTCTTTGTTTGTAGCTAAAGCGTTGCTTGCCTTGGCATCTCTGATTTTCTGTTGGTTAGCCAGCCCTCCACGACGGCCTGACTCTCTTTTTGCGTCCTGTTGGGCGTCCCATGGTTTCATGCGCAGTGTGAGTCCGGGCGATGAAAAGCTTGTGCCGTTTACCTCGAAGAGTGCATAGTCATATATGATCCGCTTCAGGGTGGTTACCGTAACTCTCATTTTCTGTGCCAGTATGGGCAATACTCTTAAGTCTGCCTTATATCCGTCCTGTAATCTTAGAAATTCCAGCAGCATCCAGTAGATACCGTATCCTTTCATTCCCTCTTTTTGCATCATTATCATCATTTTAAAGTTATTACCTGCATTAGCATCATGTAATAGATATGAATCCATAATCTTTTGTTTTTTAATTTTCAACTTACCACCGGTTTCCATTCCAGGAAGTTCTCGATCTGGAACGTTCTCCATCCCTGTTGCTCTATATCCCAGTACACTACATGGTTCTGAATACGCTCGATGTCGTATTTGCGGTGGAAATCGGCTTCGTAATGTATCAGTGTTCCTCTTCCCATGTAAAAATCTCCATTTTGTTTTCGATAGGCTATCAGTGCACATCCGTATGGCATGTAGGCAGTTAATTGTAAAATTCGTCGTGTCATCCATGCGATGGTTTCTTCGGATAAGTCTGTTTCCTGCCCAATCAGTTTCTTCCATAGATTCTCCACTCTTTCGTCTTTCGTTACATACTTTTGTTGGTGTCCCAACGTTTGTTTCTCCATCTTAATGATTTTAGTTGTTTATAAATGTTTTATAATCAACCGTCTGTGATGGCTACACCCTTTGTCTTGGATAGCTACACCCTTTTTAGGTTAGGGCTACACCATCCCGGTGGAAGGGTGTAGCCCTTTCACTATCCTGTTGACGGGGCAAAATTATGCCCTTTCTTTGGAGTTAACTATTACTGATTAATCTTTACATCATATCCATAGGGATCTATATGTTCTGTATCTTCCTTCTGTATCACCGCCCATATACTCTCTATCTCGGTTCTTAAGCTGCTTGTTTTTAGAGGTATATGCTTTCCTTTCACATGCTTTCTGATTTTGCCCGTACTGTCCCACCACTCTATAAAATCACTGATTGTATGGACTTCCGTACCTTCAAAACCGCCTAATTTGAAGCATCTCAGGGCGCCTACCAACAGATGGGTATTTGCTCCGTAATACTTTCTCGAAGCTAACAAATTTTCATTTATTACATTCGCTTTGTCTTGTTCTATACTATCGTCTTCCTTCTGATTATCAGATTTGTACGATTTACTTCTCAGCTGATTTCCGTTCAGCTTCTTGTTTTTTTAAATTCTGTCATGACTTAAATGATTAATTAACCGTTAGGTAATATTAACGTGGTTAAAAAATGCGAAAGTAGATAATTTAATTGGAATGGGAGGGGGAGTAGGGTGGAAAATGATGGATGAAAATTTATTTCTTGGTGATAATGTGTTGAATATTAATTGTTTAAATCCTATTTTGTGGGATGTCCAAAAAATGTTCGTTTAATGTGCACAAAGATAAAGGTGTTTTTTTGAATGACAAAATGTTTGATAAAAAAGATTTCGTAATATCGTGTTTTTTCTACTTAAATATCTGATTATAAGCGATAAAAAACTTGTAAAAATATTAGTTAATATCTATTCCTTTCATTTTTTCTCTGACTTTATCAGATTAAAAAAACTTTACGCATAAAAAACGAACGATTAAAAGACGATTTATTAGCTTAATTCATTCGTTTATAGCTTTTTACCTGCAATGTAATCAAGGTAATGAACAGCTACGAAAAATCAATAGGCAAGAAGAACACAATACTTGCCATATCTTACATAAAGTGTTCGCAAGTGATTGAAATTCAAGTGTATGCAAGAACTTCAAAGCCCCGAGGGAACACCCTTTTCTGAAATAACCCTTGAAATGGAAGCGGATAAAGAGACTGAAATATGGTATGCGATGCGTGCCACGTACCGTAGAGAGCCTGATGCTATGCGTCTGCTTGAAAAGGAAAAAATGGGTTGTTTCGTTCCCATGCAATACAAGATTAGCATAAAGAAAGGTAAGAAAGTCCGTGCTTTGGTTCCGGTTGTACATAACTTACTTTTTGTCCATGCCCGTCCTTCCGAGGTGAAACGCATCAAATCACAGGTAAGCTATTTGCAATACATTACGGATACCCGTAGCGGTCAGAAGATTATTATCTCCGACAGTGAAATGCAACGCTTTATTGCTGTAGCCGGTACTTACAATGACCATCTCATGTACTTCCAACCGGATGAACTGAATTTGTCCAAAGGTACAAAAGTTCGTATTACGGGCGGTGACTTTGAGGGGCAGGAAGGCATTTTCCTGAAAGTAAAAGGTGCTCGTGATCGTCGTGTGGTTATCGAGATACAAGGTGTTATTGCTGTTGCGCTTGCTACCATTCATCCAGATCTTATAGAAGTAATCAAATAATTGACGATCAGCCGTTGCCATTGAACAGCTGATAAATCATAAATTATAAATCATAAATCATTATGTCTCTTTCCGAAGAAACACTTGCTCTTCAGCGTGCAGCGCACGATCTGATGTATTTGGGCATGGACGGTAGTCCTGTCTATAGTGACGACCTTTCCCGTCGCAACGGTGAAGTTTACCGCCTGACTACGGCTTTGTATAATTCCGGTATCAAAGGTTCTACAGTCGAAGAACAGGCGAACGTTTGTCTTGCTCTTCTGATGGGTTATAGTGCCTCATTTGTAGATCATGGTGAAAAGCGGAAACATATCCAGGAGGTCTTGGATCGTTGTTGGGATATTCTTGATGCTCTTCCTACTTCGTTGCTGAAACTTCGTCTGCTTACTGCCTGCTATGGTGAAGTGTTCGATGAGTCTTTGGCAGACGAAGGTCGTGCGATTATCGCTTCTTGGGATTCCGTATCGCTTACTTCTGATCAGCAGGAAGCTATTACTGAGTTTCAGAATATGGTAGATAATCCTTATCCGTGGGAATATATAGACGGATAAAAATCTTCATTATAATGTTTAATAATAAATCCGTATTGATTACTGGAGAAACTAGTTTTTTTAGTAAAGAGTTTGTGGAAGCCATTCTTCGTGATTACATTTTATAATGAACCGTGAGTATTGTTACTCGGCTGCTATCCCCCCTAGTACACAGATGCATAGCTTTATTCTTGTGGTAGGCAGGTAGCCGTGATGAGGTTGTTCTCTAAATAGAATTAGTCGAATTGAACTTGGAAAAAGTCTGAATATTCGTATTACATGATAGTGTTTACTTATAAAACTAAAAATTATGGTTGTAAATGAAAAACAAACAGTTATTAAGATTGATAATGGGAGTTTTGTGACTTGTGAAGGAAATAAACATTATTATTTGATTCAAGGAGCACGACGTCACGAAGTTCCTTTAAAGGTTTTGGATGCATTAATTGACGATAAAAAGGTGATTCGTATTATAAAAAAAGACACTTTGGAAAATATTCCATTAGGGATATCTCTGTCTGATGATACCTGTTTGATAAGAGGTTATGAAACAGATCCGGTTTACCTTTATTCGAACTATGTGAAAAGTCATATTCGTTCTTCAAATGATTTTAATCTTACAGGATTTAAGTGGGAAGCAATAAAGAATATTTGTCAAGAAAGCGTAAACAAAATTCGACCTGTAAGAGATTTTATTATTGAAAAGAATAAGGAAGTTTTTATTAATGATGGTGATATACCTTCAGACTTTGCAAATTATACAGACTATGGAATTCGAGAAGACTTTGTATACGAAGGTGATGGAGAGGTAATGAAGCAATGCTCTATTCTGTTACCTGAGGAAAAAGAAGATAAAAAGTATCCTGTACTATATTTATACTGTCTCTTATACACATCTGACGCTGCCGAC
>ENA-OYWV01000379-OYWV01000379.1-human-gut-metagenome-genome-assembly--contig:-NODE-379-length-18211-cov-6.095781_pt1 | contig 18211 bp, 17 predicted proteins | sample MGYA00244812_ERZ653400 | MGnify/ENA primary metagenome ERZ653400 (study PRJEB26926, sample SAMN06165097) | human gut metagenome | biome: ENVO:00009003; feature: ENVO:2100002; material: ENVO:00002003... | reverse complement strand
AGATCTACACAAGGCTATTCGTCGGCAGCGTCAGATGTGTATAAGAGACAGAATTGATTGGTATAACCAATATAAGAAGAGGTAATACTATAAGGAGGGGCTTTACAGTTATGGGATATGTAAAATGGAGTTATGACACATTAAATACTTTTTGCCACGACGTATTTCGTAAATTTGGTTTTAATGAAGAAGAGACGAATATCATCAAGGATGTTTTGCTTACCGCAGATCTGTACGGGATTGAAAGCCATGGAATGCAGAGAATGGTAAGATATGATAAAGGAATTGAGAAGGGAACCATCCATCCGGATGCGAAACCTGAGGTCGTATTTGAGACACCTGTATCAGCAGTGATCGACGGACATGACGGTATGGGACAGCTAATCTCTCATTTTGCAATGGAGAAAGCCATTGAGAAAGCAAAGAAAACAGGGGTTGGTTTTGTTTCTGTAAGAAATTCAAATCATTTTGGTATTGCCGGATACTATGCAGAGATGGCTTCTAAACAAGGATTACTTGGTATGGCATGTACGAACTCAGAGGCAATCATGGTTCCTACTTTTGGACGAAAAGCTATGTTGGGTTCCAATCCAATCGCAGTAGCAATGCCTGCAGAACCTTATCCTTTCCTTTTTGACTGTTCCACAACGGTTGTAACCAGAGGAAAGTTGGAGATGTACAATAAAATGGGAAAACCACTTCCTGAAGGCTGGGCTTTGGGAGCAAATGGTCACGAAAGCACGAATGCACCAGATGTGCTTGCTAATATTGTTGCCAAAAAGGGAGGCGGAATTATGCCTCTTGGAGGAAATAAAGAAGTAAGCGGAAGCCATAAGGGATATGGATATGGAATGCTCTGCGAGATTTTCAGCTCCATCTTTTCCATGGGTGTTACTTCTGATAAATGCTGTACATTTAAAGACAAGACAGGTATCTGTCATGGATTTGCTGCCATTGATCCCGCAATCTTCGGAAATGCAGATGATATCAGGGCACATTTTTCCGAATATCTGGAAACTCTTCGTCAGAGTCCAAAGGCAGAAGGCGCAGAGCAGATTTATACTCATGGTGAGAAGGAAGTATTTGCAGAAAAAGAGCGCAGAGAGAATGGCATTCCTGTAAATGACAACACAATGGTTGAGCTTGCCAACCTCTGCAATTATCTGAAGGTTGATTTTGGCTCTTACTTCAAGGGCTATGAACTGCCGAAGGACAGTAAGTTCTTTAGTGGTAATTATTAAATAAGCGCCCATCATGCTGATAACCATAACTATAGAATATATCATATAAAATTACTTTTTTTGAGACGCCCGTTTATCAGCATGTGGAAATAAAAAGAAACTGCATAATCAGATACGACCGGTAGAATTTACAGATCGTATCTGATGTGCAGTTTTTTGTTTTCTTTAATTTTCTTCAGTATTCTTCGGACAGTTATGAGCATTCATGTCATCGTTGTCTGTCATAAGATATTTGCGGATCGCAAACAGAACTGCGATACTGAGTACGCCAAGAAGAGTTTCTGCTGGCCCGAGGTGTTCGACTACCATCTGACGTGCTGTGGCAAACATCAGAACCTCAACAACTGTCTGTGCGGAATGCTGGCAGAGCATTTTTACAAATTCCACGCCTACTACCAGAGACAAAGCCTGAGAAAGGAAAGTGCTGAAAAATTCTGTATCCATGGACATAACAGAAGTATCTGCAACTTCCATGATCAGCCGGAAGCCTGCCAGTGCGATCACCAGCAGAATTACCATAGAAAGAGCAATTTCCGCGTAACGTGAAATATTGTAAATGATTGTGTTAAAGTGTTTACGAATGTTATGGTTAACCTGTCGTTTGGGGCTCATAACTGTGAGTCCTTTCTGTTTTGTTGTATATGGTGAATGTAAAGAAGTGTAACTGTTTATAGTGTTACGAAAAAGATTAATATAAATAATCTTTATTTACATAACCATATTTGCAGAGTTTCTGGGAGTAAATATACCAGTACTGTGCATCAGTTGTATCCACAAGCTGAACTGTATCGCCGGAATATAACTGTCCGATCTCGTTGGAAGAGTCGTAAGCCTTCGCAGAGCGCAGAGCCAGATAACCGGTAGCAACACTGACTGTTCTGGTGGCATATGTGGTTGTTCCGCCAATCAGATAATCTTTATTTACATATCCGTTTTTTCCTAACTTCTGAGAGTAAACGTACCAGTACTGGGAATCGCTGGTGTCGATAAGCTGAACTGTATCGCCGGAATACAGCTGTCCGATCTCATTGGAGGAATCATAAGCTTTTGCGGAACGCAGAGCCAGATAACCCTTGGCAACACTGACAGTCCTTGAATCTCCGGAAGAACTCTGTGCACTGGCAGCAGTATCGCCACTGTAATATAAGTAATCGTTATTTACGTATCCGGATCTGTTCAGTTTTGGAGAATAGACGTACCAGTAATCACTGGTGGTATATTCTGTAACTTCAACAGTATCACCGGAATACAGCTCGCCGATCTCGTTGGAGGAATCATAAGCCATGGCAGAGCGCAGAGCCAGATACCCTTTACTTACACCTACCTGATAAGTGTCAGATGCCATAACGATCTGTGAGCTGCAGGGTACAGATACAGCAGCAATCGTAGCTGCAAGAATCATGGGAATTGCAATATTTTTTCTTTTTTTCATAGTGAATCCCTCCTTTGGTTTATAATGTACTCTGAGAGTACATTATTTAATTATAGTAATCGTAAATCGTTCTGCTTAAGGTAGCGATCGTATTCTGTGCGGAACCGGCACTTGAGAGATTCTGGGACATAAATACGATTACTACGTCATTTTTGGAATCATAGATGATTCCGGCATCATTTTCCACGTTGTCAAGTTCTCCGGTTTTATTTGCGGTTTTGATTCCTTCCGGAAGCTGTGCGGGAATTTTGTTACAGCGTGTCTGTGCCTTGAGCAGATTAAACATATCAGTGGCATGGGTGTAGCCGGATGTATCCTGTTTATAAATCTCCTGCAGGAGATGACCACAGTCTCCTACAGATGTGTAGTTATCATCATTCTCATTGCTGGCAAGGAGCATACGTCCCATGTGAGTCTGGTCATAGCCATGTGTCTGGCAGAAACTGTTGACAGCCTGCATACCTGCTGCGGAATCGCCGCCGCCAAGATAAGTTGTCAGGGTATTGGCTGCATCATTATCGCTGACTGTGATCATGGAGTACAGATTGGAGTCTACAGAATCCCTGCCGTATTGTCCGGTTATCTGATCATAATTCTCGTAGACAGCTCCCATGATATAGAGCTTGATCAGGCTTGCAGCCTGCATTTTCTGATCATTAAGATTGCCCTCGGTTCCGTTTACAAGATCGGATATGAAAACAGCCCAGGTTCCGTTTTCAGCGGGAAGCTGACTTTGAACCTGTTTTAAAATTGTCTCCAGTTTCTCATCTGTGACCGGTTCTGAAGATGTGCCTGCCCCGGAACCGTTAAAGACGCTTTCAGAACTCTCTGAAGATGAAGAAGGGGAAAGCATTCCCTGACCTTCTACGGATGTTCCCGCGGCCTCTGCATTTTCAGCAGCATGACTGCTGTATGCAGGAGTAACAAGAAGGCTGAGCGATAGCAGAGGTATTAATAATTTTTTTGAAAACATTGTGTTCACCACCTGTTAAATATTTACTGTAAAACATTCGGAATCTGTTGATCTGTTATATAAATCGTATTTCTTTATATTTAGATAAATCAGGTTTAAAAGTCTTATTGTGCAGGCATAAATGATTTTTAAAGTCTGATATCTGTATATACAAAATTATACAGTGTTTAGAGTTGTGTTACAAGTGTATTTACGGTTGATTTTAAAATTTATTATATGGCTGCCGGTTACTGTTGGCACAATACTTGAGATGCATTCATACAATTTGTAGGAATGCGGGCGTGAAAAATCCGCATATCTGATTATATATTTTGGATTGTATAAATGCTACAATAAAATCATCAGAAACGAGATAAAGAACGACAAATTAAACAAACAAATGTGGGGATGTGGGGGCATTTTCATATTGCATGAGGAGGTAGATTATATGTTAACACCGAAACAGAATATGCTGGAAGTTATAAAAGGCGGAAATCCTGACAGATTTGTTAATCAGTATGAAGCAGTGCAGCTTCTTTTTCATCCGTTTATGTTTACAAACCCGTTGCTTCAGCCCGGACAGGAAAATGTAGTGAATGCATGGGGGGTAACCAATACTTTCCCGAAAGGAGTTCCGGGTTCTTTTCCTGTACATACTCCTGACAAGATCGTGGTAAAGGATATTGAAGACTGGAAAGACTATGTACATGCACCGTCTTTGAAATTTACCCAGGATCAGTGGGATATGGTGAAGGCTCAGTATGATGCAGTTGACGGAGAACAGGCATTTAAAGCAGCTTTCGTTGCACCGGGATTATTTGAGCAGACTCATCATCTGTGTGAGATCAGTAATGCGTTGGTTTATTATATTACTAATCCGGATGAAATGCATGATCTGATCAAATATCTGACAGAGTGGGAACTGGAACTTGCTGAAGGTATCTGTTCCAACCTTCATCCTGATGCATTATTCCATCATGATGACTGGGGTGGACTGGACAGTACATTTATGAGTCCTGCAATGTTTGATGAATTTTTACTTGAGCCATATAAAGAAATTTACGGATATTATCACAGTCATGGCGTTGAGCTGGTTATCCATCATTCTGACAGTTACGCAGCAACACTGGTTCCTTCTATGATTGAGATGGGGATCGATGTATGGCAAGGATGTATGGAAACCAATAATCTTCCGGAACTGATCAGGAAATATGGCGGAAAGATCAGCTTCATGGGCGGTATCGAAAATCGTGCAGTTGATTTTGAGGGCTGGACAGATGAGAATTGTGATGCAGTGGTACGTCGTGTGTGCGAAGAATGTGGAAACAAATACTTTATTCCATGTATCGCTCAGGGTGGCCCTGGTTCTGTTTATCCGGGTGTTTATAAATCTCTCTGTGATTCCATTGACAAGCTGAATGAAGAAAAATTTGGCATTAAGGCATCTGAATCTACAAGGCTTCCATGGCAGATTATGTTCTGATCTCAGGTATTTGTCAGTGGCAAAACGGAATACAAATATCTGTCCGACATTTAGATGAAATTTCAGGTGTTGCAGAGGATGATGCTATGGAGGTGTTTGAAAATGATTATTATTGGTGAGAAAATTAATGGTTCTATCCCGATCGTTGCAGAAGCGATCGCGAAAAGAGACTCTGAATTTATTAAAGCAAGAGCAAAGCTTCAGGCGGAAAGCGGAGCTACTTATATTGACTGTTGCGCTTCTGTTCCGGAAGCGGAAGAAGTGGAAACATTGAAATGGATGATCGTCTGTATCCAGGAGGTTACAGATCTTCCGATCTCAATTGACAGCCCGAGTCCGGATGTTCTGGCACAGGCTTATAAGTTCTGTAAGAAACCTGGAATTTTTAACTCTGTATCAGGAGAGGGACATAAGATTGATACGATTTTCCCGATCATGGCTGAGCCGGGAAATGAGGGATGGCAGGTAATTGCGCTGCTGAGTGACAATACAGGTATTCCGAAATGTGCAGCAGACCGTCTGAAAGTTTTTGACAAGATCATGGCGAAAGCGAAAGAGTACGGAATTGCTCCGGACAGGATTCACATTGATCCGCTGGTTGAGATGCTTTGTACTTCTGAGGATGGTATTGCAACGAATATTGAGACGATTACAAGTGTACGTGAGCAGTATCCGACCATTCATATTACGGCAGCAATCAGTAATATTTCCTTTAATCTGCCGGTTCGTAAGCTGATTAATTACGGGTTCCTGGTACTGGCAATGAATGCAGGACTGGACAGTGGAATTATGGATCCGACAAATAAGGATATGCTTGGACTGGTTTATGCAACAGAAGCATTACTTGGTCTGGATGATTATTGTATGGAATATATAGGGGCTTACAGAGAAGGCTTAATTGGTACAACAAAGAAGAAGTAGGTTGAATCTGCAGAAACTGTGTAAATGAATTAAGTGGTTGGAATCTGAAATTGAGAAATAACAGGAGGATTTGATTATGTCTAAGATAAATGAAGTTGCGGAATTAGTTGAAAAAGGGAAAGCGAAATTAGTAGGACCGGCTGTACAGGAAGCCATTGATGAGGGTGATGATCCGGTTGCGATTCTGAATGATGGTATGATCAGTGCGATGTCTGTAGTTGGTGAGAAATTCAAAAATGGTGAGATCTTTGTTCCGGAGATGCTGGTTGCAGCTCGTGCTATGAAGAAAGGTGTTGAGGTTCTGAAACCGCATCTGGCATCTGGTTCTACAGGTGCACTTGGTAAGGTTATCATTGCTACGGTTTCCGGTGACCTTCATGATATTGGTAAGAATCTGGTTGCCATGATGATCGAGAGTGCCGGATTTGAGGTGATCGATCTTGGAGTCGATGTTCCGGCGGCTAAGATTATTGAGTGCTATAAAGAGAATCCGGATGTTAAGATCATTGCTCTTTCTGCGCTGCTGACTACTACTATGCCGGCTCTGAAGGAGACTGTTGAGGCGTTGAATGCGGCGGATTTCAGAGGTAATATTAAGGTTATGGTTGGCGGAGCGCCGATTACAGAGGCTTTTGCTGAGGAAATTGGTGCTGACGGATATTCTGATGATGCGGCTAGTGCGGCTTCACTGGCTAAGAAGTTGGCGGCTTGATCTGATTGCTTGTGCGGGTTTAGTATAACATGAAAATATTATGAGGGGACTGCTCTGGGGAGTGGTCCTTTCGTGTATTTTGGGATTTTTTTGGAGTATGTTATAATGGGAAAAGGGACGCTCAGAAAAATATTTTATTTCATGTGCGGTTTCGGGGTCTAAGATATTCTAATCTCTCAGAAATCTGCTAAAGGCATGAGCAGCCTTCTCAAACTCGCTCCGTTGCAAACTTCGCTCAGACAGTGATACAGTCTGCTCATAACGCAGATTTCTGAGAGCTAAGAATATCTAAGACCCCTGCAAATGCACATGAAATAAAATATTTTTCTGAGCTGGCTGTTGGCTGTTGTGATGTTTGGATTGGATATGTGGGAGGTTTTTATGGCTTGGGTTAAGTTTGTGCGTGAGGATATTGAGATAGAAGTGGAGGATGGGATATCGGTACTGGAGGCGGAGATTCAGGCAGGACTGAGGCCGGATGCGCCTTGTGGCGGTCTGGGGAAATGTGGGAAGTGTCTGGTTAAGATTAATGGTGAAGTTGTTAAGGCGTGTCAGATTCGGATTGGTGAAGGTGAGACTTGTGTAGTGGAGACATTGGACAGGGCTGGCAATGAAAAGATTTTGACGGATGGATTTAACAGAGAAGTTGTGTTTGAACCGGGACTACGGATGGCTCAGGTTGAGCTGGAGAAGGCGAAAACAGGGGAGAAGCGGTCGGACTGGCAGAGGCTACTGGATACGCTGGCGGAGACAGATGGTGAGGTTGAGCCGGGGCAGATGGAGGTGGATCTGAAGCTGGCGGGTGAATTGTATGGGATGCGCAGGGATTCTGATGAATGGTATGTGATTTACAGTAGACGGCGGATTCTGGAAATGAGGAAGGAAGCTGGTCGGAGGTGTCTGGCAGCGTTTGATATTGGGACGACTACCATTGCGGGGTATTTGCTGGATGGTGCGGATGGGAGGACTCTGGCAGTTGAGAGCAGGATGAATCCGCAGGCGCAGTATGGTGCGGATGTGATCATGCGGGCGAATTATGCGCTGGAGCATGGAACAGAAGCGTTAAGTATGTGTGTTCGGAAAGCGGTTAATGAGATGTTGGGAAGTCTGGCAGAGGATGCAGGGATAAGGAGAGAGGATGTTTTTCAGGTGTGTGTTGTGGGAAATACCTGTATGCATCATCTGTTTCTGGGGATTTCTCCGGCTTCGCTGGTACATGCGCCCTATACTCCGGCTGTGAGTGAGAGGCTGGTGCTGAATGCGGGGGATTATGGTCTAGCTGTGCAGGAGCGTGCAGAGTTGATCATGCTTTCGGATATTGCAGGATATGTGGGAGCGGATACCTGTGGATGTCTGCTGGCTATCAGGCAGGATCAGCAGGAAGAGATTTCTCTGATGATCGATATTGGAACGAATGGTGAGATGGTTCTGGGAAACAGGGAGCGGATGGTGACCTGTTCTACTGCGGCCGGGCCTGCTTTTGAGGGTGCGAAGATTGAGTGTGGAATGCGTGGCGCGGCCGGGGCTGTGGATCATGTGAAGTATGAGGATGGGAAGTGGAACTATACAACTGTTGGGAATAAGCCGGCGGTTGGTTTGTGTGGTTCGGGATTGATCGATCTGGTGGCGGGTCTTCTGGATGCTGGAATGCTGGATGAGAATGGTGTGCTGAGAAGCGGACAGGAGAAGCAAGGTGTGTTTATTCTGGTACCGCCAGAGCGGGGCGGTAATGAGAGAGGGGTTTATCTGACTCAGAAGGATCTCGGAGAGGTTCAGCTTGCGAAAGCTGCGATTGCAGCGGGAATTCAGATGCTTATGGAGCGGCTTGGGATTACAGAAGATGATATCTGTTCGGTATATATTGCAGGTGCTTTTGGCAACTATATGGATCCGGTCAGTGCCGGGAAGATTGGCTTGCTTCCGGCGACGCTTGTGAAGAAAGTGAAACCAGTGGGAAACGCTGCTGGTGAGGGTGCGAAGATCGCACTTGTGAATGAGAAGGAAATGCTGGAGATGGATGAGCTGGTGAGAAAGATTGAATTCGTTGAGCTGGCTGCTTCGGCTGATTTTCAGGATCATTTTATTGATGAACTGGGATTTGAGACAGGTGAATGATTTTATCCGCCTGATTGAATTATTGAGAAGTGCAGATTTCTTCTGATAAACTGCGGAGCAGTTATTCGGTGCAGAACTGAGGCGCGAAGAGGATAATTTTATCTGCCTGATGAGGTTGCTATAGACTATACAAGAGAGTAAGGGGTTAGATTATGGATATAAAAAAAATAGAGCAAATGGGAATGGAGCAGGGGTTTTCGCATGTGGTGTTGCTGGATTGTGATACGATTGAGCTGAAGCCGGAGGTTCGACAGATGTGTGCAGCAGATACCTGTCATAAGTATGATAAGTGCTGGAGCTGTCCTCCGGGATGTGGCTCTCTTGAGGAATGTGAAGCGAAAGTCCGGCAGTATAAGTATGGGATTATTGTTCAGACAGTTGGTGAATTGGAGGATGCTTTTGATGGCGAGGGAATGATGGAAACTGAAGCCAGACATAAGGAGTATTTTGTGGAATTTGAGAAGAAACTTCGGGAGATTTATCCGAATATGCTGGCGATTGGTGCGGGATGCTGTACGAAATGTAAGGTCTGTACTTATCCGGATGCTCCATGCAGGTTTCCGAAACAGGCTTTCTCATCGATGGAGGCTTACGGGATGCTGGTAACACAGGTTTGCCAGGCCAATGAGCTACAGTATTATTATGGGGATTGTACGATTGCTTATACGAGTTGTTACCTTCTGGAATAATATTTTAGCCGAATCAAGTAAGTCCCCTGCGAAGCAGTTATTTGGTGTAGCGAAGCGGATTACGAATATCTGCTTGATTTAAATCAAGTAAATTCTCTGGTTACTGTTCACTGGTAATATCCCGCGAGGTGTTTTTTGTGAGCGAAGGTCACAGAAAACCCGAGACATACCGCGCGAATTTATGCGATTAGCATAAATTAAGTTTGCGAAGCAAACGATACTCCTTGGGCATTGCACAAGGAGGTTCATATTTCCTGCATCGCGAAGCGTGTTACTGAGAACGGAGTGAACAGTAACATTCTCTGTGGAGGTTGCGGAAGGGGAAGTCAGTTTTCGTTGTAAATAACAGTGAGCTATGATAAAATACAGATATTGAAAGCTCAGAGCGTGTTTGAAAAAATAAAAAATCTTTCGCCGCAGGGCGGGGGATTTTTGGCAGAAGGTATTAAGGGTGGCTTGAGGATATGACAGTACTGGAACAGTTAAGAAAAACAATTGAAGACGGACATCCGGGGGAGACAGAGAAGCTGGTGAGGGAGGCATTGAAGCAGCATATTCCTGCAGGGCGGATTGTGGAAGAGGCCATGACTCCGGCTATGCGAACAGTGGGGGAGAATTACAAATCCAATGGTGCGGATATTATTAAAATTCTGGCAGCAGCCCGAAGTGTGCGCAAGGGTTTTGAATTGTTGGAGGAACAGGACTCGCAGTTTGGCAGGAGGAATATCGGAACTGTGATCCTTGGAACGGTGGAAGGTGATCTGCATGATGTAGGTAAGAATCTGGTTGCGATCATGTTTCGTAGTGCCGGATTTAAGGTGATCGATCTGGGAGTGGATATTTCTGAGAAGCAGTTTCTGCGTGCAGTGAAGCAGAATCCTGATGTGTCGATCGTGTGTATCTCCTCGCTTCTGAGTACTTCAATCCCGGAGATGGAGCAGGTGGTGAAGTCTCTGAAACGAAGCAGCAGTAAGCATAAATTTAAGATTATGGTTGGTGGAGGTGCAGTAACGGAGCAGCTGGCGAAGAATATGGGAGCAGATGCCTATACGGAGAACTGTATTGAGGCTGTGGAAGTTGCGAAGACGTTTATTGTGTGAGAACCGGGCTGACAGGTGCGTATGAGAAAGACATAGTGTGAGTTAAATTGCTATAGAATTGACTGGTAAAATAGGTGCTTCAATTATGTGACAGGAGGATTGTAGACTTGCAGCTGTCATCAGTTTATTTATATGAAAAAATAAAAGAGAAATATGAAATTACGGAAAGGGGAACTTTATCCGGTTCAGACGGATATCTGCGCCCCTTTTTGTGTTATGAAAAAAAAGAAACATTTCGACATGGGCATGTTTATGTGGTACAGAGATATGACAAAGAGTGGGAATCGGCAGTTCTGACTGCTGAAAATATACTCTGGGTATTTTGTGGGAGAGAGGAAATTGATGCTGCATCAGAAGAGCTTCAGCAGATTCCGTATATTCATATTGCACTTGATAGTCTGGAAGAAATAGCAGAATTTATGAATGATGTGCAGGAGATTTTTGATGCGGCTGATGAATGGGAACGGAAGATTCATGATCTGATGTTAGAACATGCCGGAATGGACAGGCTTTTGCAGGTGACATCGGAATTTCTGCAGAATCCGATGTCTGTAACAGGACTGGATTTTACCTTCGTGGCGGAAGCGGGAAGCGAGTATCTGCCGCCGAGGGCGCGGCTGTATACAGATGACGGGTTGAATATGGAATATGTAAATGCGCTTCTGCAGAATGAAGCTTATCGAGATATGGCAGATACACATGAATATGTAATGTTTCCGGCTTATATCAGTGGATGTCGTTCGATGAACAGAAATCTGTTTGTGGATGGGAAAGCAACTCACAGGCTGGTTTTGACTGAGTGCAGATCAGAGATTACACTGAGAGTTATCTGTGTACTGGATATTCTGGTGGAGAAACTGGAGTATTTGCTTGCGCATGAAGCGGAGGAAGAAGATCCGGACAGGGATATGGAGCAGATTTTTGTCAGGATTTTGTCGGACAGAACTGCGGATTATATGCAGGTGAGTAGAGAACTGAGTGAACTGGGATGGAGTGGAAATCATGAATATATGTGTCTGATCCTGCAGATTACCTATCTGAATCAGCAGAATCTTTCCACAAAGGCAATCTGCCGATATATTAAGAAGAAATTTGAGGATTCTGTGAGTTTTCTTTATCAGGATGAAATTGTGGCATTTTTTGACCTTACCAGACTTGGAAAAAGCCAGGAGGAAGTAGCCGGGAAACTGGTTTATTTTATCAGGGATACTTATCTGAAAGCCGGATACAGCAGGGTGATGACAGGACATATGAATCTGAGACGGCAGTATGTGCAGGCGAAGACGGCTCTGGATGTAGGAAGCCGTAAGAAGCCTTATCTGTGGATTCATTATTTCGGTCAGGTGGCACTGACCTATATTCTGGAACAGGCAACAAGAAGATTGCCGGGAACAATGATCTGTCATGAAGGGCTGCTGGAATTGAAGAAGCATGATGAGGAGAATCAGACTCAGTATATGGAGACATTGAGAGTGTATCTGGAGCAGCATCTCAGTGCAACTCAGGCGGCAAGGGAATTGTTTATCCACCGCAGTACGTTTCTTTACAGGCTGGACAGGATTAAGGAAATCCTGCAGTCTGAGCTGGATGATCCGGAGGAAATTTTTTATCTGGAATTGTCATTCAGGCTGCTGGAGCAGGAGCAAGAGAAAGAATAGTACGGGAACAGAATAGTGCAGATATCTGGAAAGGTCAATTATTTGTGGAGGGAGATGTTTTGATAAAAAAATTCAGGTACGCTTGAGCGTACCTGAATAAATGTTAAAAGAGATATTATGTTATTTAGCTTCCTCTTCGGCAGCAGCCTCTTCTTCAGCTTCCAGAGCCGGGTCTACGTGAACGGCGGCTACGGATACAACTGCAGCTTCAAGGTCTGTCTTTAAGTCTACATCTTTGTCCTGGGCGATGGCGAGGTCTTTGACTTTGATTACGTCGCCGACTTTCATGTCACCGACATCTACCATAATTTTGTCTACCAGTGCTGATGGGAGAGCTCTGAAGGAGATTTCTTCCAGATGCTGCTGTAATACACCGGCTTCCAGTTTGTCGTGGTTTACAAGTACGATCTCTGCTACGGAATGTACTTTCTCGTTGCTTACCAGTGCCTGGAAATCTATTTCATCCACCTGTCCTTTTAACGGATTGAACTGGATCTCTTTGATCAGTACGTCATATGACTGACCATCTACATCCAGCATAATCTGGCTTCCTTTGTTACTTGTCTTGAGAAGTTTCTCGACAGCAGATTTCTCGATTTTAACAGGAAGAGAACCTTCCATCTCTCTGCCAAATACGTTACCTGTAACGTAGCCTTCTCTTCTTAATCTTTTGGCCTTTGTGTCCATTGTTCTTTTTTCAGCTTTTAAAGTATTCATTTGACTTTTCCTCCATTTTACAGCTGAGGTGACACGCTTGACACTATCTTTAATTTATGAGCATCCGAAATGCTTCAGGTGGTGTTAAGTATTTTTGAGTATTCAGTTGTTTGTTCTTTATCTTTGTTACAACTGTATTATAACACGCTAAAAGTGAAATGCAAGAGGAAAATGTGAAGAGTTTGTGAAATTTAAGTAAACACAAACAAAGCCCTCCGGAAGTGACCGCTTCCGGGGGCTTTGCATTTAATCTAATTAATCATTAATTACAGAGTATCATTTCTTCTGATATAACCAGGCTGTTCAGCCGGGGAAACGATTTCTTTTTTATGAACGAGTTTCGCCCATTTGTCGACTACTTCATTCTCTATGTGAACATCCTCACCTACAGTAACTTCAGCGAGAACAACACTGTTTCTTACAACAGCACCTTTTTTAATGACGCATCCACGACCGATTACGGAATTCTCAACAGTACCTTCAATCTGGCAGCCGTTGGAGATTACGGAATTCTTCACATCTGCAGTATTGAAATACTGAGTCGGGCAGGAATCATTGGTACGTGTATAGATTGGCCAGTTATCATGGAAAAGTTCCTGAGCTGACTTGTAATTAAGGAGAGCCATGTTTGCAGCATAGTAACTTGGGAAGTCTGTAATGCTTGCAAAGAATCCCTTGTGTGCAACACCGCGGATGTCCAGAGTTTCGCATTTATCATTCAGGATGTCTGCCAGTGTATACATGGAAGAAAGATTCTTGGCTTCTTTGATCAGGCTGATGAAAAGCTCTGTTTTCATAACACAGGTATCCATATAAACATACTGATTCTTCTTATTACCATGATTCGGTTCGATGGATTCCACACCTTTCTGGCGGTTCAGTCCCAGAACATTACAGGTAAGATAAGCCTCTTTTGCGTTATCAACAGCGTGATAAAGCAGGGTAACATCTGCACCGGACTCAATGTGTGTATGTAAAAACTGGTCAAAATCAATTGAATAAACCATATAGCTCGGGGCAATGACAACATACGGATGATTCATTCTGCTGAGGGATTCCATGTTGTCCAGATAGCAGGAGATATCAGTATTGTAAATATCATTGTCATTATTGTGCTCTGAGAAGAGAAGCTGAAGTTTGCCGCTCTTGGAGTTGATATTGTAATGACGTCCTGTTCCAAGATGTTCTACAACAGAACGGGGTTTATTATTGATATAGACCTGAATACGTTCAATGTTGCTGTTGGTCATATTGGAGATAGGGAAGTCAATGACTCTGTATCTGCCAAGGAAAGAAAACGCACCGATTGGGCGATAATCCTGCATACCATCTACATAAATATTTCTCCCGGAAGAGCTTACGATTCCAAATGCCTTATACATATTATTCTGCCCCCTTTACGCGTTTCGCTACAAGCTCAATGTGCTCACTGTCTGCAGTACCGACAACTGCACTTTTACCGATGCGGACACCGTCAGCTACAAGTGCACGCTGAACAACGGCACCTTCTTCCACAACAACACCCGGCATCAGTACACTGTCGATAATTCTGGCACCTGCACCAATCTTAACACCTGTAAAGAGAACGGAATGCTTAACTTCGCCCTGAACAACACAGCCCTGTGTGATATATGCATCTTTAACATCTGCTTCTGCGCTGATGTACTGTGGAAGTGCGGTAACATCTTCTGTATAAATCTTCCATGACGGATCACCCAGATCCAGTTCATTCTTGGAACTTAACAGATCCATGTTTGCTTCCCAGAGAGAGTCGATGGTACCAACATCTTTCCAGTATCCTTCAAATTTATATGCATAAAGAGTTCTGTTATCGTTAAGCATAGTAGGGATGATATCCTTACCGAAGTCATGGCTGGAATCCGGATTCTTGATATCAGCCATCAGCATCTTGCGGAGGAGTTTCCAGGTGAAGATATAGATACCCATGGATGCAAGGTTGCTCTTCGGATGCTCAGGTTTCTCTTCGAATTCTACGATACGTCCGGATTCATCAGTATTCATGATACCAAAACGGCTTGCCTCTTTCATCGGAACTCCGATAACTGCGATGGTTGCATCTGCCTTTGCTTCTTTGTGGGCTGCAAGCATCTTGTCATAGTTCATTTTATAAATATGGTCACCGGAAAGAACAAGAACGTATTCAGGATCAAATTTATCAATGAAATCAATATTCTGGGAGATTGCATCTGCAGTTCCGCGATATACATTCAGATTCTCATCTGCTTTCTCACGTGGAGGAAGAACGTAAACACCGCTGTTTTTAGCATCAAGACCCCAGCGTCCGCCGGCTGCCACATAACTGTTCAGCTGGATTGATTCATACTGTGTAAGTACACCTACAACATCAACGCCACTGTTGGCGCAGTTGCTTAAAGGAAAGTCTACGATACGATATTTACCGCCGTATGAAACGGCCGGCTTTGCCACTTTATTGGTAAGATCATGCAGACGGCTGCCACGACCGCCGGCCAGGATCATGGCCAACATACTATTTTGTTTCATAATAGTGAACCCTCGCTTTCATTTGTTATGTAATATTATACATTTTTTCCTGACATTTTTCCATAGGTTTCTGAAAAAAATATGTAAAAAATTTGCTACAAACTAAGTGAAATCGACGAAAAATTATACATTATATACAAATATCGAGACGAATCGCATGACAGGGGATTAAAGATATTTGTAAATTATGCTTATAACGTACCAAAATTCATTCCAGATTGCCTGCGGCAATGGAATTTTGGCCTGTATGTCTCGGGATAGTGGTGTGTGAACAGTAACTGGAATTACTTTAGTTGTATAAATTTAAGTGAAACAGGTGGACGTATAATAATTCTTACGCTATAATAGGTAAGAATTTATGTTGCTGTGAGCGAAGCAAACGGTAACAGATTTGAAGAAACGTAACTGTGAAAACAGTGAACAGTAACAACAGTTACAGAGAAACAGAGGTTATCACGTGAGTAAAAGAGAAGATTATAAACGATTTATCGTATTTTGTCTGGCGAGTCTGGTGGTTCTGGCACAGGCGGCGGTCTTTGCATGGGTGTGGTATTCCGTTTACAGAGGACAGATTGACGAGCCTTTCTGGCGCAAAGGTAACTGGGTACTGATCGCAATCTACGGTCTGATGTTTGCCCTGTTTGCCAAATTGTACGGAGGACTTAAGGTTGGATATCTTAAGAGGATTGATGTATTTTATTCGCTGACACTGGCACTTTTGTGTACCAATGTGGTGGAATATCTGGAGATCACCCTGATCAACAGGTGGTTCCTGAGCGTATGGCCTATGATCGAGATGACAGGAATACAGCTGGTGCTGATCATTATCTGGATATTTGGTTCAAGGTATATCTATTCCGGACTTTACCGCGCACGCCGGCTTCTGGTCATTTACGGTGACCGGGATCCGGGGGACGACCTGATCCATAAGATGAATTCCCGAAAGGACAAATATGACATCAGCGGCAAGGTACACATCAGTGTGGGAGAAGAAAAAATCCATCAGATGATGCAGGATTATGACGGCGTGATCATCTGGGATCTGCATTCAACAGAGAGAAACCGTTATCTGAAATACTGTTTTGCACATTCTGTCCGATGCTATGTGAGTCCGAAGATTTCGGACATCATTCTTATGGGAAGTGAACGCATCCATCTTTTTGACACACCGCTTCTGGTATCCAGAAATATGGGACTGGCAGTAGACCAGCGTGCTGCAAAGAGAGTTATGGATATTCTGATCTCAGGGATCGGCATTATAATCACTTCACCGATCATGCTGATCATAGCGATTGCGGTAAAAGCATACGACAGAGGTCCGGTGTTTTATTTTCAGGACCGTCTGACATTGGGCGGAAAGCCCTTTAAGATCTGTAAATTCCGCAGTATGTGCGTAGATTCGGAGAAAAACGGTGCAAGACTGGCATCCAAGCATGATTCCCGTATCACACCGGTAGGTCATGTGCTGAGAAATCTTCATCTGGACGAGCTTCCTCAGCTTTTCAATGTATTTAAGGGAGATATGTCTCTGGTAGGTCCGCGTCCGGAACGTGAAAGTATCATGCTTGAGTATGAGAAAGAGCTTCCGGAATTCTATTATCGTCTGAAAGTTAAAGCAGGTCTTACCGGATATGCGCAGGTCTACGGTAAGTATAATACAACTCCTTATGACAAATTAAAGCTGGATCTGTTTTATATTGAGAATTATTCCTTCCTGCTGGATATCAAGCTGATCTTTATGACAGTTAAAATCTTTTTCCAGAAAGAAGTATCTGAGGGAGTAGATGACAGACAGGTAAATGCGTTGAAGGATTCCGGGAAAAACGTCGGAGTGTCAGAGAATAAAACGGAGGAATGACAATGAATAAACCGCTGGTATCTGTGATCATGCCGGTTTACAACGGAGAAAAATATATTAGAAAGGCTGTGGAATCCGTCTATGAACAGGGAGTTTCGCTGGAACTTCTGGTGATCGATGACGGTTCTACAGACCATACAGAGGAAGTCCTGTCTGCCTATGAGGGCAGAGAGGACTTTCGGTATATTAAGAATGAACAGAATATGGGAGCTGCAGGCTCCAGAAACAGAGGAGTCGGGCTGGCACAGGGAACCTACATTGCTTTTCTGGATGCAGATGACTGGTGGGAGTCAGGCAAGCTGAAAGAACAGCTGAAACGTCTGGAAGAGACAGGATACGTGCTGTGTTCTACAGGGCGGGAACTGATGAAAGCGGACGGAAGCAGTACAGGACGGACAATCCCTGTAAAAGAGAAGATCACCTACAGAGAACTTCTGAAACATAACAGCATCAACTGTTCTTCGGTAATACTCAGAAGGGATGTGGCGCGTGAATTTCCCATGGAGCATGACGACAGCCATGAGGATTATATCACCTGGCTGAAAATCCTGAGAAAATATGGCTGTGCTGCCGGAATCAACAAACCCTATCTGAAATATCGTCTCAGCGAAGGCGGCAAATCCAGAAACAAACTGAAATCAGCAGCCATGACTTACAATGTCTACAGATACGCCGGTTACGGCAGGATCAGAAGCTGTATTTTTTTCTGTTCTTATGCTGTACATGGAATGTGGAAATATTGCTACTGTTCACTTCGTTCACAGTAACGTAGCCAAAATTCATTCCAGATTGCCTGCGGCAATGGAATTT
>ENA-OYWV01000377-OYWV01000377.1-human-gut-metagenome-genome-assembly--contig:-NODE-377-length-18245-cov-4.565311_pt1 | contig 18245 bp, 18 predicted proteins | sample MGYA00244812_ERZ653400 | MGnify/ENA primary metagenome ERZ653400 (study PRJEB26926, sample SAMN06165097) | human gut metagenome | biome: ENVO:00009003; feature: ENVO:2100002; material: ENVO:00002003... | reverse complement strand
ATTCGTCGGCAGCGTCAGATGTGTATAAGAGACAGGTATAAAGCAGCTCGTCAATATCCAGTGCCTTATCGCTGAGATATGCGCCCACCTCAATATTTTCCTTTACATTTAAATTTGGGATCAGATTATACATCTGAAAAACATATCCCAGATGCTTCCGGCGGTAAAGAGTCAGCGCTTTCTCCTTCATATCTCCTGTTTTTTCCCCATCTATGGAAATATAGCCCTCATCTGGCTCATCAATTCCACCGATAATATTCAAAAGTGTGGATTTTCCAGAACCAGACGGTCCAAGAAGCACACAGAATTCCCCTTTTTCCACAGAAAAATCAATTCCCCGAAGGACCTCTGTCCTACTGTCTCCGGAACCAAAGCCTTTCTTCAAATCTTTAATTTCAAGAAACATCTCTTTTCCTCCCTGTAAACCATTATCGTTCATAAACATTTTTCATAAAAAACAATTACAAGCATTCATCATTCTGTCTTTTGTTAGTTTATGCTAACTTATATTTATCATACCTCTTTTATCCGGTTATGAAAAGGAGGGGAATTGAGAATAATTCTCAACATCTGCATTTTCGCTTTTTCGAAAATTATTTTGTTAAAAATCACCTTTACCAAATTTTTCTTCTTAATTTTTTACATATTTTTTCACAGAAAATGTGGCATTTCCATAAAAAATTCGATATAATATTCACAATGTTTATAGTTTTTCACAACATTGTGAAATCTGTTATTCGGGAGATTTTTGCATGAAAAAAATAGCACTTATTACAGATGGCTGGGGACGTTATGTAACCTATACCTGGATTCAGGGATATCGAAATTACATGGCTGCCCACCAGGCAGATATGGATTTATATATTTTTCAGAGCTTTGGAAATTTCAGTATGGATGAGAAGCATAATGCAGGAGAATATAACATTGCACGGCTTCCGGATTTTTCAGAATTTGACGGCATCCTTCTGGATCTTGCCACCGTGTCCCAGTCAGACCTGATTGCAGAGATAATTGAACGCGCGAAGTTCAGCAACATCCCAGCAATTTCTCTTCTTGAGCAGATTCCAGGACTGTACCATTCCGGAATTGACAACTACGAAGCCATTACCCGAATTATTGAGCACCTGATCACAGAACACGGATGCCGTACCTTAAATTTCATCGGCGGGCCTGAATTTAACAGGGAAAATCAGCTCCGTTTCAAAGCTTACAGGGATGCCCTTCTTCGCCATGGGATTCCTTTCGATGAGCAGCGCGTGATCCATCATAATTATGAAATTGAAACCGGAATCCAGGCATTTTCCACATTTAAAGAGAAAAACCTGCTTCCAGATGCCTTTGTCTGTGTCAACGACAATACAGCTGTAGGCGTCTGTCTGGCTGCCAAGGAAGCCGGATATTCCATTCCCGGGGATTTTCTGGTAACCGGTTTTGACAACGAAGATAAGGCTTCCTATTATGAGCCCAGAATTACCACGGTAGGCTTCTCCAAAGCCGATATCATGGAAAATGCCCTTTTAATGCTGGAAAAAATCTGGAATGGAAATGCAGAGGAGACTTATATATACGCACCTTTCACCTACGTTTTTCAGGAAAGCTGCGGCTGTGTTTCCCAGAATCCACCTGACCGTGGAGAGTATGTAATCAAGCGCATCGTAACAGAAGCACGCCAGAGCGATATGCAAAACTGGATGATGGATCTGAACCGTGTTCTCCTGGACTGTACAGGATACACAGAGCTTGCAGGACGTATGCAGAACTGGCTGACAAAGCATGGTTGCGGAAATATTTATCTGTTTTTGAACCCGGATATCTTTATGAGCGAAAATATAGATGCACTGCCTGAGCTTCCGGAGGATACTTATCAGACAGAAGGATACCCGGAGGAGATGGCACTGGTTTACCCGCCCCTGGATGGTACGAACCGGCTTCAGCTTAATCTGAAAGAAATTCTTTCACTTCCACAGACCGAAACTGCCGGAAGACAAAATATTTACCAGTTCTGTCCTCTGCATTTTCGTGAACGGGAGATTGGATTTCTGATCATCACCAATTGTGATTATCTTCTGGAGCATCAGTTCCTGTTCGAAACCTTAAATGCACTCCAGACTTCCATGGAAGCCCTGTATGCAAGACTTACCCTGCGTAAAATGAATAAACAGCTTTCTCAGCTTTACATCCATGATTCTCTCACCGGGCTCTACAACCGGATGGCTTACGAGAAGCTTGCCATGCCTCTTTTCCATCAGTGCATGCAGGAAAATCAGCCAGTTGGAATCATGTTTGTGGATGCAGATCACCTGAAATATATCAATGACACCTTTGGGCATGATATGGGAAATCTTGCTATCAGCAGCATTGCTTCCGTCCTGCGGCAGCACTGTCCGGCAGAGTCCGTTTCCATACGCTATGGAGGAGATGAATTCGTATGCGTGATTCCTGATTATAATAAACAGAAAATACAGGAGCTGGCTCATACCCTTCTGGATTCTCTGGAAGTGTTTTCTGCCAATAGCCGTATGGGCTTCCCCATTGAGGCAAGCATCGGATGGGTAATTGCCGATGATCCGGATCTGCCCTTGAATGATTATATCAATCTGGCAGATGAGAAAATGTATTCTGTGAAAAAGTCCAGAAAAGCAGAGCGGAAGGATTTCTAAACGGACAGGGGACCTCTGGCGACATCACCATATAGGAAAGTCAGTTACTTTGCAGCTGACGTTCAGAACTTTCCTTGTAAAAAAATGTATGATGCCAGATCAGGAAAGCAAGAACTGTCCAGATCTTGCGGCTGTTGTCCTTTTTCCCTTCTTTATGTTCTCTCAGAAGCTGGAGCAATTTTTCTGTATGGAAAAATTCTTCAGCTTCTTTTGATGTGAACAATTCTTTCACCATCTGATACCAGTCGTCCTGGCGCAGCCACACACGGATGGGGATTGGAAATCCCAGCTTCTTCCTTCCGTCAGTATCCTGAGGGATATACTTCGAGACCGCCTTTCGGAAAATATCCTTCGTTGTACCATCAGCAATCTTAGCTTCCTTAGGCAGCCCAGCTGCAAGCGTCCATACATCCTTGTCCAGAAACGGCACCCGCACTTCCAGGGAATGAGCCATACTCATCTTGTCCGCTTTCTGGAGGATATCGCCGGGAAGCCAGTAATTGAGGTCTACGGACTGCATTTTCTCCATATCCTGAAGGTGAGATTTCCCCAATCCATCCCTTCCACTTTTCTTTTCTATACGGCACACTTTATGTGTGTGCTTAGTTCTGTCTGTCTTTTCAAGGAAACGGTCATTTTCAATTTCTTTATAAAACGGCTTCAGGAATTCCTGGGTTGTCTGCCCTGTCACGCCTCCTTTTAAAATCTGATTTTTCTCTTTTTCACCATAAATATATGCATTTCCGATAAATCGTTCTTCTACTTTCTTTCCTGCGCGTATCAGGAAGTCCCTGCCTTTCACATCTGGCAGTTTCGCTGCCAGCCGGCCCACAGCCCTTCTGATTCCAAATGGGATCCAGCCAACCATTTTCAGAGCTTCCGGCTCCCGGTAAATGTTATATCCACCGAAAAGCTCATCCGCGCCCTCGCCGGAAAGCACTACTTTCACATGCTTCGCAGCTTCCTGTGCCAGAAAATAAAGGGCAACTGCGGATGCATCTCCTGAAGGTTCATCCATATGGTACATGACGTCTGGAAGGGAATTCCAGAATTCTTCTTTGGAAATGATTTTTACATGGTGCCTAAGGCCTGCTGCTTTCGCAACCTGGGCAGCTTTTTCCACCTCATTGTAGCGATTGCCTTCGTCAAAGCCTACAGTAAAGGCCTGGTCTGCTCCGGAAGCTGCTGCCAGATAGCCAGAATCCACACCGCCGGACAGAAATGCGCCAACCTCCACATCGCTTAACATGTGGTGCTTTACGGAATCGTCCAGGATGGTTTCAAGCCTGGCCTGAAGCGGCTGCATGTCTGGATTGTTTTCTTTTAACTCATTGACATTTTCATCCCTGCGAGTCCCAACATTTGAATTCTCTTGACTTTCTTCCCATTGACCGAGTGTAAGTCTGGCTTTAAAATACGATTTTATTTCATATTTTCCATCTCTATAAATAAGCACATGCCCCGGCATCAGCTTATAAATTCCTTTAAAAAAGGTCTCTTCCAGTGCTGAATATTGAAAGGACAGATACTGCTCCAACGCCAGTCTGTTCACTTCTCTCTTATACCCTGGAAACGCCAGAATGCTCTTGATCTCAGATGCAAATACGAAATGCCCGTCGATCTGCGCATAATACACCGGCTTGATTCCAAAGAAGTCCCTTGCCAGCATCAAAGTCTGCTCCTTCTCATTCCACACAGCAAATCCGAACATTCCCCGCAGCTTGTCCAAGGCCTTTTCCCCGTACTTCTGAATGGTATTCACCAGCACTTCCGTATCTGAATGGGTGCGAAAAGAAATGCCAGCTGCCTCTAATTCGGCCCGCAGTTCTTTATAATCATAAATCTCTCCGTTAAAAACAATCTGCAGATTCCCATCTGCACTTTCCATTGGCTGCTGTCCATCCTCCAGGTCAATAATACTGAGCCTTCTAAACCCAAGGGTAATCTCGCCACCACAAAAAGAGCCTTCACTGTCTGGCCCTCTATGTTCAATGGATTTCATCATTCTCTCGATCACAGCCTTCTGGTCATTCCTGTGACCGGTAAATCCACAGATACCGCACATATCTTCCTCCGTGTTTAACCGCCGCGTACTTCTGCCACGGCATTATATTTTTCTTTTCCCTTTACGCTTCCTCTTCCCCTTGAGTATGCAAATGGCACAGAATGTACCTTGAAGTGAACTTTAGAATCAAAGTTTGAGATATTATAACATAAACCAAAACTGTCCATGTATTTACAATTTTCTCATACCAGCCTACAATACCCGAATTCAAGTGAAATCTACCGCAAAGTGGCATGTAAATTACAAAATGATTTTTGGTATAAAATCGCCCCTGCGGAAAAAACGGAACCACTGATTTCTCAATGCTTCCGCTTTTTCCGCAGGCGGTCAATACAGAGGTTTCTTGTGATTCGTCCGCAAAAATGTGCCCAATTTACTTTTGTAAATCAACCGTAATACTCTCACCTACCGGAACCGCCAGATCTTCCGGTGCCTGGTTTTCGCCATATACGGTTCCGATTTCTTCTATATATGCATCTTCCGATTCCTTCTGTTCGTAGGAAACGATTTCTCCTGCAGTTCCTGAAAAATGATAAAGCTGCAAAGTTAATTGTTTTGCATGATTTGGAATTTCAAGATTTTCTAATTCAAAGATCAAATTCGGTTTTTCATAGGAAGTGAGATCAAAAACATATTCATTTCCTAAGTCGTCTTTCCCTCGAATCCAGAATTCATCATCTTCTGCCATATCAGAAAATGATCCTGAAATAGTACACCCGAAGATATTATATTTCATTTCTGAAAGCAAAAACGTCTGATTTTTCTCAATTGGTATGGAGGTTTGAATGTCAATCTCCTTTGTATCCGCTTCCAAAACTTCTGGATCTGCTGTAAATGAAAATTCATACGCATCCTTCTCTTCAACCTGCCCATTTTCATTTTGAAACGTTCCTATTTCAATTTCAAATTTCTGGGAACGATCAGCTTTACTTCGATTAAACTTCGCTACAAAGTATTTAGAAGCTGTTTTTTCTGATCCTGTGCTGTTATTAAGCGCATATTGCCTTTCTAACGCTAATGCCTCCCCATCAACGGCTGCCTGGACACTGTTCATGGAAATATCATTTTCGTCATTTTCGTCTGTCAGAGAATATGCAACCCAGAGACTTTTTTCATCCGCAGCAACCTCCTCCAAAGAAACCGCAATCCCATTTTTTTCAATTGTCTTTTGGATTGCTTTCACATATTCATCTGTGCCCTTCTCAATTCCTAAAATCCGCCCAATAAGGGAGGTCATTTTATACCAGGCTGCTTCCACCTTTTTCTGATGAATAAGACCAACGCCAATGACTGCCACTAATAGGATGCAGGCGGCCACCCCCCTTATGTAATGCTGGACTATTACGATTTTATTTTCTTTCCATGGTTTAGCCGCCTGATAGATGTATTTCTCATCGATCTCCTCAAACGCAGTTAAAAATTCCCACCCTTTACTCTCCTTCATAGCCAGCCTCCTTTAACAAACCATAAAGTTTTTTCCTACTGCGAGCCAAAATTGACTTGATCTTGCTTTCCCCACAGGCATGTCGGTCCGCTATCTTTTTTATAGGATCCATATACCAATAACGCCTTATAAAGATATCCCGGTCACGTTCGGAAAGCTTCCCTAAAAAGAAGTCAAACAACTTTACAAGTTCCTTCTTTTTCAGGTAGTCCTCAATGTCAGAAGAAATTGCATTTCCAATCTTTTCCACCTCTCCTGCAATATCCTCCATATGGGAATCCACTCGTTTCTGCGCATTTCTTTTGCGATAGCGGTCTATCGCTGTATTTCTTGTTATTTTAGAAACAAAGGAAGAAAAAACAGATGGTCTCCTGGGCGGAATGTTATTCCATGTAAAAAGCCATGTATCATTTACACACTCCTCGGAGTCTTCCCTGTTATACAAAATATTCTGTGCAATCCTATAACACATATTCTGATATTTGTTTTTTGTCTCTATAATTGCATTTTCATCTCTGGCAAAATACAAGTTAATGATCTGTGAATCATCCATCCTGTGCCCTCCTTTCTTTTTCACTTTATATCACGTATTTTATTACAATTGGTCGCAAAAAGAGAATTTTTTATTTTCCTTCCTGATCCAATACCTCTGTCACATAGCTGCCTTGTCCATCTACGGCAATTACTCGTTCTTTACCGTCTTCAGTTTCAATAATCTGCCCTATTGATACTTGATCCTGCGGTCCCTCAATACTCAAATCGTGATTTTCCTTAAATGTACCTAATGGATATGGATACATTACCCGTTCTCCCTTTGCATTGAAAAATTCATGCAATTCAACTCCAGAACTGGCAGCTACTGAAACAGCACCAATCAGCATACTTACTGATACTCCAATCAATAACAGTTTTCGTTTCATCATATTCATCCTACCTCATTTCCATAATTTTTTCAGCTATAAGCTGTAAACAATATTTTCCAGTTTCCTCTTTTTGTAGTTACTTCATTCCTTTTTCACTATATATCACGTAAAATTTTTGCGTCCGTTGCATACCCTGAAAATTATATAAAATTTATTTCTATTTTTGCTGCATAAAAAAGACACCAAATCCTTTTGAACATTCTCTAAGGTTTTGGTGTCTTATAAAAAGTATAATATTATTTCTGAAGCACAAAACGTGCCTGCTCCAGATTTTTCTTATCCACAAGGATTTCATACTGCTTGGCCTGCTCCGCTGGATTTCCTGCACTTCCCACACGTCCCCTGAGCGTTCCGCTGCCTGTCCATTCTCCCAGCTGGTCTTTTACTTTGTACTTATACCTGATATTCTGTCTATCCAGAATATCCCGAATCTCATTAAACCGTTTCAGATCTGTGCCAATCCATAGACTTTCTGAATTAAATACTGTAAACATTCTCTTCTCCCCCTTCCATTTCACCTAATTTAATTCGTTCAATAATTTTTGAATTTCTTCTGAACAAATCAACATTCTCATTTTCTCATTACCATCCTCAGTCTCAGGTTTACCGCAACGAAGATTATTCGGATGTTCTGATATACAGCAATTTTTATACCAGCATTCCCCCATGAGTGCACCTTTAACAGACCACTTCTCATTTTGCGTAAACTCACCTACCAGTGATTTCATTACCCGTTCTGTAGAATATCTCTTAAAGCTAGCCAGATACTGCAGCGTCTTCTCATCATCAATCTTGCTCAAATTGATTCTATGATCCTCAATTGCCGACAAAACAGCTTCACGAATCCTGATTTTATCCTTCTTTCCAGAACCAGTCCATGGAACCAGATAATCAAATGCGAGAATCAAATATTCAAAACAGATCATATCCAGAATTATTATTCTTCCATTTGATTTTTCTGCTATGGATTTCAACAAACGATATTTATTACGGATATCCTGATTATCAACTACATAATCAAATTCAATATAATACTTATCTTCCTCTTCTGGTCTTAAATCTGATACTGCATTCAGAATGCCCTGATTACTTTCCTTGCTTTCAACTACAAGAGCATTTTCAAAGAAAAGTTGATTAACCAATTTCCAGAAATGAAGTCCTGCGCCGGTATCCTCAGTCCATAAGTATTTCATATCACAGTTCCTCTTCCAGCGTTATCCGATTTCCCTCAACCTTCAAAATCTTGAAACTCTTATCTGATACATTAAGACCATCACAATTTCTTGAAAACAGCATATATTGATTTGAAAATTCAAAATTGATAAATCTTCGGATTTCATCATTAAGCAAAATATCTGCATTGTCAATTACAATAAAATTACCACGGCACTGTTTAAGCGTCTCCAAAAGATTATCCGATTTATAATTAAATAATTTAATTCTTTTATACTCATCAGTAAACCTTAAATCTTCCAGCATTTCATAGAGAACTGTTTTGCCGGTTCCACTATCTCCACCAACAAGAGTAATTCTGTCATCAAATACTAAATCATAGGAAAAAGGAGCCGCTTTAAACGTAATATTTTTATAAATCATCAGTTTCTCTCCTTTCATACTCCCTGCTCCACCAAGCATTATACCCTTTACTGCCAGTTACTACATCCGAATCATTGAATCTGAACTTTGCACTATCCGGAATATCAGCCAGTGATGGTCTGGACATATAAATTTTTATGTTGTCCATTGCAAAAATGATTTTAAGGACATTCGGCCCGCATTCTTCTACACAGACCACTTTATCTGGATGTTTTACAATATTGAGCAACGTCTTACATCCAGAAGATAAATTACGAATGGTACCCAATCCATACTTTGTTTCGATGTGCTTATCTGAAGTTAGTTTGGCATCATCCACTTGCTGAATAAGTTCTTTCTCATTTTGGGTCATTTCTTCATTTCCGGTATTCAAATTAAAATATAAATCATTTTGAATGATCCAATCTTTTGACTCTTTTTTTTCTGTATATATATCAATCATTCAGCGTCACTCCTTTGATGGAATTACTGTACCATAGTTATAATATTATTTAAAATTCCAAAATAGTTCCTTTTGTCAGTTTTATTATATCATCATCCCAGTTGGTTAGAAAAGCAATTTTTGTTAGGATTGTTCTTTTATAGAATCATTAATATAAATTCCTGATTGCCAAAATACAAGCTATCGCCTATACTTCTTTTATAAAGAAATAATTGGTATCAACACTGCAATCAGTGTATGAATACAAAATACGCTTACGAAAGGGGGACTTTTTTATGAAAATGAATCGTGTGTGGAGGGTTCACACTTCCTAAGCCTAACCCTCCGAATAAATTCTGGAGGAAATAAAATGGAAAATCGAATTACTGTCCGTGAAGCAATCACAGAAATCGAAATCGCTGCTTTCTGGGAGCAACTTTACAATTACTACAAACGTGATATTTTTCCTGATTCTGTAGACGGAGAGCAAAATCATTTCCTCGGGGGCGAATATCGACAACATATGGAGATAATTCACAAAAGGCCACAAGATCGTTGCTACTACCTGCTTTTTTATCAGAATGAACAAAATGTAGGTTTTGCAATGCCTGTGATTTACACAAGCGAAGATGGAAAATGTTTTATTATGGACTTTTGCGTTTACCCTGAATTCCGTGGAAATGGTATGGGAAAAGAATGTGCCAGAGCACTTCTGAAATGGGCTGAAAAAAAGGGGCATTTTATGCAGAGCTGAACTATAGCGACAACGTTCGCCGAAAACATTTCTGGCAAAGCATTGGTTTTGTCCAAAATGGTTCTGACCAGTGGGGTGATCCCCTAATGCTCTTTCCCCCAAAGGAGAGAGCCCCAATCTCAGTGGAAATCCTCACTGATTCTGAAGACTGGCAGCTTCAAAAACTGGAAAATGGTTTTCGAGCTGAAGTCGGAGTTCCTGCTTTAACGGAAGAAATGTACAGCAAGCTTACTGCCGCAATACAAAACGGTGAAACCACATTTTTCCTTGCCAAGCGTGGCTACCGGGCTGTTGGAATGTGCAGCATAACAAGATATTTCTCTTCTTCCCTCTGCTCTGAAACAGGAATTTTGTCCGACCTTTATGTGGAGCCAGTATTTCGTAAAAAACGAATTGCGCAAATGCTATGCATGGCAGCAATGGATTTCTGTAAGGAAAACAATATTGCAAATCCATCTGTTTTTTGCAGCCCCAAAGAAAAAAAGCTATTTCAAAATCTTAATTTTAACAATACCTTGGATATCCTATTAATGCATTCAAATTAATTCACATTTTAGGGCGCTATATCACATTTGGATATAGCGCCCGATTCCATCATCTCATTCTTCAGATTTTTTCAAAAATAACTTGTCACCACAAGTCACCACAAAATAAGTCTTTCGAAAAAACATAAAAAAAAGCCAGAAACCCTTGATTTTTCTAGGTTTCCGGCTCTTCTCAATTACGTGTGTTAGAGGATTCGAACCCCCGGCCTTTTGGTCCGTAGCCAAACGCTCTATCCAGCTGAGCTAAACACACATTTATTACTTGTGAAGTATTTGTCCCTCACAACAATGGATATTCTACACGATACCTGTGGTTTTGTCAACACCTTTTTGAAATTTTTTTAAAATATTTTTTTTTAGGTATTTTTTGCACGATTGGTACTATTTTAAAAACTCTATCAGAGCTCTCTAACTTCTTCCAGCATGACGGTGCCTCCCTATCTCCTGGCTTTCTTCGCCTGCCAGTTCAGCACTGCGCCAATCATATAAATAGCCGGGAACATCAGCATTCGGATCACGGAAGCCGGATCGAAATCTCCGAAGATCATAGTAACGATTACTTCTGCCACAACCTCTGCAATAAGAAGGCCTCCCATTCCCACACAAAGGCCTGCATTCTCCACCTTACCAGCCTGTTTCACTCCAACCACGCCAGCTGCCAGGTAGATCACTCCTGCCACCAGAACCATCACATTGCTTGCCACCAGCTGGCTGTAAGTCATACCGTTCTGATTCAGATATTCTACAACTGCGCTGTCACTGCTACCCTTCATAACCAGGGAAAGATTGTTTCCACTTCCAAATGCCAGCAGAACGCCAAGAAAAAGCAGGAGCATTCCTCCCACCTTCAGGATGGTCTCTCCCGGTGCCTGTTTTTTCAACATAATCCAACTCTCCTCATTTAATAGAATTTTCAAAAACACATTTCAAAAGGATCTAACATTTTTTCTATAAAAATTACGGACAGACATATAAAGTCTGCCCGATAATTTTTATAATTTACACAATCAACAAGCCAAAGTCCATGCTTGCATGAAACCTTAGCGACTGCTGCGATAACGAGTCCAAACTCGCAGAGCGTGTTTTGTCTCGTTTCCAATTTTCTTTAGCTCTTACTTACGCATCCAGAAGGAACGCCTTATAAGCCTTCTTCGCCTCGTAAACATCCGCCTTGCTGGTAACCTCCCACGGTGCATGCATACTGAGAACAGAAACACCGCTGTCAATTACTTCCATACCATAAAGAGCTGCGATAAAAGCAATGGTTCCGCCGCCGCCAACGTCAACCTTACCAAGCTCAGCAGTCTGGAAGCAAACCTTATGGTCGTCAAAAATCCTGCGGACTCTTGCCACATACTCTGCATTGGCATCATTGGAGCCGGATTTTCCACGGGCACCTGTAAACTTGTTGAGAACGATACCTCTTCCAAGATAAGCAGAGTTCTTTTTCTCAAAAGCTTCTGCAAATGCAGGATCATAGCCGGCGCTTACGTCTGAGGAAAGCATGCTGGAATTCTTCAGAGCCTTTCTCAATCTGAGATCAGAATACTGTCCCAGTGCATCCAGAACCTCTGCTACGCTGTTCTCAAAGAAATGAGACTGCATACCAGTTGCTCCCACGCTTCCGATTTCTTCCTTATCAACAAGGAGACAGCAGCTTGTACGCTTCGGTGCTTCCATCTCAAGAAGAGCCAGAAGGGAAGTATATGCGCAAACTCTGTCATCCTGTCCATAACCAGCGATCATGCTGCGATCAAGACCACAGTCACGAGCCTTGCCAGCGGGAACGATCTCAAGCTCTGCGGAAAGGAAATCTTCCTCTTCCACACCGTATTTCTCATTCAAAATACGAAGTACATTCTCCTTAACAGCCTCTTTCTTCTTGTCATCCGGAAGATCCTTCAGCGGCTGGCTTCCAATCAGGATATCCAGCTTCTCGCCCTCAACAGCCTCGGAAGCCTTCTTCGCCATCTGCTGTCCTGCAAGATGGATCAAAAGGTCTGTAATGTAAAGAACTGGATCGTCCTCATCCTCGCCGACAGTTACATTTACAACAGTGCCATCCTTCTTCACAATTACGCCATGCATTGCCATTGGAAGAGCAACCCACTGATATTTCTTCACTCCACCGTAGTAATGAGTGTCAAGATAAGCCAGATCCGTATCCTCATATAACGGATTCTGCTTAATATCCAGTCTCGGAGAATCAATGTGCGCACAAAGGATATTCATCCCCTGTGCCAGATCATCCTCTCCAATATGGTACAGGGCAATGATCTTCTGCATTCCAACCTGGTAAACTTTATCTCCTGCTTTCAGAGCTTCGCCATTTTTCACCTTTTCTTCAAGGGAAACATAGCCTGCTTCCTCAGCCTCTTTCACAATCTGTGTGATACATTCACGTTCTGTCTTTCCTACATTTAAGAAATGACGATATTTCTTTGCCACAGTTTCCAGATCCTGCATATCAGCATCTGAATATGTGAGCCATGCGTTTGGACGTTCCATAATCTATATCCACCTTTCTCCTGTTTTCATTTTACACAGGGAAAATAATCCCTGTGTTTTCCTCATCCAAAATTCATTATAGCGTATAACTAGGTAAAAAGCTACCGGCAAATAGGTTTTCCTGCACAAATCTTTTACTCTTTATTACTGTTTGCGGCCTGACTCGTAATCGCACCTTTATCCCTGAAAATTTCTCTGCTCTCTTGCCACGCAGTCCAATACTTTGCACTGCCTTTTGGGATATGGGCAAATCCGATTCAGGGTCTCCTGTATCGGTTAAAGCATGCATATATTTCCTGTCGTCTTGGCACTGCATATCCGCAGGAAGTATAGCCTTCTGACAAAAAAGACAGCCCTTCTTTTTCCAGTTTATTGCAAAGCAGCTCCACAATTTCCGGCAGTGTTCTTTTCCCATCAATCAGCTTTTCCACTGCATATTTCAGCAACGCACCTAAAGCTCCTGTCTGCTCACTGTCGATCAGCTGTTCCACATATCGCAGATCCACTTCCTGTTTTCCAATGGAAAAACCATCTCTGCCATGTACCTTTACTTTCAGCCTTTCCGGCTTATCCTGCACCTTAAAATGACCGTAATAATCCTTCTTGGAACCGTTCAACGGCGTATTTTTTGACATGATGCGATGGCTTTGTGGTGCTTTAAATCCAGCTGCCGTATTCTCATTTAAAGGATAATCCCTGCAAAGTTCCCGGACTTTTGCCGTGATATCTACCGGCATATAATTGTCCATCTGGATCACGGTATCTGCAATATGGAAAAAAGCCCCGGAGCTTCCGGCAACCAGAATTGTGGAAATCTCCTCCTTTTCATACAGATCCCGGGCACGTTCCAGAAATGGGGTGATCGGCTCTTTTTCCCGGCTGATCACATGCTGCATAAAGGCATCTCGCACCATAAAATTAGTAGCAGATGTATCTTCATCCAGCAGAAACACCTTGCTTCCTGCCTCTATTCCCTCCACGATTCCTGCTGCCTGGGAAGTACTTCCGCTGGCATCTTCCGTAGAAAAACAGGTGGTATCTTTTTTATTGGGAAGGTCATTTATAAACAGGGAAATATCCACATCTTTCACAAATCTGCCATCCTCAGAACGCAGCTTCTGGGCTGTGGAATCCGTGATCACATACTCTCTTCCATCTCCCTGGATATGGTTATACACGCCCAGTTCCAATGCATTCAGAAGGGTAGATTTGCCGTGATAACCACCACCAACGATCAACGTGATTCCCTTAGGTATTCCCATTCCGGTTATTTTTCCCTTATGGGGAAGCGCCATAGTCACCCGAAGACTTTCCGGCGAAGAAAATGTCACGCTCCCTTTCATCGGCTTAGATGAAATACCGCTCTCTCTTGGCAGAATCGCGCCGTCATTTACAAAAGCAACCAGGAAACGCTTCTTTAATTCTTCCCTGATATACGCCTGATCTTCTGCCAGGAAAATAGTATTCTCCAGATCTTTTCCACTTAAATTTCTGTATACAAATGCTTTTTCCACACAAACCGGCAGAAATTCAAAGAATATTTTCTCCAGTTCTCCCGCATTTATAGTACGTCCATTTGCCGGAAATCCTACAAAAAACCGGATGGTAATCCCCTGCTCTGTAATCTCACAGGCCGTTCGCTCCAGCACCTCCTGACCGCATCTGGTCACAGAAATAAGTCCGCTTTTTCCAGAGCCTTTTGCCCGAAAAGTATAGCGGTTCACCTGCTGTTCAAACCGTCTGGTAAGATAGTCTGCCAGAGTAATTCTGGTCAGTTTATCTTTATAATATTCCGCTGGAAATCCAGCTTCCCTGTGAAAAATTTTCACACTGACATGGGACGGTGACGCAAATGGATCGCCCTGTACATGATCAATTGACAAAACATATTTCTTAAACTGATATGCCCCTTTCAGGGATTTATAGGCAGGATAGCTCTTCCGATTGATGGAACGAAGCATGTCCTGCAGCTGATTTGATGACTGCATAAGTACCTCCATTGTCTATAAAAATGAATATCGCCAATCACTGATATTACTGTCTAATTCTTCACCGCACTCAGCAGTAAAGCCACTACGGCATTCAAACATACATGAAGCACGAGCCTATTCCCACCCCTTCTCATATATGTTTCCTATTTACTATAGACAATATTTCCGGACTTGTCCAGCCAGGATTTTCCGCGTGCTCAAGTTCACCTTTCGCACATTTTCCCACAACGTAAAACCACCGCCCAGTCAGCGTTCTTGCCAACAGACGGTGGTTTATTTATACATTTTTAGGGAAAGGAAAGAGTTTTTCTTAAGAGTTCTTTCTCTTAAGATGTATATATCATATCGCATAATTGTGAAAAGCATTTGTCCAAATTATAATTTTTTTCTAAAATTTCTAAAATGAAAATAACTAATTCGTAACTGGCATCAAAATTCCATCCCTGTTCTTCCCATTGTGTCCTGTTTTCAGATCATAACGTTTCATTATCTTCTGAAAGTCAGAACATAACTCTTACCATCCATTAATACTATGAAGATTACTGTTCACGCCCTTCACAACAACACGCTTCTCAATGCACAATGTCAGTCGTGTCTCTGTTCCTCATTTCCATACGCCTCGCAAAATCTTGCAGCGAATGCCGGTGGTTCGTTATTGGCATAAAGGTGGGAAATATCACCGAAAGAGCTCATGCGGAAAGCTGCTATTCCCTGACGGCGTTCTTCTGTGGTCAAAGTTGTCACAGAGGATGGGGCAGCCACGCAGCCATGCCAAAGTACCATCGGAGAGATATTCAGCAGATGGCTGAGAAGTACACACTCCAATCCAAAATGACAGAAGAAAATAATCGTGTCATTATTCTCTTCATTTACTTTATAATAGTGACCTTTCCTCTCATATCCATGCTTCGCGAGAAGCTTGTCGAACTCCCCGATCACACGGTCATACTCTTCTTTCACATGACCTTCCTGCATAGCCTCATTCTCAAACCAGTGGTCATACTGGAAAAAGCGCTCGTCTGCCATCCAGTCCTGTGGCAGCCAGTCCCATGCAATAATCTTCTTATCTTTCACATCCGGGCGCCAGATCTGACAGGGAAATTCCTTCAGCCATTCACACTCTGTAGCTGTTCTTCCCATCTTTTTCAAGGTCGGAGCCGCAGTATCCTTCGCTCTTCCAAGGGGGGATACATAGAAAGCTTTTACATCTAATTTGGAAAGCTTCTGTGAAAGATACTCCACCTCTTTCCAGCCTTTTTCTGTAAGGGAATCTATATCATAATCCGGGTCACCATGGCGTACAATCAATAATTTCATAATGTCACTCCTCGTAATTTGCTTTTGAATCACTAATAATTTCAAGCTGTTTCTTATTTCATTGAACAATAACGATTTTAGCATATCTTCACAGATAATTCACCATATTTCTTACCGTCATTTCTTTACAATTTTTGTGAAAGAAGTATATAATAATGCTATATCAACGAGTCTTTTGACGCTCATATCTTATATGAATTCAAACAGACGCTGATCGGATCATACTTTAATAAATACAAGAACTAAGTGGACGCAATAACCACTTTCAGATTACATTTTATTCCTCAATATAACTCAATTTACGATTTCAAGCGAGGTACCCACATGAAAAAACTTGCCATCATTTTCCCAGGTGTCGGTTATACCTGCACCAAGCCCCTTCTCTATTATACTGCTTCCATGGCTGCTGAACGTGGTTATGAAATCATCCGCCTTGACTACGGCCAGGACATCCACACCTTCCACGGCCGCACCCCAGCGGAACTGGAACCTATCATAAAACTGGCAATAAAAAGAACGCTTCCCCAGTTGGAAAACGTTCCTTTTTCTGAATACGATGATATAATTTTTATTTCCAAAAGCATCGGTACCACAATTGCCTGCCAGCTTGAAACAGCCCTGCAGCTGAAGGGAAAAGTCCATCAATTTCTTATGACTCCAATTCCTTCTACCCTCCGTTATCTCTCCGATATCAACGGGCTCTTCTTCGCCGGAACCGCCGATCCCTATATGCCGGAGTCCAAGATCCGCGCCGCAGCCAGAAACTTCCCTGACAAAACCGGCGGAATCTTCGAAGGCTGCAACCACTCCCTGGAGCAAAAAGGCGACACCTTAGGCGCATTGAAAAATGTCCGGCTGATCGTGGAATGCCTGGATAAAATGCTGGTCTGATTTATTTTCCATCAACAGGGAAGAAGCACTTCCCTGTTTGTCCCATAAAAGATATTGTTATGTCCAGCTAATCTGTCTAAAATTTTTTCCATCCGCTTCCAGTTATTATTTACATCAAACTCATAGCTGTGTCCCCAAATGTAAAATAACTGCTTTTCTTCACTTTTTTCTTTTAAAAATTTCTCCAGAAGTTCCCATATATTTTCATCATCATGATGACAAGTTGGTTTAAATATCAGTAAATTCTTTTGTAATTTAAATGCTCCGGAAGACTCTACTGACCGTGCATATTGAATTTTACATTTTTTCAGTATCTGAACCACTTCATCATTATATGTTCCATAAGGATACGCCATACCGGTAATCTGGCAGTCAAACATCCGTTCCAGATTTTGTTTATCCAGGTAAACTTCATTATATACAGTGTCTTTATCAAGCTTTGTTAAATCCTGATGAGTCAATGTATGAGCCGCAATTTCATGCCCCTTATACAATTCTTTTAATCCTTCTGCATTCATATGATGCACTCTTACATTACCAAAGTCATAATGGCTGGCATATGTCTGCATTCCACTGTTCAGATTGAATGTTGCTTTTACATGATAATAGTTGAACATGTCTACCAGTCTCCTGTCCTGGCAAACTCCATCATCGTAGCTAAATGTTACTGCCTTTTGTTTTCCATCCCACATATATTCTGTATCCTCGTTTCATATCCTTCAAGCTGCATGCTCCAAACATTTCCTTCACATACAATCTTTGTTGTTTGTTTCTCTCCCGAATTATTAATTACAACTAATTTTTGTGCGTCTGGATAATAGGCACATTCCACATGCAGATTATCTGTAATGCATTCTGCCTGTTCTTCCCGTCCAGCCTCTAATATCAGTTGCAACAATAATCTGGTACTTTCCTCTGAAAAAGCAAATCCCGTCATATAAATTCCACTTCCTTTTCCAAACTGGTGTCTGGTAATACCCGGATATCCACTTGCAGCCTCTGCCAATACCTCTGTTTTTTCATCTGTCAGATATATATGTTCCATTACTGGCCATTCCAGTATGTCTAATATATGATTTTGTTGTGCTTTTACTTCATACTCCCATTTTCCATGACATACCCTTGCCCCA
>ENA-OYWV01000358-OYWV01000358.1-human-gut-metagenome-genome-assembly--contig:-NODE-358-length-18868-cov-5.870621_pt1 | contig 18868 bp, 19 predicted proteins | sample MGYA00244812_ERZ653400 | MGnify/ENA primary metagenome ERZ653400 (study PRJEB26926, sample SAMN06165097) | human gut metagenome | biome: ENVO:00009003; feature: ENVO:2100002; material: ENVO:00002003... | reverse complement strand
GGCAGCGTCAGATGTGTATAAGAGACAGATTATTAACATTACCGTTATAATTAATAAGTTCATAATTTCCTGAATACCATGTCAAAGAAACTACACCTCTCTGTGCCGTTTCTGGTAATACAAGATTGCTAGTTACATGTTCAAGATTTTTATTTCTCCCACACATAATTCCAGCTATCTCCTCATATGCCTTTTCAAAGCATACGGCAGCTTCATCCTGTGACATAATTCTTGGTGCTATTTCAACATCAACAGACGTTATGCTCTCTCCATCTTCACCTACGACATTAATTCTCTTTACCTGTGTCTCTTCTCCAGGTTCAGGACGCTCTATACTGCAAAACAACTTATCTGAATTGTCCGTCATAAACATACTGATTACAGCCATGGCTGCACTAATAACAATTATTAATAATACCTTTCTTTCTTTTTTAAACTTCAATATTAACTATCCTCTTTGCCCACATATCAGAAACAACATATACCGCCAGACACACCGTCATAATAATTATTCCAGCAATATTACCATACAAAGGCTGTATAAATTCTTTGGCAGTCACCTTTAAATATATAACGATAACAGCAGGTATAAGACTCATTACTCTCTGTTCCATTTTTTTGCCACTTATAATAGTGTCAACCTCTGACATAACCTCTTCCTTCTGCTGTATAATCTGCGCTGTATTCTTTATAACTGCCATTAAATCTCCACCACTTCTCTTGGCATATCTGAATATCTCCGCAAAATACATGATATCCTCTACTTTACTTTCCTCCGCAAAATCATCTAATATATCCTCAAGATTCTCATTCTGCCCAAGCCTTATAACTATATGTTTGAACTTTACAACAATATCAGAATCACCCCCATACATAAGAGTAAGTTCATCTACAGCCTGTCCGAATGCATTCTCTATTGAATATCCAACATTTAAAGCAAATGACACTGCAATAATTCCATCTTTAAATTTCTTCTTAAAGTTCTTCTTATCATGAACAATCCTTTCCTTTATTCTCTGTCTGTAATGAATATATACATACGGCGAAAGAATAAACGACATAAGAACATTTTCATAAAATATGTATGCTGCAGCCAGAACAATAATTATCCCCTCTAATATGTACCTTTCGTTACCATTCACTAAACCCTGCAGCTTTAAGCTTCTCCGTTCTGTTAAACACGTTATTCTGCCTGACAAGCGTTCCAATAACTTTTCCATGCTTATCCTGACTGTTTTCAACAAACTTAAACAATGGCGTAAGTACAATCTCACCATTAATGCAATTTCCGACTTCTGCAATCTGAACCACCTTTCTGCTCTTATCCCTTAGCCTTGCAAGATGAACAATAATATCAATAGCTGATGATATCTGCGCCCTGATTGCTGACACAGGCATATCCATTCCCATAAGTACCATTGTTTCCAATCTCGTCAGCATATCTTTGGGACTATTGGCATGTCCTGTAGACAGACTTCCGTCATGCCCTGTGTTCATAGCCTGTAACATATCTATTGCCTCTGCTCCTCTTACTTCTCCAACTACAATACGATCCGGGCGCATTCTTAGGCTTGCTTTTATCAAATCTCTTATACTCACTGCATTAGTTCCCTCTGAATTTGCCACCCTCGCCTCAAGCCTCACAATGTTATTAATGTTGTGAAGCTGTAGTTCAGCAGAATCTTCAATTGTAATTACCCTTTCATCATCTGGCACATAATCTGACAACACATTTAAAAATGTTGTTTTTCCACTTCCTGTTCCACCTGATATGAAAATGTTATACTTGCTCTTAACAAGCTTTTCTAAAAACTGTGCCGCCTCTGGAGTAATAGATTCCAATTCAATAAGTCTGTCTATCGTGATGGGCTTATTGAAGAATTTTCTTATAGTTATTATTGGTCCATTAATTGCCACTGGTGGAAGAACAATACTGACCCTCGAGCCATCTTCAAGTCTTGTATCAGCTATTGGAGATGCTTCGTTAACCATATGGTTTGACATAGCTGCAATCCTCTGTGCCACATCTGACAGTTTATTCTCACTTTCAAATTTTTTGTTCCATCTTTCTATAGAACCATTCCTCTCCATGAATATACTGTCACTGCCATTCACCATTATTTCGGTTATGCTGTCATCTTCAAGTAATTCCTGCAAAATATCCAGTTTTTTAATAGAGTTATATAAGCGCTGTTTAAGTTCTTCCTTCTGCCTTATCGAAATCACATTATTACGGCTTTCATCATATATGCAGGCATCTATCACCTCATATAGTTCACTGTCAGCAACATCTCTGCCAATGTCCAGTCTTTCATATACATGCTTTCTTAGCTTAATGTAGAGTTCGTCCATTATATTTCCTCTATTCCTGCTGTTCTGCATAATTCTTCATAAAAACTGCAAAAAGGCAGCCGCCCCCATATATCATCATTATTAATGTTCTCATCTTCATTAACATGTATCTTTTTAAAAGTTGCTGCAATATTATCCAACCCCTGCTCAAGAAGATATTTTTCAAAATTCTTAAACCTCATATTCTCTATATAATTGCCTGTTTCACATATATATATTTCATCACAACAATCCATCATATTCCAAGGCATGCGTATTCCATCCCCAATATCAATTACAATATTCGAATATCCAAGTTCCCTTCCTATTGCCTGAATAAATGTCCCAATTTCTTCAGGTTTTATATCATCAATATCTTCTGCGCAGGACGCATCCGGTATATAATCCAGCCTTTCATAATGACTTATGGCATTAACAATATTTTTATGAAACTGATTATGATTTTGTCTGAATGCATATAATGCATCAGAAAGATTTTCATTCTCTTCATCCTTCAGGATTCCTTTAAACCCATAAAATGTTTCAAAATTAATAAAAAGTGTGTTCCCATGCTCTGACATCAGTCTTGCAACTGCCAGTGACAACATCATTCTTGCAGTATTATTAAATCCATATATACCTGTCACTTTAAGGCTTCCCCTTTTTTGAGCCCGGTCTTTCTTCTCATATCTCATTACAGACTGTAGAAGCTGATATGACGGCTGATACTTACATATTCCAACCAGTCCTTTTTCTTCCCTTGAATTAATCTCATCTGCTTCACGCTCCTCCTCACACAACACGACAGTCTTAGTTCCCGTTCTATATGCGTTATACCCATATGCTCCTTCACATATCATAAGCATATCAGCTTCTTTTTCCTGCAGGTACTTATCAAGTTCATGTTCCTTAGTAAAAACCTGTGCATTATAGGGAATATCATTATCATCATTAATTACAGACATAAGCCGTTTCGCATAATTTTCGTCTGAATCATATATAACGCAAATGTTATTCCTGCCCATCTGTTCACCCCCTATGTAATATCATTCATAAAACCACAACACACCTGTATACCAACACAACAACATATCCAGTCAGAACCCCCACTGCATAATGAAAGCCATGCGCCTTTATTCCGCTGCTCCCCATACTGACCTCTCTGGTCTTTTTTAAAAACAACTCAACAATTCCCGTAAAAATCCCTGTAATAAGAGATACAACCATAAGCTGTAGTACAAATTCCAATCCAGTCAACATTCCAATTACTGCCAAAAGCTTTACATCCCCTGCACCTACAGCCCTGATTATATATAGAAATGTCATTCCCGCTAATCCCGCCAGAGTTCCAAGAATATAATTTCCTATATATTCACCTGTAAAAGCTCTTATAACAATAACACTCACGCCTACAACAATACCTGCAACAATAAGCCTGTTCGGTATTCTGAATTCTCTCAGATCATGTACTGCTGCTACAATAACTAATACCAGTGCAATAATGACTGATATAATATCCGGCACTTATCCACCTCCTCAAAAAAACATGTATAGAATTACCATTTACTGCCTATACTTCTAATAAAGGCATATGATGCCCCTAATCTTGTGCATTAAGGAGTAATTCTATTGAAAATGTTTGGTAAAAAAAAGAGTCCTGCTACATATGATGAAAAATACCTGCTACAGGAACTTATGATGACTAAAAAGGCAATGTATACTGCCTATTCTAATCTTGATAATGTTACTGATCCTGACCTGATAGACTGTTATATCTACCAGCTTAATTCAGAACAGAAACGGTACAATTACCTTCTTGCAAAGGCAAAAGAATCTCAGTTATCCACGTCTGGATTCTGATTCTATAAGAATTGTTGTGTTGTACAGATACTATATATTCTATTCAATAAATTGTCAATACCTTTTCTATATTTTTATTTAAAAAATCATATGAATTCTAATTGACATTTCGCAAAAGCTAATATACCATTTATACAAGAAATACTTTTTATGAATAACTCATAATTAATTATTATAGAGGTGATGCACTATGAAATCGAAGAAAACCAATCCTTTTGTGATAACAACTTTAATATTCTTTATGACAACTGTAATGTTCGGTCTTCTGACCACCGGTGTCATTATTAAGTACCGAAAATCAACCGTTGCAACTAATACCGATAAGCTTAGCAATGACGAGATTGAGAAACTAAAGTCAGAAGAGAAAGAGGATCTTCTTTCTGATATGAAGTTAAGATTCACTAACGGTGAAGGTTCTCTTTCTATACTTAAGAGCTATTTCCCTGATAATATAGTCTATGTGAACAATAAGAATCAGTATGTATTTGCGCAGATACTTCCTGAACTTGCGAAGAATAATTATAAGGATGAGAATTTCAAGCAGGATGATAAAGGAATTATTACATACAATGAAGACGGTAAAGTTACAACACATATGGGTGTTGATGCCTCGAAGTTTCAGGGGAATATTGACTTTAAGAAATTAAAAGAACAGGGCGTTGAATTTGCCATGTTAAGATGTGGTTTCAGAAGCTATGGCAATGGAATCCTGAACACTGATTCTTCATTTGATACATTTGCAAAAGACGCAATAAAGAATAATATTAAGATTGGCGCATACTTCTTCTCATCTGCAATTACGAAACAGGAAGCTATAGAAGAGGCTGATTATGTTCTTGATATTATCAAGCCTTACAAGATTACATATCCTGTAGTTATTGACTTTGAGGAGATTTCGGGCGATTCATACAGACAGGAGAATCTGACTACTGAAGAACTTACAGATATCATAATCGCATTCTGCGACAAGATAGAAAAAGCAGGCTATAAGCCAATGATATATTCCAACCTCAAGGGATTCGTTGGAAGACTTGACCTTACCCGCTTAGAAAAATATGAGAAGTGGTTTGCCTACTATTCAGACACACCTTACTTCCCATATGAATTCTCTATATGGCAATACACTGAATCAGCTAAGTTAGACGGTGTCAGTGGTAATACCATAGATCTTAATATTAGTTTTAAAGATTACAATTAATTGTGACTCACATGCTCACTGCGGAATTTCTCAATCATTTCCCTTGTGAGACTGATATGGTCATCAATTACATCTATATCATCTGCCTTGACCCATGTGCCGACCGATAACTCATCTTCTTCAAGAGTTATTGTGTCGTCACCGTCAAGCTCACAGAAGTAACCAAGAAGCTGAGAACCGCTGAGTCCCCAAGGCTGGCTCTTATAATAGGTGATATTTTTAACCTTCACACCTACTTCTTCCATAACTTCTCTGCTTACAGTTTCCTCTGTTGTTTCACCAATCTCAGTGAATCCGGCAATAAGCGCATAATTCCTATAAGTTCTTCCCGCATATTTAGTAAGAAGAATTCTGTCCTTATCTGTAACTGCAACAATAACAGCCGGACATATCTTAGGAAATACCATATTCTTACAGCAGTAACAGCGTAACATTCTCTGCTTGTCATCATGCTTGAGTGGTTTTCCGCATCTTCCGCAGAAATGATTATCCCTGTACCAGCCATACAGATGAAATGCAGTAATAGCCGCATAAGCATGCTCTCTTGGCTGTGCCTTACGGAAAGAATCGACTCCTATGAATTCATATCCTCTGACAAAAGAATACATATCCTTGTGTACAGCTGAATCAGCCATCTCTCCCAAGAATGTGCCTCTTTCGAGGCTTCCCGTCTTTCTTGCGAGGAAAAAATGTTCCTCATCAATTGACAACAGATATATGAATTCAAAGTTATCCACAGCTTTGTCTCCGTAAGAGGACTTTATCCCCTGAACGAACTCATCATACTGTGGATATATTAATACATTTTCTTCAGGATTCTGTGAGTTAAAATGTCCTGATGGTCTTGCAAGCAATGAGGAACCCTGAAAATAAAACACAGTATCCTCATTGCCTGGCTTAAGATTCTTATACTGGTTGTCCAGATGTTTTGGCCATATATCCTGTATCATATCAGAAAAACACCATCTCTTCCTTAGGTGCACCTGTCTTTTCTACGCTTTCAACGTAAAGAACAGGACCTTTCTTCTTATATGCCATCTGGAATTCATACTTAATAGTAGCTGTAACCCATATCCATTCTCTGTTCTCAAGAGAAGCTATGTTGTTGTAGAAGCTGATATAACCAATAAACTGTGTATCTTCTGCACAACATGTCATAACCTTTCTTCCCGGAACGAAATTCTTATCCTTAAAGTACTTGTTCTTAAGAACCTGTCCCTTGAATCTTACCTTCTTACCTGCGTATACTTCCGGTCTTTCAGACACATCCATATACCAGATACCATAATCTTCGTCATCAACCTGAATAACATCAGCATTGATATCGTATGGAAGCTGTTCAGATATAGCAACCTGGTCACCCTTCTCGTCCTCGAAGATAATCTGAAGTGCAGGATTTAATGCTCTCATGCTTCTTCTGTAGCTGCCAAGATCCATACCTGACTTGCATCTGTTAAAGATAACCATATCAGCATATTTAACAGACTCTGCAATAATAGACTTCATGTTAGCCCACTGTAAGCCAAATGAATTAGCATCAACTAAAGTTATAGACTGGTATACCTGCCATCCTCTTGGCTTCTCACTTCCAAGAATAAGTGCTGGATCCCACATTCCGTTATATTCGATAATAACAATCCATGGATCATACTTCTTGTCCAGTTCATTAAGAGTCTTGATATTAAAATCTTCCTTCTCTACAACAACCATATCAACTCCGTTGTCCTTAAGAAGCTTCTCGCTATACTCCTCTTCACCTTCTTCACACACAATAAGAAGTTTATTCTTAGCATCTGCAAACTGTCCCATTGCTATAGTATCGGAGATAAATCTTGTTTTACCACTGTCAAGCTGACCGTTAATCAAGAAAATCGGAATCTGATATTCCTCATTTGCCATATTTATCCTCATTTCCGCGCATTTGCGCTATCATTTCATTATAAATGCGTTGTAAAAATGTGTTCTTCTATTAAACACTGATTAAACTTCAAAAAGTTCCTTAAGTGCATCTTCCTTAAGTTCAGAACCGATTACACAGATTCTTCCTGTGAAATCAGCACTTCCCTCACGAATCTCATATTCTTCTGGTACAAGGTCGAAATACATCCATGTTCCATCTGTGCAAGGAAGCATACCCTTAGAACGGAGAACCTTACCATAATCTTCACTCTCAGAAAGCTTCTTTAATATGCTGTCAAGCTCTGCCTTCTCATACTTCTTAGGAGTCTCTGTTCCCCAGCTTGTAAATACGTCATCTGCATGGTGATGGTGATGATCATGCTCATGGTCATGATGATGTTCGTGCTCGTGGTCGTGGTCGTGATGATGCTCATGTTCCTCATCATGGTCATGATGATGCTCATGCTCGTCATCATCATCATCATGATGTCCGCCACAACAGCAGCACTCTCCGTCTTCATGATGATGGTGGTGGTGGTGCTCCTTCTCATGCTCCTCATAAGCCTTCTGCGCTGCCTCTGCAAGCATGTCTAATTCAAGGTTAGTAACATTCTCCATTGCACCAAGAATCTTAGTTCCGTCAATATCATCCCAAGGAGTTGTGATAATATGTGCATTAGGATTAACACTCTTAATAAGCTCAATAGCTGTCTTTAACTTCTCTTCAGAAACATTCTGTGTTCTGCTTAAAATAACAGTTCCTGCATGCTCAATCTGGTTATTAAAGAATTCACCAAAATTCTTCATATATACCTTAACCTTAGATGCATCTGCAACTGTTGAAGCACTGTTAAGAACGATTTCATTCTCAATGTGAAGGTCTTTAACCGCTTTGATAACATCTGAAAGCTTGCCTACTCCTGAAGGCTCAATAATAATTCTGTCTGGATGATACTTATCAACAACCTCCTTAAGAGAAGTTCCGAAATCACCAACAAGTGAACAGCAGATGCATCCTGAATTCATCTCTCTTATCTCAACACCAGAATCTTTAAGGAATCCTCCATCAATACCTATTTCACCGAACTCATTCTCAATAAGAACTACCTGCTCTCCCTTTAAGGCTTCCTTTAAAAGCTTACTTATAAGAGTTGTTTTACCTGCTCCCAAAAAGCCTGAAATTATATCTACTTTAGTCATCTTAATCAACCTTTCTGCAGTATATGACTGCTCTTTTATCTCATATTTTCAATTATACACTTCTTGTCAATCCCTATTTGAAAAGAAAATGTAAAATTTTATTAAAAATATTTAATCAGACAGAGATTCCCATGCTCTGTCTTAATTCATCTGCCTTCTCGCCAATCTTTCTTAGCCTGTGGTTTACACCCGATTTACCAACCGGAGGGTCTAACAGCTCACCTAATCCCTGAAGACTCATGTCAGGATTCTCGAGTCTTAAAAGAGCAACCTGCATCAGACTGTCACTTAAACTGTCAAGCCCGACAGTATCTCTTATAAGTTCAATATCCTTAATCTGCTTGACCGCCGCTTCAATTGTCTTGTTAAGATTAGCAGTCTCACAGTTTACCTTTCTGTTGACATCATTACTGATTCCCTTAAGAATCATGACATTGTACAGGTTCATCTGTGATACAACCGCTCCCATAAGATTAAGCGTATCAGTAATATTATTGCCTTCTTTCATATACACAACAAAACTGTTTTTTCTTACAATAACCTTGGCATCGAGTCCAAAAAAACGCAGCATATCCATAAGTATATCAGCGTCCTCCTCATATTTGCACACAATCTCATAGTGATAGAACTTGTTCGGGTCACTTATAGAACCTCGTTCCATAAAAGCTCCTCTTATAAATGCTTTCTTACAGCAGTCCATAGCTACAATTCTTGCGTCAACAAACACTGGTTCAATCTGTGTAAACCGGTCGTCGCACCATTTTAATGTCTGCAATATCTTAGCAACATCACTCTGTCTGGTTATCCTTATAATAGTTTCCTTGCCATTCTTAACCATTTCATTCGTATCAGCATCCATCTTAATGCTAAATATTCTCAATAACAGGTCACTGAATTTCTCAACTGACAATTCGTTCTCTGTAACGAATTCCAGACATAATTCTCCATTATCTGTCTCGCTTACATTGCCAGACATTCCCATAAACGCAGCAAATTCCGCAATCTGGCAATGCCTCGCGGAATCTGTTTTCTTAACTAACTCTTCTTTTACTTCTGATGAAAATGACATACTTAACCTTTTCTCTTAGAATCTTTCTCAATATCTCTATGCTCAACCTTACATCCATACTCAGTCCTGCTTATAAGCTTATAGATTTCATTAGCAAGAGTAACTGAACGATGCTTTCCTCCTGTACAGCCAATTGCAATAACAAGACTGTTCTTTCCTTCCTTAACATAATTAGGCAGAAGGAACTTTAATAAATCATCTATCTTTTTCAGAAATTCTGTTGTCTCCGGAGCTTTCTTCACATAATCCTGTACAGGCTTATCGTTACCGGTAAGGTGTTTAAGTTCTTCAATATAATATGGATTAGGCAGAAATCTCACATCAAACACAAGATCTGCGTCTGCAGGTATTCCATATTTGAAACCAAAAGAAAGAACTGTAACAAACAGATTCTTGAAATTCTTATCGTCAAAGAATATGCCCTCAAGCTCTGCCTTAAGTTCCCTTGTAAGCATCTGACTTGTGTCAATGATAACATCTGCTCTTTTCTTTAAGAACTTAAGCTCATCTCTTTCCAGCTTTATTACATTATCTATTCTGTCATGATCATCCATTGCAAGCGGATGTGTTCTTCGCGTTTCCTTGTATCGCTTTACAAGTACTTCATCACTTGATTCAAGAAACAGAATTGTATAGTTAAAATGCTTATTAAGCATATCATCAAGCACTGAATCCAGCTCAGCAAGTGCGTGACCACTTCTTATATCTACACCAATGGCTATATTACTGTAACCATCATCACCAGCATTGGCAAGCTCTGCAAACTTAGGAATCAGAGAGATTGGCATATTATCGACACAATAATACCCCTCATCTTCTAATACATTAAGTGCTGTAGATTTTCCTGCGCCTGACATACCTGTAACAATAATCATCTTCATCTTATCATCTTCTCTTTCTTATCTGTCCTTAATTACTGGTCTGTTTAATTATAACAAGCCTTAGAATCCAACCTTTACAACTTCCAGTTCCAGCCCGACACCGAACTTTTCCATAACTTCACTCTTAATATAATCCGTAAGCTCGCATACATCCTTCGCAGTTGCATCGCCCTTATTGACAACGAATCCGGCATGCTTCTCCGATACCTGTGCGCCACCTCTTGCACAACCCTTAAGACCTGCATCCTCAATAAGCTTTGCTGCAAAATATCCTTCCGGTCTTTTAAATGTGCTTCCGGCACTAGGATACTCAAGTGGCTGCTTCTGCCTTCTCTTAGCTGCCAGCTCTGAGATATTATTTCTTATTATATCCGGTTCACCTTTTCTTAATTTCAAAGTTGCTTCAAGAACAATCATATTGCTTTTCGCTACAATACTTGTTCTGTATCCAAGCTCAAGTTCATCTGCTGAAAGCTCCCTGATAACACCTTCATCATCAATAACCTTTGCACTGACAAGAATATCCTTGAACTCCCCGCCATAAGCACCTGCATTCATTCTTACAGCACCACCTATGCAACCCGGAATACCTGTTGCAAATTCAAATCCAGCAATTCCATTAGCAGCAAGCTGATTGCCAAGTCTTGTAAGCTTCATACCTGCACTTGCTTTGACAAGCACTTCATCTGAATTATCCTGTGAATCCTGCAGAAACTCATAATCTGAAAAACCATCGCCAAGCTCAACTACAACTCCCCTGAAGCCTTCATCACTCACAAGAATATTACTGCCATTTCCAATAACAATATATTTAATGTCCGATTTTTTCAAAAATGCGATAACATCTGCTATCTGCTTTTCTGCCTGTGGTGTTACATAATAATCTGCAGCACCTCCTATTCTGAATGTAGTATGTGTCTTCATTAGTTCACCTATTCTTACATTCCCAGCACCAAGCATTGATATTAATGCTTCTGATAACATTTTATTATCCATATAATCTCACTATCCTTAATACTAATTTCCAAGAATAAGCTTTGCTGCTCCATACATTCCTGCATCATTACCAAGAGCAGCCTTAACTATCTTAGTCTGTCTGCTCGCATGGAACACACATTCCTTATAATACTTATCAATAAGATTGATAAAATATTCCCCTGCGGCAGAAACTCCGCCACCAATTACAAATACCTCCGGGTCAACCATTCCCGCTGCACATGCAAGTCCTTTTCCAAGATACCTGCATACATACTCTGTTACCTGTATAGCAAGGGCATCTCCTCCCTTAGCCTCGTCAAATATAACCTTTGCCGATATGTATGGCACACTTCTTAAAGATGAAGGCATGTCACTTTCAGCAAGCATACGGTTAGCCGTTCTTACAATTCCAGTTGCAGAAGCAACCTGCTCAAGACAGCCCTTCTTTCCACAGTTACAGCTCTCAGTCTCACCTTCAACAAGTGGAAGATGACCTATCTCACCTGCTGCACCGTTAAATCCATAAAGAGGCTTTCCATCAATAATAACTCCACCGCCTACACCGGTTCCAATCGTCACCATTACCATGCTGTTATATTCGCTTCCACCGCCTACCCAGAATTCTCCGAGTGCTGCCATATTGGCATCATTACCAATCTTAACAGGAATACCTGTAAGCTCAGACAGTGCATTGGCTGCATTAAATACTCCCCAGCCCAAGTTGATACATTTGTTGACAGTTCCATCCTCAAGACATGCACCAGGAAGTCCCATTCCGATTCCTGCCACATCCTCTGTTGTCATATTCATATCTGCAAGAACGCCCTTGATATACTCACTTATATCAGGCAGAATCAGGCTTCCACCCTCATCCTTTCTTGTAGGAATCTCTTCTTTTCTTAACAGCTCACCTTCTTCAGAAAATGTACCACATTTGCAGGTTGTTCCTCCAACATCAATTCCAAATATAATCTTACTCATCGTCATCCTCCCCGCCTCTCATAAGATTTTCCTGTACTCTTCTGTATAATTCCTTCGCTGCATTATATCCCATCATCTTCTGTCTGTGGTTGACCGCTGCTGACTCAACAATTACAGCAAGATTACGGCCTGGTCTTACCGGAAGCGTATGGCACACAACCTTATTTCCAAGATATTCTATATATTCTTCCTCCAGTCCAAGGCGGTCATACTCTCTGTCCTTGTTCCAGTCCTCAAGCTTGATAACCATATCAATTTCCTGAGTTTCCTTAACACTTTCAACACCGAAAAGTGTCTTGACATCAATAATACCAATGCCTCTAAGCTCTATAAAATACTTGGTAACTCCCGGTGCGCTTCCAACCAGAGTCTCGTCACTGACCTTTCTGATTTCAACCGCATCATCAGTTACAAGACGGTGTCCTCTTTTTATAAGTTCAAGTGCAGCCTCGCTCTTACCAATACCAGACTCACCTGTGATAAGTACACCTACACCATATACATCAACTAAAACACCATGGATTACGATACATGGTGCAAGCTGGACCTTCAGCCAGCGTATTACTTCTGCTGTAAATGAAGATGTTGCCTGGTCTGTCATAAGAAGAGGTATCTGATACTTAACCGCAAGTTCAATAATCTTAGGCTCTGGCTTTATACTCCTGCAGAATATAATACATGGAATATTACTTGACAAAAGCTGCATATATCTTTCATATCTCTCCTGCTCAGAAAGACTCGCAAGATAAGCATTCTCCACATTACCAATAATCTGTAATCTGTCATTATCAAACTGGTCATAAAAACCTGTAAGCTGCAAAGCCGGTCTGTTCACATCAGGCAGATTAAGCCAGATTCCTGACACATCTATCTGTGGTGTAAGATTAACAAGATTCATTTTCTGGATAACTTTAGATAACTTTACCCTCTCTTTACCATTATTCATATATTCTCTGCCTCCAAACTCATGTTTACGATTTCATATATCCTAAGTTTATCACAGACAAGCTCTAAATGCTATTATAAAAGTATTATCAATGAAAGAAATTGTATATATTCTCTGCCACATTTTCAGTAATACCATCAGCCTTCATAAGCTCATCCACTGATGCCTGCCGTATCTTTTCTATATCAAGAAAATGCTTCATAAGTGCCTTTCTTCTTACAGGTCCGATTCCTTCAATCGAATCAAGTACAGAAGATACCTGTGCCTTATCTCTTAAGCTTCTGTGATAAGTTATTGCAAATCTGTGTGCCTCATCCTGCACCCTTGTAATCAGCTTAAAGCCCTCGCTGTGCTTATCTATCGGTATCTCAATATTGTTATAATACAGACCTCTTGTGCTGTGGGTATCATCCTTTACCATACCACACACAGGAATATTAAGCCCCAGTTCCTTAAGTACATCAAGTGCAATATTCACCTGGCCTCGTCCGCCATCCATCATAATAAGGTCTGGATATCTCGAAAATCCATGACTATCCTCGAGTCCTTCCCGCTCACGCATACCCCTTGTAAAACGTCTTGTCAGAACCTCACGCATGCTCTTATAATCATCCGGTCCCTTTACTGTTCTTATCCTGAACTTGCGATAATCATTCTTCTTTGGTTTTCCATCCTCAAAAACAACCATTGAGCCAACACTTTCAACGCCATTTGTATTAGATATATCGTAAGCCTCTGCTCTGTGAAGTGTCCCAAGTCCAAGCCAGCCGGCAATCTCTTTCATAGCTCCTGTTGTCCTGCTCTCCTCACGCTTAATCTTCTCCGCATCCTGTGTAAGAACAAGCTGGGCGTTCTTATATGCAAGCTCAACCATCTTTTCCTTATCGCCCTTCTTAGGTGTGACAATACTTACCTTGCGACTCTTTCTTGCACTAAGCCACTGTGCTATTGTATCCGCATCCTCTATCTCGTACTGCACCATAATAATATTAGGTATAAATGGAGTTCCGCCGTAATACTGTTTCATAAATTCCGAAATTATGTCGCTCTTAGAGTCACCTTCGGCAACCTTCATATGAAAATGATCTCTTCCAAGAAGCTTGCCCTGCCTGATAAAGAACACCTGCACAACTGCGTCCTGACCGTCACTTGCACACGCAATGACATCTCTGTCATTAACATCATCTGCTGTAATCTTCTGCTTCTGTGCAACCTGCTTGACACTCATTAACAGGTCTCTGTATCTTGCAGCTTCCTCATACTCCATCTTATCAGACGCTTCCTGCATCTGCGTTGTAAGCCTGTCCATAATCTTCTTGTAATCACCATTTAAGAAAGCTACAACCTCATCAATTCTTCTTCTGTATTCCTCACCGCTTACATATCCCTGACATGGTGCATCACACTGTCCGATATGATAATTAAGACACGGCCTGTCCTTGCCCTCATCTTTAGGCAGATTTCTGTTACAGGTTCTTACCTTATACAGTTTGCATAGAAGTTCAATAGTGTCCTTGACTGCTGCCGCAGAAGTGTAAGGACCGAAATACTTACCTGCTCCATGCTTCATCTTTCTTGCAAAAAGTACCCTTGGATACTCTTCACCAACGGTAATCTTAATAAAAGGATAACTCTTGTCATCCTTTAGCATGGTATTGTACTTAGGTCTGTGCTCCTTGATAAGATTGCACTCCAAAACAAGCGCCTCAAGTTCAGAATCTGTGATAATATACTCAAAGTACTGAATATGTGACACCATCTGCACAATCTTGGCAGACTTATTCCTGCTGCTCTGGAAATACTGTCTTACACGATTCTTTAAAATCTTCGCCTTACCTATATATATTATATTGTCCCACTTATCATGCATAATATAAACTCCCGGTTTTGCCGGGAGTTTCTTAAGCTCTTCTTCTAAATTAAACATACTATAAGCTTCTTCAATCCTCTGGCTTTCTTAAGTGCGTAGCTTCGCACCTGTCTTATAGTATTTATTATCCCAGTTATATCAGCTTTGTCAACATATTTTACATTACCAAATCTGACCGCAAGGATTGTCTGCACTGCTTTCTCAAGTCCCATATTCTTAAGATTCGCATCCTGTGCAGTTATTTCTAATATATATTCTTCATAATCAATTCCAGGTTCTCTCTTATATCCCAGACAAGCAAGAAGCTTTTCAAGATAAGAATACATTTTCATAAGCTTTACTTCATCTGCTGAACTGCTTCTTAATAAATGTATTCTTGATACTATCCTGATTGCAGCCATTGCAATTAATATAAGAACTGCCAATATTGCTGTACATACAACAATCAGTACTGAATTAATATGTATCTCACCTGAGAAGCTGTCAGTATCAGAGGCAGCTTCCTGCGCAGTACTTTCAGTACCTGGCTCATCTGTATCATCAACTGTCATATTTTCATCAACTGATGAATTACTATTGTCAGACTGGCTCTGTCTCTCACTTTCATCCTGTGTGGAACTTTGCTCAGTATCCTCAACTTCTCCATAGCCAGGTGTTGCATCAACAATAACCCATCCATATCCATCAATATATGCCTCAACCCATGCATGAGCTGCATTATCGTAGACATCATATTTCATATACTTATTGCTCTGCCCGTCAGTATAATATGCGCCTGTATTGGTATTAACCGTATATCCTGCACAATACCTTGCCGGTATACCCGCACATCTTAATATAACTGCTGCCGAGGTAGCAAAATATGTACAATACCCTCTCTTGCTTTCTCTTAAGAAATACTCAACAACGCTCTTTCCCTCCGGCACCCTTCCTGGTTTAAGAGTATATGTATAATTATCTTTAAGATAAGATACTATTTTCTGTATATATTCAACTTTTTCATCTACTGTCTGTAAATTTCTCTTTCCAAACAGTTGTGCTACAACAATTCTGTCATCTTCAGATACATCAAGATACTGCCCGTGTGCATAGCTTTCATATGAATTAACAATAGCAGAGTTTCTGTATTTCTTCATAAGCTGCCCCATGCGGGAGTAATCCTCAAAGCTTCCCCGTGCTATACGGTAATCAAGTGACGAACCATATACATTGCCATCTTTACTTCTGAATGTCTGCTGATAATAGAAAAATCTGTCAGCAAGCAGTTGTTCGTCTTCATCAAGCGTATATATTTTTCGTTTCACAAGATTAAGTGCAAACTCGGACACAGCACTCTCATATGAATACTGAGTTTCCCTTGTATCCGACCATCGCTGCCAGCTGTTATTCTTGAAATCCCTTCCCATAAATACCTTGGCATAGGCAATTCCGATATCAGACATTGTATTAAGCTCTCCTGCGTATACATTTCCATAGTAGACCTCGTCAACCTGGCCAACATCACCATTTCCTATTCCTACAGTCGCATTAACCCTCGCCTTATCATCCTCTGTCTCTGATTTATTTCCCTGAAGGTCTATGCCAAATCTGTCATAAACAACATCTGTTACCATATTTCTTGCATCATCAAAGAAAGAATTTCTCTTATATGTTTCCTGAGGAATAATAAATGTTAAAACTGCCGCTATAACTGCTGATATTATTACAGCTGTTTTGGCACTCTGGTTAGTTTTTATCTTCTTATTCCTTAGTGCCATTGAATCAAAGATAAAAAGAACACAGAAAATAATGCTTATGATATCAGGAACAATAACCGCCGCAATAAATACACTAAGCAGAGGCATAGTTATTGCCAGACTCACTAGCATATTAGGAAACACATTAACTTCCAAAGCTGCAAGGACTGCTATAATTATAACAACAACCACACATACGCATCTTACGGAAGCCGCACCAGCACTCTCTACCGTTAGTACATTACTGCTATCCACAGGTCCTGTAAAAGACGCCCTTGATATAAACACATTTATAAATGTTGTGATTCCATTAATAAAAGAGCCTATATTAATTACGAGATATACCACCGGCAAAACAGCCATTCCCATAATCCTTATAAGCCTTGCATTCTTTCCGTAACAAGACAGCATAAATGTATACACAACACTGAATATCAGTGAAACAAATCCAATAAATCCCATATCTGCAAGCGGATATGTAATCGTCTCTATTATGGATGCTGCACCAAATGTTCCAAGAAATGTCACTATTATTCTAAGTATTAAGTTGTCTGTATGTATAAGCTGTCCCTTTTTCATTAATACCCTCTTGTCACATTATTATCAATTCTCTGTAATTATCACTGGTTCAGTCGTAATCTCCAGCCTGTCATCTTCATATAATGCCTGACATGCTTTATTGACCGTACCTTCACCACAACGTATATCCATAACCACTTTAACGGCCGCTTTCAAACTGACATTATCATAGAACGTAACTCTTACAATATCTGCTTTAGCCATATCCCACACTATATACTGTCCAGTCAGTCCAGCCTCTGCACATGCCAGCCCCTGCGACATCATCTCAGCATATATTCGGCTCATTCTTGAAAGACGCCATGACTTTTCTCCTCTCCAGTCCGTGTCAACAACGATGAATACCGTCTTATTAATGTTCGTGCTGTACTCTTTAACAATAAAGTCATTCTCTGCAAGTATACTGCTTCTCTTCCAATGAATATTCCTTGGACTGTCTCCATCCCTGTATTCTCTGAGTTCACTGACTTCATCAGATGCACTCTTTACATACACCTCATTCTCTTCATCATAATAAGCATTAGCTCTGTCTGCTTCCATATATCTGTCAGTTGTTTCCTCCGGCATAACAGATACTTTAGTAACTCCTGCAAATTGCTTCTTCTTTCCAAAAAGTCCAAGATAGTCACATATTTCTATGGATTCAACCCCCACACATATATTACCGCAGTAATCCGCAGAAATGTCTGTAATTCCAGCACTCTTTCTTATGCCCTGTTTTATAGGCACATTTATCATGAATTCATCACCCGTATGGCAATACATATATTTTATGGTTATGCTGCCATTAACAAAAGCCAGATTACATGCATTCTTCTTAACTATTCTTATCTTAATCCTGTTTCCCACCTGTACAACATTCTTATTGACCTGCAGGCTAAGCCCCAGGCTGACATCCGATATAGCATACATAATCCATGAAACAAGTGGTATTGCAATCATCAGGACAAGCAATATAAATATCTGGTATTCCACATAAAATATATTAATCCCGAAAACAACTGCCAGGCAGATAAAATACAAAATCCTTCTTTTAAGCATACTGCCACCCTTACTTATTCATCTCTGGAACCGGTACATTTCTTAATATCTCAGTAATCTCTTTTCTGGCTGCCTCCGTACCTGCAGCTCCATTAACATTAGTAACTATTCTGTGTGCAAATGTTTCAACAGCAATATTCTTAATATCTGATGGAAGAACATAATTATTACCGCGAAGAAATGCTTCCGCCTTTGCCATTGCAATTACCGCGATACTTCCTCTTGGTGAAACCCCCTGTATTATATTCTCCCTGCTTCTTGTCTTAGCTGCAATCTTAGCTACATATTCATATATAGAA